>Ga0182038_10000278_pt1 | contig 25719 bp, 21 predicted proteins | sample sta12Can44000108_FD_125976 | JGI IMG/M metagenome (GOLD analysis project Ga0182038, IMG submission 125976) | Lab enrichment of tropical soil microbial communities from Luquillo Experimental Forest, Puerto Rico - statanox.12C.anox.44.000.108 | ecosystem: Environmental > Terrestrial > Soil >...
GCGGAGAACTTGGCGGGCTTCCGGTCGGGAAACTGATGCCGTCCGAGGCTTTACGGAACATTGCCGTGCGGATCGTCGGCAACTGCCGGGATCAAATCCGTATGGCTTTGGTGAAACTGTTGCCGGCGCTTGCTTGGGGATGAAGGGTTTGTGGGTGGGGGATGCTTTTGACCTGTTGCCGACGTTCCCACCGTTGAAAATTTATCGGCGGCCATATCCACACGTCGCTCCAATCCACTCATGCCGGCTTAAGGCACTCTCCTCTTGAACTTAGAATTTCACGAAGCTCAAATGGATTTATATCTAGGTCATATGTAGCAAGAATGGGGTCTTTCTCATACATAGACCATAGAAATCTTGGAAACAATTTGTACATATTATCTATGGATAGTCTAAATGCAGGTTTTTTGTATTTTTCGAATTCCTCCACATGTTGAACGGCAGTCCAGGGAATCTTTTTGCCGGAAACGTAGGAAATAAGAAGGTCTTCTTCGTCAAAGGTGGCGAGAACGGAAAAGCATTGCAGAATCTTGTGCATCGAGTAAAGAAGCATAAATAATATCCCGTATAAAAACATTGATAGAAATAAAACCGAAAATATATGGTTCGAAAATAGCGTGGATACGGCTGATTTCGCTTCGTTGTTTTTGTCGGCAAATCTCAGGATGGGGTAAATAGCCATGATTCCGTAGATTACATTGTGGCCAGAATGCGTAATGTAAATAACCGCCGTAATTCCGGCAATAGCCAATGCGGACAGAAAAAAATCCGTCGGCTCAGTTATAGGGTGCCACCCACGATAACAAAGAAAGGACACCCCAAAAATGCATGCTGCCGAGAAAAGGAACATAAAAAACGACATAAAAAACCACATAACTGGTTTTAGCATGCCGCAATTGATAACCCTACTTTGCCTGGAGCGGTTCGCTGACGGTGCAGAAAAGGTCGGTTCGATTCGCTCCATTTTCACTAAGTCCCCGATTAGAATGCCTCGGCATCGATGCCGTCTATTGGCATTTTCCGACTGACTTGCTGTCTGCGCGCCGATAACTTAGTCAGCCGGAATGAGGCTTTTCTATCAAAAGTAAGCCCCTAGTGCCAGCCCCGAAGGCCCGCTCATGGCCCCAATCTGACCATCTCCCGCCGGTCCAGGGCCGCTGGCCCTGGCGGGTGCAGGGCGGCGCCCTGCGTGATCATCCCACCCACAAATCCCCTTACGCCATCCCGCCGACGAAGGGTTCGTTCAACTCGTCATAGACCAGCGACAGCCTGACTTTGCCGCCGCAGAAGCGGTCGGAGCAGGAGAGGGAGGCCTCGACCCGGTCCAGGCTGGCGAAGCGGAATTCCGGGCGGCGGATCAGTTTCGCCTGGGTCTCGTAGCGGGTCAGGCCGCAGCGGCGGCAAGCGATCTCGAAGCGGGTGGTGGGGTCTTGGTCGGCCAGACGGCTTTCGGTTTTCCAGTTCATCAGATGAAGTCCTCGGCGGCGGGAATGCGGGTGTAGGAGATTTTGCCGCCGGCATGGCCGCCGGGCGGCGAGGTCCAGGGGCCGACGCTGACGACGGTGCGGCCATAGCGGCGGTTCAGGGCGTCGATGCTGTCGGTCACCGCTTCCATGCGACGGCGGATCGGCTCGTCGCTGGTCAAAAGGTCGAGCTGGCGTTGGCTGGTGCGGCTGAGTTCCCCCAGCGTCACCCCCATACGGGCGATGACGGACCGGCGGGGGAGTCGGGCTTCGGCCTCGGTCCAGATCAGTTCCAGCGCTTCCAGGATGCCGGGATCGTCGCAGATGCCGGGCAGATAGGCGCTGGCGCCCCAGCTGTCGTCCCACAGCCCCAGCCACAGATGCAGCCGGTTGGCCGACCAGCCGTCGCGGCGCATGCGCCGGGCGGCCTTGACCAGCAGCAGGCGCGAGATGGGCTTGACCGTCTCGATGCTGCGATGTTCGGGCGGCATCACCCGGCTATGGCCGTACATGCCGCGTTCCGAAGCGGGAACCCGCACGTCATAGCCATGCAGGGCGTACCAGATGCGCTCGCCAGTGACATTGCCCCACAGGGCTCGCAGTTGCTTGGGCTGGGTGGCCAGCAGATGCTCCATCTCGACAATCCGGGCATCCCACAGGCGGCGCAGCAGGTTTTTGCCGATGCCGGGCACGTCGGACAGACGCAGCTTCAACAGTGGCCCCGGCATGTCGTCGGGATGCCAGAGCATATTGCCGTCCGGCTTGCCGGCCTTGCAGGCCATTTTGGCCAGCTGACGGTTGCCGGCATAGCCGATGCTGCATTTGATCCAGGGGCCGAACTGCTGTAGCAGCCGGGCCTTGATCGCCTCGCCCACCGCATGCGGAGCCTTGCGCTGGGCAAGGTCCAGGCGGCAACACATCTCGTCGATGGATTTCACCGCCTCGATCGGCAGCACCATCGAGATTTCCGAGATCAAAGCATTATGGGCGCGGCGGTAAAGGTCGGGCTTTTGCGGCACCAGGATCAGACCGGGGCAAAGCTTGCGGGCGTCCTTGATCTGCATGACGCTTTTGACGCCCATGCGCTTGGCCTCGGGCGAGCAGGCGATGACGCAGGTGTTCACCGCCCCTTCGAACGGCACCACCCCCACCGGGCGGCCGCGCAGGCGGGGATCGGCAAACTGTTCGCAAGAGGCGAAGAAGCCGTCGAAATCAAGGTAAAGGGATTCCGGTTCAGTCGGTTTCCGCATGGCGGATCTCATGCTCAAAGAAGATATCGGCATGAGAACATATAGAGAACAAATGAGTCAATGGCCGAGAGCCCTGGCCGCTACGGGTCCGAGATTTCATCGGTTGAAAAAACGGCTGAAGCTGATGGTGGTATCTCGTTTCCCAGCAAGTTATGCTGCCGCCACAAAACCCGGTGAGCAGTATTTGCAGGAGGGCGGGGTGAGCGAGCACGATGTCGAGAAAACGATCGATGACTTTGGGGATCAGTGGAGCCGTTATACCGACAACAGCGGCTATTATGGTTCTGCGGAGTTATTTTCCGACATTATCTCGCCCATCATGTCTCCTGACGAATTCGCCGGAACCAGGGTGGCCGATATCGGCAGCGGCACAGGGCGGATCGTCAAGATGCTGCTTCAGGCCGGCGCCAGGGAAGTCATCGCCGTCGAGCCCTCGGCCGGAGCTTTCGCCTCGCTTCTCGAAAATACCAAACAGCAGTCCGGGCAAATCCGTTATCTGAATTTGCCGGGAAATGATCTGCCCGACGATCTCGATCTGGATTATGTGGTCTCGATCGGGGTGGTGCATCACATCCCTGAGCCCGATTCCACCATTGCCGCCAGCCACAAGGCGTTGAAGAGCGGCGGGCGCTGTCTGTTATGGCTTTATGGCTGGGAAGGCAACGAGACCTATCTGCGCTTCGCTCAGCCCCTGCGGCGGTTGACCACCAAGCTGCCCCATGCTTTGCTGGCCGGTCTCAGCCATGTTCTGAATCTTTGCCTTGATCTTTATATTCTCGCCTGCCGCTTCGTCCGGCTGCCCTTGCGCGACTATATCTTGAAGGTCATCGGCCAGATGGCCCGCGATAAGCGCTATTTGATCATCTATGATCAGCTGAATCCCGACTATGCGAAATATTACCGCGAGGCCGAAGCCATCGATCTGTTGGCGCGGGCGGGGTTTCGCGACATCAAGACCCATCGCCGCCATGGCTATAGCTGGCTGGTGATCGGTACCAAGTGACCCAGGACCAAACAGACATGATCGCCACTTTTCAGGCCAAGTCGCCGATGCGGGCAGCCCTGTCGCTTGTTCTGCTGCTGGCGGGGCTTTCGATCGCCCTGGGCTCGGCCTTGGCCGGACCTTTGGGACTGGGGGTGATGGAGGATTTCCTGTTCTTCCGGCTGGCTGGAATTCCCAGAATGGATGCGCTGTCCAGCGGCCTGACCCTTTGCCTGTTTGCCTGTCTGGGGCTGCACAGCAACCGATTGCGCATGATTATCGCCGCGGCGGAAAATTGCTTGGCGGGGCCTTGGCGGCTGCCGGCTCTGTTGCTGCTGATCATGGCGGCCAGTCTGACATGGTTCTTCTACGGCTTCGGCAGCGGAGCGATGATCGCGCGCGATAGCCTTGGTTATTTGACATTCACGGTCAGCCGGTCGGCCGGTTATCCGCTGTTCCTCGAGCTGGTTCGCGGGGCGACCGGCTCGCTTGATTTTCTGGCGCCGGTGCAGATGATCTTGCTCTATGCCGCTTTCGCTCTGGCCGGATGGGGTGTGGCGCGATTCTGCGGCAGCCGCCTGCTTGGGCTGGTGGTGGCCGGCCTGCTGATGCTGGAACGCTCGCAGTCGATATTCGGCACGACCATTATGACCGAGCCCCTGTTCATCACGCTGATCACCTTGCACATGGTCTTCATCCTTCGCGCCATGGAAAGTCGGGTGAATGCGGATATTCTGCTGGCTTTCCTGAGCTTGGCGGCGTCCTGCATCGTGCGTCCGGCGGGATATTCTCTGCTGCTGGGGATCCCCTTGCTGGCTCTGCTGATGCGGGACCGCTGGAAGCTGATCCTGCTGGGCGGGACCGGGATTCTGGCGGCCGTGATGCTGATGGCGAGCGCGGCGCAATATGTCCGCAACGGCCAGTTTTCCACCCAATCCTTTGGGGGCATTTCGCTGGTGGGGCAGGTGGCTCCACTGATTGCGGCGGATGTGCCTTGCGATGATCCGCAGTTGATGGGCGAGCTGGCGGCGGCGCTGAGGCCGTTCCAAGATTCCTTCCAAGGGCTGGCTTATCCTCGGGACTATTGGCGGGTCACCTCTGGAAACTACAATGCCATGCTCTGGCCGGTGATGATGCCGATCATCAGCCGGCATATCGCCGAGCGTCATCCGGGGCTGTCGGAGACCGAGCAGGCAATTGCCGAAAATCAGGCGGCCATGGCCCTGTCTCTGTCGGTCATCAAGCATCGCCCGTTGGGCTTTTTAAGGCATGTGACGGCGCAGTATTACGGCATGTGGGTCGGTATCTATGATGTGCCGGAACCGATGGGGGTGGTGGCGCCCAGGAATTACGATGCCTTGGTCAGCGCTTTGGCGTCCTCGCCGGACTATCGGGCCGCAGGTGTGCATGACGATCCGTTGCCGCAGGGACGTGGCCGGCAATGGGCGGCTCAGTCCTTCGATGCGCTGACCGGTTCGGCGGGGCTGGCGCGCATCAGCATTTTCGCCCTGGCCTTCTGCGCTCCCTTGCTGTGTCTGGGACGGTCATCCTCTGCCAAGATGAGGCTGGCGATGATCTATCTGTTGATTCAGTTGAACGGCTATTTTCTGTTTATCTCTTTGCTGCAAGCTTCGATTCCGCGCTATCCGGTGGCTTTCGACCCGGTGACGATCATTCTGGCCGCCTTGTCCCTGGCCGTGATGGCGAAATATCGCCCGCAGGCGGATGGAGCCTGATCCATGTGCGGGATCGCAGGGCTCATCGACTGGCAAGGCCGGCCCCATGGGCGGCTGGTGGGGGCGATGGTGGGGCAATTGCGTCATCGCGGCCCGGATGCGCAGCATGTGAAGGCACTGGATGCCGCCACGCTGGGCCATGCCCGGCTTTCGGTGATCGATCCGGCTTCCTCGTCCGATCAGCCGATGAGCGATGCGAGTGGGCGCTATTGGATCGTCTTCAATGGCGAGATTTATAATTTCCAGGCTCTGCGCCGGGAATTGGAACAGAGCGGAGCTCAGTTCCGCACCCGCAGCGATACCGAGGTCATCCTCGAAGCCTATAAGCGCTGGGGAGAGAACTGCGTCGAACATTTCAACGGCATGTTCGCCTTCGCTCTGTGGGATCAGAGCGAGCGCAGGCTTTTCATGGCCCGCGACCGTTTCGGCAAAAAGCCGCTGTTCTTCAGCCTGCTGCCCGATGGTCTGATCTTCGCCTCATCGCCCACGGCGCTGATCCTGCATCCCGGCGTTTCGCGTCAGTTCAATCCGGCGGCCATCCGTCAGTTGGTCAGTCTGGGCTATGTTCTGGGGTCGGATTGCATCTATGCCGATATCGCCAAGCTGGAGCCCGGCCATCATCTGACTCTGGAGCCCGGCCAGTCGCCGCGGATCGAGCGTTATTGGGATCTGGCGCCCGCTTTCGCGCGAAAAAGCCGCTGGTCGTCGGTCGGCGAAGCGACAGAGGCTTTGGGGGAACTGGTCGCGGATGCGGTCGCGCTGCGCATGGTCAGCGACGTGCCGCTGGGGGCCTTTCTCAGCGGCGGCGTCGATTCGGCGCTGATCGTCGCCATGATGGCCGAACAGGGGGGCAAGGCGCCGCTCAAGACCTTCAGCGCCGGTTTCGCACAAGCCAGTTTCAACGAAGCGCCCCAGGCCCGCAAAGTCAGCGCCTTTCTGGGGACCGATCATCACGACAGCCTGATCGAGGATGACAGCGTCGGCGATCTGCCGCAGTTGATGGAATGTGTGGGCGAGCCCTTCGCCGACACTTCGCTGCTGCCCAGCTTCCGCCTGAGCGGCTTTACCCGCAAGAGCGTCACCGTCAGTTTGACCGGCGATGGCGGCGACGAGCTGTTCGCCGGCTATGAGACCTATCTGGCCGACCGGCTGCATGGGGTGATGCGCCATCTGCCGGGGCCGCTGCTGTCTTGGTCTGAACGATTGCTGCGGGCCTGTCCGCCGTCTTTCGGCAAGGTCAGTCTGGATTATAAGCTGCGCCAGTTCCTGGCGGGGCTGAGACTGGATTTTCCCCACGCCCATTATTCCTGGCGCAGTCTTTATGCCGAGCCGGAACTGGGCCAGCTGATCCGCCCTGACCATTGGAGCGGCATGCAGGCCGCCGATCCTTTCCAGCGTTTCCAGTCATTTTATGACCGGGTGGCGGGTTGCCATTGGCTGGATCAGGCCGCCTATGTGGATGTGGGAACCTGGCTGGTTGATGATGTGCTGGTGAAAGTGGATCGCGCCACCATGGCTCATGGGTTGGAAGCGCGGTCGCCGTTCCTGGATTACCGCGTCGCCGAATTCGCCGCCGCCTTGCCGGTGCAGATGAAGCTGCGGATGCTGACGACGAAACATATCCTTAAGAAACTGCATGGGCGATATTATCCCGACCATCTGCGGCCCGGGCCGAAACGGGGGTTCAATGCTCCGATCGCCTATTGGTTCGCCGGCCCGCAGCGAAGCGGAGCCCGCCGTCTGACCGAATCCCCATTCTTGCAAGAATGGCTGGAACCGGCGAAAATCGCGGCCCTGTGGCAGGAGCATGAAAACCGCCAACGCGACAACAGCTTCCGCCTGTTCTCGCTGGCCTGCCTGGGGGCATGGCTGGACAATCAGCCGAATTTGCCTGCCGCCGTCACTTCGGAGAATGACCTTGTCTGAGACCCCGGACGAACTGGCCCCGACCTTCTCGTCGGGCATGGCCGACGCCACCAATTACAACAATTGGATCGTGGCGCAATTCGCCCCCTTCATCGGCTCGACGGTGATGGAGGTAGGGGTCGGCCATGGCAATTTCGCCAAGATGATCCTGAACCATGCCCGGCGCTATGTCGGCGTCGATATCGACCCCAAGTTGGTCGAGCAGGCGCAGGCCGCCAACCCGGATCATCGCTATATCGTCGCCGATGTGACTTCGCCGCAATTGGCCGAGGAAACTGCCGGCATGGGGATCGACACCATTCTGGCCTGCAATGTCTTGGAGCATGTGGCGGAAGATGCGCTGGCGGTGCGCCAGCTGGTGGCCTCCTTGCCCAAGGGCGGGCATCTGCTGATCTATGTGCCGGCTTTCCAGGCTTTGTATAACGGCATGGACCGGCTGGCCGGGCATCATCGCCGCTATACCAGAAAGAGTCTGGCCGCCATTATTCCGCCCGAGACGGGACGGATCGTCAGCCTGTCTTACGTCAATCCTATCGGCGGTTTGGGTTGGTGGGTCAGCGGCCGGTTGAACCCCGATATTCGTGAACTGGATCAGGTCAATGGCCAGATTGCCTTTTTCGACCGCTATGTCTTTCCCGTTTCCCGCTTCCTGTCGCCGCTGTTTTCGCGCATCTTCGGGCAGTCGCTGGTCTGTGTGGTCCGCCGACGTTGATCGGCCTTGGTGATGGTGTCTTCTATGCAAATTTCCCTGGTTATTCCCGCCTTTAATGAAGAAGACGGCATCTTGGAGACCATCGCCGAAGCCAAGGCCGTCTTGGCGCGGTTGGAAGGCGTTTCGGAATGGGAGATCGTCATCGTCAATGACGGTTCCACCGACCGCACCGCCGAGACTCTGGTGGGGCAAGAGCGGGTCAGGGTGATCACCCATCCCCATAATGCCGGTTATGGTCGGTCGTTGAAGAGCGGCATCACGGCAGCGCGTTACGACACCATCGTGATTACCGATGCCGATCTGACCTATCCCATCGAAAGCTTGCCCGATCTGCTGGAGATGTATGGCAAGGGCTTCGACATGGTGGTCGCGGCTCGGACCGGCGAGGAATATCGCGGTTCCTTGATCAAGGCGCCGTTACGCTCGGTGCTGAAATGGCTGGTGGAATTCACCTCGGGCCGCGAGATTCCCGACATCAATTCCGGTCTGCGGATCTTCAACAAAGCCGCTTGCATGTCTTATTTCAGCCATCTGTGCGACACCTTCAGCTTCACCACCTCGATGACCCTGTCCTATATGATGACCGGGCGCTTCGTCGGTTATTTCCGCATTCCCTACCGCGAGCGGAAGGGTAAGACCAAGGTCAAGCTGTTCCGCGACGCGCTGCGGACTCTGCAATATATCATCCAGGCTTCGGTCTATTATAACCCGCTGAAAATATTCACCCTTTTGGCCGGGCTGGCGCTGTGCGGATCGGTATTCGGCTTCATGCTCTCGATCCTGTTCAAGGTGCTGATCGGCTATATTCTGGGCGTTTCGGGGATCATTCTAGCCTTCATGACCTTCTCGGCCGGCCTAATTTCCGTGCTGCTCAAGCAGATCATGGATAAATAAGGCTGTAGCCGATGACGTCTGTGTCGCGAGGGCTGTTTATTCTTACCCTGCTGCTGGGTCTCGTCACTCTGGGGATTTCCGGTTGGGCCATCTTCGTGGGGAAGGTTCAACGGCCTTTGACGGGGCTGACCTTTTCCCAGGCGGATGGGCTGGCGGCCAGTCTGCCCTTGGATGGGCCGGGCTTTCCTTTCATGCTGCGTCGCGGATCATCTTTGCTGCCGGGGACTCAGCCCTTGCGGGTTCTTGCCGATGACCATCCTCTGACCTGGATGGAAACTCCGGGAGATGTGCTGAAGGCAGGACGGGAAGGCTATTCCTTCGACCGAAAATTCATCGCCGTCGCGCGCCTTCCCGCGCAGGCCTCGGGCGATGGTCGGCGATATGCGGTGGAGTTCGAGGTTGAAGTCCATCCCGCCCTTTATCTGCTTCTTTGCGCTTTTGTGGTGACCTTGCTGCTCCTGGTAAAAGGGGATGCTCCCTTGCGGGCGGACTGGTCCCGTCTTGGGCGGTTCGGCAAAAACCTGCTGATGCAGCTTGGCCCTGTGGTTGGAGTGACGGTTTTACTGCTGCTGCTGGGCTAGCTGGGATGGCGCATGCTGCCGTTGGCCGAAAAAAGGCGGATCGTGGCGGATGATTCCATCAGTATCATTGTCCGCGAGCAGATCGAGCGGGCGCAAGGACTTGGCGATCAGGACATCCTTCTGGTCGGGGACTCCAGCTGTTTGATGGGCGTGGATGCGCCGCTGCTGAGCCGGTTGGTGAACGGCAAGGTCGGATCGTTATGCACGGTCGGCTATCTGGGGCCTCGTGGCTATGCCAGTCTGGTCGAGCGGTATCTGGCGGCGCAAGGCAAGGCCAGAGCGCTGATCATCCTTCTGCATCCGGTGCAGATGCAGCGAAATCCCGATTGGGAAGGCTGGGCGGACCTGGCGGCCAATGATCCGCCGCTCCCCCACGAGAAAAGCTGGCGCGAGGCCCTGTATTTTTACGAGACGCAAATCTTCGACCATCTCGTCTATGCCCCCCTTAGCGGGACTTGGGGGGAATATTATGGCAGCCGGGCCGTCTTGAGCCGCATGGTGCAAGACAGTGGTGGCGCCGTTGAGCCGGCGGGCATCGTGGGAAAGCAGCAGACCAGTTTCGCGCCTGAGTCCGGTTCTGATTCCTTTGCACGCAATGAAGCGTTCAATCTGGCGCTTGGACGGTTGGCCGAAACTGTCGGCCGTTTCGGCGGTCAACGCGTCTATCTGGTCATTACCCCGCAGCCACAGAGCGACTTTTCCGGGCTGGCACCGGCAGTCTATCAGGCGACCCGGATGGATATCGCGGCAAGGCTCGGCATTCCCGCCGGCAATATCCTGGAATTGCCCCCAGCCATGCCGGATAACGAATTCGCCACCCCGACGCATCTCAATCTTGTGGGACGCGACCTCTATACCCGCGCCATGGCCGCGCAGCTTCAGAGCTTGGGGCTTGCCTCACCCTGGACGGAAAGGTAGCCGGCATGTCCTTCGTTCAGGCCGAATTTCTTAAATTTCTGCTGCTCGTTCTGGTGTTCTACCATGCCACTCCGAGCTTCAAGGTTCAGAATGCGATCATTCTGCTGGCCAGTTGTGTTTTCTATGGTTGGTGGAACACGTCGTTTCTGGCGCTGATCCTGGCGGAAACCGCCTTAGCGTTCGGGGCCGGATTGTTGATCGAGCGGACGGGGCGGAAAAACATCGTCCTGGCTGTGGCGTCCACTCTGCTTCTGCTGGCGCTGGGATATTTCAAATACGCCAATTTCTTCCTGGGCTCTTTGGACGACCTGTTGTTGCTTCTTGGGGGCGCACCTGATCGCAGGATGCTGCAGATCGTTCTGCCGATCGGCATTTCCTTTCACACCTTCCAGGCCATCGCCTACATGGTGGATGTGCGGCGCGGGCGGATTGCTGCCGAGCGGGACATGGTGCGTTTTGCGGCCTTCTCGATGTTTTTCCCGCAGCTGGTGGCGGGGCCGATCGAGCGCGCGTCGCATCTGCTGGCGCAGTTCCAGCAACCACGCCAGATCGACGCCGCCAAGATACGCCAAGCCGTTTGGCTGATCGTCATGGGCTATTTCTTCAAGGTGGGGGTTGCCGATGTTCTGGCTCCGATGGCCGATATCGGTTTCTTCGACAAAGGCGAGCCCAATTCCGCGTGGTGGGTGATCTTCGGCATCTTGGCCTTTACCCTGCAGATTTATTGCGACTTCATGGGCTATAGCCTGATCGCCAAGGGCGTGGCACTTTTGTTGGGCTTCGATCTCAGCTGGAATTTCCTGTTTCCGTACTGGTCGCGTTCCATCGCTGAATTCTGGCATCGCTGGCACATTACCTTGGGCCTGTGGCTGCGCGATTATCTCTATATCCCCTTGGGGGGCAATCATGGCTCGCGCGCGAGAGCCGCCTTCAATCTCTACGCCACCATGCTGCTGGGAGGCCTATGGCACGGAGCGAACTGGACCTTCGTCATCTGGGGCGCTTGGCATGGGATGGCTTTGGCGGTCTATCACCTTTTGTTGAAGGACCGGCTTCCCGCAGGCCGGCTGCGTGACGGCCTGGGATGGATGGCGACTATGGTCACCGTCATGATCGGCTGGGTATTCTTCCGTGTCCCGTCGCTCCACAATCTTATTTCGCTGGGCAGGGCTTTCCGCAATTGGGATTGGTATCCGGCCCATGGCGCGACGCTGACGGCCCTGATCGTCTCGATGGCGGCGATCTTTGTGCTGGAGCGGCTGCAAAGAAAGGCGCCCGAATATGATTCCTCCGCGCTGCTGCCGCCATTGCCACGGGCTGCTTTGCTTGGCTGCCTGACGATTTTCGTCTTGGCCATGGCCATGCATACCCGGGTTTCGTTCATCTATTTCCAGTTTTAGGTGCGGCCCTATCAGTTCAAAGGGCTGTTTTTCCAAACTTCGAGGATGCCGACTCCCAGGCAGATCGCGGTCGTCAGCCAGCGGAAGCCGTTCTGGGTCCGGCCCTGTAGGCGGTTCTCGGCCAACCCTGCCACCAGGGCCGCCAGCAGCAGCAATCCCGGTATCATCATGTAGGCAAGCCGTGGCGCGGTGTAGCCCAAGGCCGTCAGGAATGCGAAAGACAAGACGGTGCTGAAGAGTCCTGCCAGCGCCACCGCTTTGAACCCCTCCGAGGCATCAGGGGACGGAGTTTTGCCGCGGGAAAGCTGAAGCACGCCACCGGACAGAAGCATCAGTCCAAAGATCGGTAGGGCATGCCAGAAGGCGAACCCCAGATATGTCCAGGCATATTCAGCCAGAAGCCGAATCAGGCTGCCGATGCCTTGCTGCAGGGTTTCAAAGATCCAGACAACCTGATGATAGCGCACCACCTCATGCTGGTAATAGCTGCCGACCGTCATCTTGACGTAGGCCCACCAGAGCAGACTGGGGCCCAGGCACAAAATGATTGCTCCGGCCAGTCGGGGGAGCAGTGCCGGCCAGGGCTGGCGATCTCGGGCCCAAGGCAGCGGCGCCAGCAGCGCAAGCACAAACAGAGTGAATGAAGGATATGCCAGAACCCCCAGACCCACGGCGGCGGATACCGCGAAAATCTTGCCATTCCGCAGCCATCCCTCCCGGAGAACGCCCAGGAACCCCCAGATAAAGATCATCGGCAACAGCAGATTGAACATTTGGGTGTGGGGGGACCAGAAATAGGCTTTCACCACATCGTTGAAGACCAGCAACATTCCGATCGGCAGGGCGATCTGGTTTTGAGGGAAGACGCGCCGAGAAATATTCACAAACAACAGAACGGCAAGCAAAAGCGTCAGAAAATGCAGAATTTCGTAAGAGATGTAGACCGGGAACCAATCAAAGAACACCGATTTGACATACAAGGGGTATTCGTTGCCATGCAAGCTATCGGCATCACCTCTCTTCAGTAGAGACAGGGCGCTGTTAATCGGCAAAGAGATAACATGGGCAAGATAGATCAATCCTGGGCGTGATTGTCTGACATTGTCTTTCTCAAGCAGGGTGGCGGGATCAATGGCCGCCAGAATGAAGCCGGGGGAATCGCAATTGAGCGAAAATCCCAGATGGCTGCCGAAATGAAAATTTCTCAAGCAAGAGGCGTCGGCTTGCTCGTCGGAAATGCGCGGCCCAATCAAAAGGCTTAAGCAGAAAATGGATGATAATAAGACGGCGGCTAAAATGCTTTTGCGATTGATAAGGCTTAACATGAGGCACCCGGAAACTTAAACACCGCGACATCTAACGCTGTGTGGGCCCATGGGTCAAACAGATCACGCTAAAAGGGGATGACTGATCGGGGTGGGCGGGCCCGGCGATGGTGGGATCCCTTATGAAATTTAATCCTCATACCCGCCCTTGCGCATGGACTTGATGTCCGAGCGGTGGGACTTGGCCTCCAGCCGGCGTTTCTTCGAGGCCAGGGTCGGGCGGCTGGGGCGGCGGACGATGTCGGGCACGGCGGCGGCGCGGATCATCTCCAGCAGCCGGTCGAGGGCATCCTTGCGGTTGGCTTCCTGGCTGCGGAAGCGTTGGGCGGTAATCACCAGCACGCCATCGCGGGTCAGTTTGTTGCCGATCTGGCGCAGCATCTTTTCCCGTACCCGCTCGGGCAGGGACGGCGAGGTCACCAGATTGAAGCGCAGCTGAACGGCGGTCTCGACCTTGTTCACATTCTGCCCGCCCGGGCCGGAGGAGCGCAGGAAGTTCTCCTCCAGTTCGGCTTCATCAAGGAAGATCGAGCGGGTGACGGGGATCATAGGATCGAGACCTTGGGCACCAGCCCGCGGCGGCGGACTTCGTTGGCCACATCCTCGGCGGCGTTCAGGCGGGGATGCCGCCAGGGTGTCAGATCGTCGCCCAGCGGGCGGGCATAGCCCAGCTCCATCAATTGATCATGCAGGCGGGCATGCTTGTCGTTCACCATGCCGGGCGGGCAGAACAGATAGACCGGCCCGCCATTGGCGCAGGCTTCGGAGCACATGTTCATGCTATCGCCGGTCGCGACGATAATGTCGGCCAGGGCGATCAGCCCAAGATAAGGATTCTCGGCCCCCTCGCGCCAGGGATAGAAGGCGCTGCTCTCGGGCAGCATGGCCTGGATGGCGGCTTCCAGCTTGGGGCCGGTGCGGCGGCTGGTGACGGCGATGATGGTGGCGTTCTGCGCCTTGGCCAGGGTCAGGGTCTGAGCCATCATCTGCTCGGCGCGGAAGATCGGGAAGTCGTAATCCTTGGTGGCTCCGCCCACCGCCAGCAGCAGCCAGGGGCGGGGCAGATGGGCGAGGCGGCCGCGCCATGCCTCGGCCTCCGCCGCCAGCTTGGCCGGGTTGGCGCGGTGGCAGGAACCCAGGGTATGGATGACGTTCGCCGCATCGGGCAGATCGTCATGGCGCGGTGCGGCGATCAGGTCGAAACGGCTGCGGCCCGGCCAGCCGGGGTCCATGATCTGCACCAGCCGTGTGCCATGCCGGCGCTTCAGCCAAAGAGCCAGCGGAGCCGTGCGGCGGCCGGCGGCAATCGCCAGATGCGGCCAGGGCGGCATCAGTTCGGCGCGGCTTTCCCGGGTCATGGCATGGCGATGGTCGCCGATCAGCAGATTGTGCCAGCGGCCCAGCAGGTTATAGCGGACATTGACGATGCGGAACGGCTCGCCCAGGGCTTCGGCCACGCCCAGACATTGGGCGATATTGCCGGGCCGGTCGTCGGCCAGAACCCAGATGGCGGGGGAAGTGGACACGCTAGAAATACCCTCGAACAGATGCGGCCCCAGGATTTGGCCCCGGGGCCGCTGCTTGTCAATGATGCCGGTCAATTCCCCGGTTTAACGTCCTTTAAACTGCGGGCGGCGCTTCTCGGCGAAGGCGGCCATGCCTTCCTGATAATCCTCGGTGGTCAGGAAGTCATAGGCCTGATGCATCTCGGCCTGGGTCAGCGGCGTGGCGTCCTGCATGCGGCGCACGAAGGCCTTGTGCCAGCGATTGACCAAGGGCGCATTGGCGGTGATGCGCTTGGCGGTGGCCTGTACCTCGGCTTCAAGCTCGGCATCGGGCAGGATGCGATGGATCAGATTCATCGCCAGGGCTTCCTCGGCCCCGAACACGCGGGCTTCCAGCAGGATTTCCAAAGCGCGGGCGGCTCCGGCCAGACGCATGATGCCGGCGATTTCCGGCTGGCCCATCACCACGGAAATCTTGCCCACCGGCACGCCGAACTTGCCCGAGGCGGCAGAGAGGCGCAGATCGCACTGGGCCGCCAGCTCCAGCCCGCCGCCGACGCAGGGGCCGTAAATCTGGGCGATGGTCGGATGCGGACAGTCGGCCACCAGCGCCAGCGCCTTGCGCATCACGGTGTCATAGGCTTCGGCCTGGGCGGCATTGGCGCGCAGGCTCTCGAATTCGGTGATGTCGGCGCCGGGGGCGAAGGCCTGTTCTCCGGCTCCGCGCAGGATGACGCAGCGGATCGTGTCATCGGCATTGATGGCGGCGAACATATCCGCCAAAGCCTGCCAAACCGGCAGATTGAGGGCGTTCATCTTGTCTGGACGATTGAGGATCACCGTCTCGATGGCGCCGTCGCGACGCCGTTCCACCACATTAGACATGCCTGCCCCTAAGCCTGTTGTTGCACCGACGGGCCATTTGGCCCTATATCCCCGATCAGGAGACGTCTTCTCTCTATATCGCCCCCCGATGGCTGGGGGAAGTTTGGAGTATCACCTCGATGCAGTCCGTTTCGCGTACGCCGGAGCAGAAGCAGGCCGGCCTGATCACCGCCCGTATCCTGCTGGAGATCGGCGCCGTCAACTTCCGCCCGGAAGAGCCCTATACCCTGACCTCCGGCTGGAAGAGCCCGGTCTATATCGATTGCCGCAAGGTGATCTCGTTCCCGCGTGCGCGCCGCAAGATCGTCGAGCTGGCCGCCGCCGCCATCACCAGCGGCATCGGCTTTGAAAGCACCGAGGCGATTGCGGGCGGCGAGACGGCCGGCATTCCCTATGCGGCCTGGATTTCCGACGCTCTGTCGCTGCCCATGCTCTATGTGCGCAAGCAGCCCAAGGGCTTCGGCCGCAATGCCCAGATCGAAGGCGACTTCAAGGACGGCGACCGCGTCGTGCTGGTCGAGGATCTGGCCTCCGATGGTGCGAGCAAGGTCAATTTCTGCCAGGCTCTGCGCAAGGCCGGCGCCACCGTGACCGACACCTTCGTGGTGTTCTTCTATGGCGTGTTCCCCGGCGCTCTGAAGTCGCTGGAAGAAGTCGGCGTCAACATGCATTACCTTGCCAACTGGTGGGACGTGCTGGAAGTCGCCGAAGAGGAAGGTCAGTTCGACAAGGCCGCCCTGGACGAGGTCCGCAAGTTCCTGCATGACCCGGTCGCCTGGTCGAAGTTCCACGGCGGCCGCGAGGCTTAAGGCAGAACAGGAAACCCCCTTTTCCTCGTCACCCCCGCGCAGGCGGGGGTCTAAGCCTTTGTTCAGAAGGCGAAATGGATGCCCGCCTGCGCGGGCATGACGGATAAGAAGAAGCGGTTTTCTTTCGTCGGACCCAATAAAAAACCTCTCCTGCCAAACGGCGGGAGAGGTTTTTTGTTTTGAGACGATGGGGCTTAATTCGCCCCGCCGCCCAGCACCTGATAGAGGGTGACCATGTTCGACAGCTTGCTGACCTGCAGGCTGATCAGGCTCTGCTGGGCGGTGAACAGCGAGCGCTGGGCGTCCAGCAGGTTCAGATAGCTGTCGACGCCATGATCATAGCGAGCCTGGGACAGGCGCAGGCTGGTCTTGGTGGCGTCCACCAGGGCCGTCTGGGCGGCGATCTGGTCGCCATAGGTGGCCTTGGCCGCCAGGGCGTCCGAGACCTCGCGGAAGGCGGTCTGGATGGTCTTCTCATAAGTCGCGACCTGGATGTCGCGGCTGGCCTTGGCGGAATCCAGGGTGGCGAAGTTGGAGCCGGCGTCGAACAGCGGCAGGCTGGCGGCGGGGGTGAAGCTCCAGGCCTTCGAAGCTCCCTTGAACAGATTGTCCAGCGACGGGCTAGCCAGACCGAAGGTGCCGGTCAGCGAGATGCTGGGGAAGAAGTTGGCCCGCGCCGCACCGATATAGGCGTTGGCGGCCTTCAGTGAATGCTCGGCTTCGATGATGTCGGGGCGGCGCAGCAGAACGTCGGACGGCAGGCCAGGCGACAGGTCTTCGACGAAGGTCATCTTCTCCAGATCGCCGGTCAGCTTGACGTCGTCGGTCTGGGCACCCAGCAGCAGCACCAGGGCGTTGCGGGCCTGGGCCACCTGACGGAGATACATGGCGCGGTCGGCCTTGGCGGTTTCCAGCAGGGTGCGGGCCTGGGCCAGATCCAGCTCGGAGCTGACGCCATGCTCGAAGCTCTTCTGGATCAGCTCCAGCGACTTGGTGCGGGTGTCCAGGGTTTCTTCGGTCAGGGCCAGCAGCTTCTGATCGCCCAGCAGGGTCAGATAGGCATTGGCGACTTCCGAGATCAGGGTGATCTGGGTGGCGCGGCGGGCTTCCTCGGTGGCGAGATAGCTTTCCAACGCCTGTTCGTCCAGGCTGCGGATCTTGCCGAACAGATCCAGAGTGAAGGCGCTGACCCCCAGATTGGCGGAATAGGTTCGCGTCACCGCGGCCGCCTGCGGCACCGTCGAAGACAGCGCCTTGGGCGTCAGCTGGGCGGTTTCGCCGCCATTGGCGCTGACATGAGGAAACAGGTTGGAGTCGGCGATGCGATAAGTGGCGCGGGCCACCTCGATATTCAGCGCCGCCACCTTCAGGTCGCGATTGTTGTCCAAAGACAGCTGGATCAGGGCCTGCAGGTTCGGGTCGGTGAAGAACTGCTTCCAGGCCATGTCGGACCACAGGCTCTTGCCGGTCTCGGCCTTGGTGTCCTGCGGCCAGGCGTCCGGGGTGGGCAGCTTGGGCCGCTCATAGTCGGGAGCCAGCGAACAGGCCGACAGCAGCAGGGTGGAAAAGACGCCGGCGGCGAGTTTGGTCTTGAGAGGGGTCATGATTAGCCGCGCTGAGGAGGGTTGGCAGGATTGCTGGGGCCGACGAAGCGTCCGTCCTTGTCATGCAGCGAGATACGCTTGGGCTGGCGGCCCAGGCTGCGCTGCACGACGACGAAGAACACCGGCACGAAGAAGATGGCCAGAACGGTGGCGCTGAGCATGCCGCCGATGACGCCGACGCCGATGGCGTTCTGCGCTCCCGAACCGGCGCCGTTGGAGACGGCCAGAGGCGACACGCCAAGGACGAAGGCCAGCGAGGTCATCAGGATCGGACGCAGACGCTGGCGCGAAGCCTCGATGGCTGCCCCCATCAAGGATCGGCCCTTTTCGTAGGATTCCTTGGCGAACTCGACGATCAGAATGGCGTTCTTGGCCGACAGACCGATGGTGGTCAGCAGGCCGACCTGGAAGTAAACGTCGTCGGACAGGTGGCGCAGAGTGGCGGCCAGAACCGCGCCCAGCACGCCCAGCGGCACCACCATGATCACCGACAGCGGGATCGACCAGCTTTCATAAAGGGCGGCCAGGCAGAGGAACACCACGATGATCGAGATGGCGTACAGCGCCGGAGCCTGCGACCCCGCTTCCCGTTCCTCGTAGGATAGGCCGGTCCAGGCATGGCCGATACCGGGGGGCAGCTTGGCGGTGATGCCTTCCATGATCGCCATGGCCTCGCCCGAGCTGTGGCCGGGAGCCGGGGCGCCCATGATCTCGCGCGAGCCGCGGCCGTTATAGCGTTCCAGCTGCGGCGAGCCATAGGTCCATTTGCTGCTCATCAGGGTCGAGAAGGGAACCATCGAGCCAGCCGAGTTCTTCACCTCCCAGCGGCCCAGATCCTCGGGCTGCATGCGATAGGGGGCGTCGGCCTGCAGATAGACCTTCTTCACGCGGCCTTCGTCGATGAAGTCGTTGACGTAGGACGAACCCCAGGCCGCCGACAAGGTGGTGTTGAGATCGGACAGCGATACGCCCAGGGCCGAAGCCTTTTCGCGGTCGGTCTTGATCTGCAATTGCGGGGTGTCTTCCAGACCGTTCGGACGCACGCCGACCAGGGCCGGGTTCTGCGCCGCCATGCCCAGCAGCATGTTGCGGGCGGCCATCAGCTTTTCATGGCCGACATTACCTTCGTCCAACAGCTCCATGTCGAAGCCGGTGGCGTTGCCCAGTTCCATCACCGCCGGAGGAGTGAAGGCGAAGATCTGAGCATCCTTGACGGCGGACAGGGCCATCATGCCGCGCATGGCGACTGCCGAAGCCTTCTGCTGCGGCTGCTTGCGCTGGCTCCAGTCCTTCATGCGGATGAAGCCGATGCCGGCATTCTGGCCGCTACCGGCGAAGCTGAAGCCAGCGACGGTGAAGATGCTGTCGACATTGTCTTTTTCGGCATTCAGGAAGTAACCCTCGGCCTGCTTCAGGGCCTCGACGGTGCGTTCCTGAGTGGCGGCGGCGGGGGTGGAAACCTGGATGAAGGCGATGCCCTGATCCTCGTCGGGGAGGAACGAACTGGGCAGGCGGATGAACAGCGCCGCCAGCAGGCCGACCAGCAGGCCGTAAACCACCAGATAGCGCAGCGGCTTCTTCACCATATGGCGAACGCTGCTGCCATAGCGGGTGCGGTTGCGGCTGAACTGACGATTGAACCAGCCGAAGAAGCCCTTGGTTTCCCAGCCATGGCCTTGTTCCACCGGCTTCAGCATGGTCGAGCACAAAGCCGGGGTCAGGACCAAGGCCACCAGCACCGACAGCGCCATCGCCGAGACCAGGGTCAGCGAGAACTGGCGGTAGATGGCCCCGGTCGAGCCGGAGAAGAAGGCCATAGGCACGAACACGGCGGACAGAACCAGGGCGATGCCGATCAGGGCGCCGGTGATCTGCTTCATGGATTTGCGGGTGGCTTCCTTGGGGGGGAGTCCTTCCTCGCTCATCACGCGTTCGACGTTTTCCACCACCACGATGGCGTCGTCCACCAACAGGCCGATGGCCAGCACCATGGCGAACATGGTCAGGGTGTTGATGGTGAAACCGCAGGCCGCCAGCACGCCGAAGGTGCCCAGCAACACCACCGGCACGGCGATGGTGGGGATCAGGGTGGCGCGGAAGTTCTGCAAGAACAGATACATCACCAGGAACACCAGGGCGATGGCTTCGGCCAGGGTCTTGATCACCTCTTCGATCGAGATTTTCACGAAGGGGGTGGTGTCATAGGGGAACACCGCCTCGACGCCTTCGGGGAAGAAGGGCTTCAGCTCGTCGATGCGGGCGCGGATGCGCTTGGCGGTATCCAGGGCATTGGCGCCGGTCGCCAGCTTGATGCCGATGCCCGCTGCCGGATGGCCGTTATAGCGGGCGACGGTCTCGTAATTTTCCGAGCCGATCTCGATGCGGGCGACGTCCTTGAGGCGCACCTGCGATCCGTCGCTGTTGACCTTCAGCAGAATCTTGCCGAACTCATCAGGCGTTTGCAGGCGGCTCTGGGCCATGATGGTGGCGTTGATGCGCTGACCCGGCAGCGAAGGCGCGCCGCCGATCTGGCCGGCGGAGACTTCGGCATTCTCGGCCTTGATGGCAGCGGTGATGTCGGTGACGGCCAGGCTGTAGCTGATCAGCTTGTCCGGGTTCAGCCAGATGCGCATGGCATGCTGGGCGCCGAACACCGTCACGTCGCCGACGCCGGAAATGCGGCTGACATCGTCTTGCACGCGCGACACCAGGAAGTCGGCCAGATCGCGGTCGGTCTTCTTGCCGTCGGCGGAATAGAAGCCCACCACCATGATGAAGTTCATGGTGGCCTTTTCCACCTTCACGCCCTGCTGCTGCACTTCGGTCGGCAGCAACGGCGTGGCCAGGGCCAGCTTGTTCTGCACCTGCACCTGGGCGATGTCGGGATCGGCTTCGGCGTCGAAGGTCAGGGTGATGGTGGCGTTGCCCGCCGAGTCCGATTTGGCGGACATATAGCGCAGATGATCGAGGCCGTTCATCTTCTGCTCGATCACCTGGGTGACGGTGTTCTCGAGCGTCTGGGCCGAAGCGCCGGGATAGGCGGCCTGGATCGACACCGACGGCGGCGCGATGCGGGGATATTGCTCGATGGGCAGGCGCAGGATGGACAGCGCGCCCGCCAGCATGATGACGATGGCGATGACCCAGGCGAAGATGGGCCGGTCGATGAAGAAACGCGACATGATGGATGCGGCTCCGGCTTCGGCTTAGGACTGGGCGGGCACGGGCTTGACGGCAGCGCCGGGCCGGACCTTTTGCAGACCTTCGGTGATGACCCGCTCGCCGGCTTTCAGGCCGCTGTCGATCAGCCATTTGTCGCCCTGGGCCTGGTTGGTCACCACGGGGCGGGCCTCGGCCTTGTCGCCTTCGCCGACCACCCAGACCATGGCCGAGCCGTCGGCATTGCGTACGATCGCCTGCTGGGGCACCAGAATGCCCTCGGCGCGTTCGCCCTCGGCGATGCGGGCGCGGACGAACAGGCCCGGATAGAGCAGCTTGTCGGGATTGGGGAACATGGCGCGGACCTGCACGGCGCCGGTCGAGCTGTCCACCGTGACGTCGGCGAATTTCAGCTCGCCGGGCTTGTCATAGGCGTGGCTGCTGCCGTCCAGGGTCAGGCTGACCGGGGCCTTGCCGGCATCGCCCTGGGACAGTTTGCCGCTGGCGAATTCCTGGCGCAGGCGCAGAAGGTCCGAGCTGGACTGATTGAGATCGACATAGATCGGGTCCAGCTGGGTGATGGTGGTCAAGGCCGTGGTCTGGCCGGCGGTCACCAGCGCGCCCTCGGTCACCGCAGACTTGGCGATGCGGCCCGAGATGGGGGCGTAAACCTTGGTGTAGCCCAGATTGATCTTGGCGGTGTCGACCTCGGCCTGCGCCACCATGATCTGGGCCTTATCCTGCTCCAGGGTGGCGACCACGTCGTCATAGTCCTGGCGGGAAACCGCGTTGATCTGCACCAGATCGGAATAGCGGGCGGCCTTGGCTTCGGCGGTCTTCAACGTGGCGCGAGCCTTGGCCAGATCGGCCTCGGCGCTTTGCACGGCGGCCTGATAGGTGGCGGGGTCGATCTGATAGAGCTGCTGGCCGGCCTTGACCTCGGACCCTTCCTCGAACAGGCGCTTGACCAGAATGCCGCCCACCTGCGGACGCACTTCGGCGACGCGGAAGGGCGAGGTGCGGCCCGGCAGTTCGGTGAACAGCTGCACCGGCTGCGGCTGGATGGTCACCACCGACACCTCTGCTGGCGGCATGGCGGGCGGACCTCCCTGCTGCTTGTTGTCGCAGGCCGCCAGAAACAGCAGGGCAGCCGCGGAAAGAGCCAGGGAAGAGCGGATCGGAGACATGGTCGAACCTTGCGATGGAATTGACTGTTGCGCGGTACTGTATCGTTTAGTACATTTCTCGGCAACGGGATTTTTGCGAAGCAATCTAAACAAGGGTTCAGCCGAGGGCGTCCATGTCATCCAGCAAACTCCAGTCCAGGGGCTTGGCGCGTCGCCAGGCCATGTTGCAGGCAGCGACCGAGCTGTTTCTAGCGCAGGGCTATGACAACACCAGCCTGAGCGACATCCTGGAGCTGTCGAAGGGGTCCCGCAGCACACTCTACGAGCAGTTTGGCAACAAAGAAGGGTTACTGAAGGCTATCATCGAGCGGTCTTTGGAAGAGATATCTCATGCTATCGATGGTATGGAGGATATCCCCGAGCTGAACGAGGATGGGCTGGTCGAGGTGGGGATGCGTTTCCTTCGCCACATCATCGAGCCGCAGTCCCTTGGGGTGTTCCGCCTGATGGTAGGGGTCGGCTATCGGCTGCCCGAGCTGTCGGCCTATGTCAACGACCGCTGCCAGCGCGAGATCGACTGCCGATTGGCCGATATCTTCCGCCGCCGCCTGCCGACAGTGCGCGAGAATAAGGTGTCCGCCGAGGAACTGGCGGTGTTTTTCCTCTGGACGGTGACCGGCGATATTCATTTCCAGCATGCCATAGGTGTTCCCCAGAGCCTGACCGAGGAACAGGTGGAACGTCTGATCCGCGACCGGGTGCGGCTGTTTCTGTATGGGTTAGCCGGAATGCAGGCTTGAAAGCTTTTGCCGCTGGTGCCATTTAGCCAAGCTCGACCGGGGTTCCTCCGGACATTCAGGCAAAGGACGAGATGGCGATGATCCGAGGTGCGGCGTGAGCCTGTTCGGGATGGACACCCATAATATCCTGCTGTTGGCCTCGGCGGCCTTTGTCGCCGCTTTGATGAATTCGGTGGCGGGGGGCGGTTCGTTCCTATCCTTTCCCGCCCTGGTCTTCACCGGCGTGCCGTCGGTGATGGCGAACGCCACCAACACCGTGGCGCTGGTGCCGGCCCAGCTGGCCAGCGCCTGGGCCTATCGCCACGACTTTCCTCGCATCGAGGGACTGAACCCCAAGATCATCATCGCCTGGAGCTGCCTGGGCGGTCTGGTCGGTTCGCTGCTGCTGATCTTCACGCCGGAAACCGCTTTCGACGCGCTGATCCCCTGGCTGCTGATGTTCGCCACCTGCCTGTTCGCCTTCTCGAAGCAGTTGGTGACCTGGCTGAAGGCCCGTTTCCATGTCGGGCCGACCATGCTCTATCTGGTGCAGTTCATGCTGGCCATCTATGGCGGCTATTTCGGCGGCGCGGTGGGCATTCTGATGCTGGCGCTGTTCGGGTTGTTCGGCATCGACCATATCCATTCCGCCAATGCCCTGAAGACCCTGCTGGCCGGCATGATCAATGCCGTGGCGGTGGTCTGTTTCGTCTCGGCCGGAGCGGTGGCCTGGGGACCGGGGCTGGTGATGCTGGTCTCGGCGCTGGTGGGCGGTTATCTCGGCGCGCGGCTGGCCCGTAAGACTCCCGCCCATTGGGTGCGGCGCATCGTTATCCTGATCGGCTGCAGCATGACCGTGGCCTTCTTCATCCGTCACTAAGAGCAAGAGGACGTCGACATGCCCATCACCAAACTGATTGCCCTGCATGGCGTCGGCTCGTCGGGCGATGATTTCGCCGGTCTGGCGGATGCCTGGGGAGACAAGCTGCCCGGATTGGTGGTGGAATGCCCCGATGCTCCGCATCCCTTCGACGGCGGCGGGCCGGGGCGGCAATGGTTCAGCATCATGAACGTCACTCCGGCCAACCGTGCCGAGCGGGTGGTCGCCGCTCGCGCCGGCTTCGACGCCGTGCTGGCGGCTGCCATCAAGCGGCTGGGCGGAGCCGAGGACGCTTCGGACGTGGCATTGCTGGGCTTCTCGCAAGGCACTATCATGGCGTTGGACGCGGTGGCCTCGGGCCGCTGGAAGCCGGCGGTGGTGCTGGGATTTTCCGGCCGATCGGCGACGCCGGTCATCGCTCCCGCCGGCAAGACCCGGCTGCTGCTGACCCATGGCGGCGCCGATCCGATGATCCCGCCGTCGGAAAGCGAAGCGGCGGTGCGGGCCTTCGAGACTGCCGGCTATCAGATCGCCTTGCGCATCGAGCCGGGACTCGGGCATGGCATCTCGCCCACCGGGGCCGAGAATGCGCTCCGCTTCTTAGCCTCGCTCACTCCTTAAGCCGCAAGGGCGAGGCCAGCAGGGGTTCTATCTCGGCGGCGCGCACCGGGCGGCTCAGCAGATAGCCCTGGGCGCCGTTGCAGTGATGCTGGCGCAGGAACTCGAACTGGGCCGAGGTCTCGACCCCCTTGGCGACGATGCGGATATTCATGCTGCGGGCCACGGCGATGGCGGCTTTCACCAGATTGCCGTCATCCTCGGCGGCATCCAGCGCCTTGATGAAGTCGGGGGCGATCTTCACCACATCCACCGGCATGCTGTGCAGGGTGCGGAAGTCGGTATGGCCGATGCCGAAATCGTCCAGGGCGATATGCACCCCCAAGGTCCGCAGGGCATGCAGGGCCTTCATGGTGGCGGCCTCGGCTTCCATCGCCACCCCTTCGGGCACCTCGACATCCAGGGCCGAGGGGGGCAGGCCGCTTTCCGCCAGCAATCCCTCGATCATCGGGATGAAGTCTTCGTCCTGAAGCTCGACTTTGCTGACATTGACGCAGATGCGCAAATCCAGATAGAGCGACCGCCAGCGCGCCCCCTGGATCATCGCCTGGCGCATGGCCCAATGGCCGATAGTCTTGATCTGCCCGGTCTCGGTGGCCAATGACAGGAACTGGCGCGGCACCATCAGGCCGATATCGGGATGGTTCCAGCGCAGCAGCGCCTCGGCTCCCACCATCTGCAGGCTTTGAAGCTCGGCGATCGGCTGGAAATAGACTTCCAGTTGGCCGTTGGTGATGGCCGCCGACAAGGCGTCTTCCAGGCTTTGATGCTCGAAGGCCTGCTCGGACAGATCGGGCGAGGCAAAGCGGAAGGAATCGCGGCCCTGCTTCTTGGCGGCATACATGGCCTCGTCGGCCTCGCGCAGCAGGGACTGCACCGTCTCGCCATCCGTCGGATAAAGGCCGATGCCGATGCTGGTGGTGACCTTATGCGGCTGCCCCGCCAGCTCGAAGGGGATGGCGAATTGCTGCAAGATCTTCTGCGCCACCTTGGCGGCGTCGCGGAAGTCGGTGATGTCTTCCAGGATCAGGGTGAATTCGTCGCCGCCCATGCGGGCCACGGTATCCTCGGCGCGCACCGTATGGGTCAGCCGCTCGGCCACCTGTTGCAGCAGGGCGTCGCCGGCCAGATGGCCCAGGCTGTCGTTGATCTGCTTGAAATGGTCC
>Ga0182038_10000281_pt1 | contig 25416 bp, 31 predicted proteins | sample sta12Can44000108_FD_125976 | JGI IMG/M metagenome (GOLD analysis project Ga0182038, IMG submission 125976) | Lab enrichment of tropical soil microbial communities from Luquillo Experimental Forest, Puerto Rico - statanox.12C.anox.44.000.108 | ecosystem: Environmental > Terrestrial > Soil >...
CGGGCGCCATCCAGCATCTGGCCGGCATGAAGGACTCAAAGGTCATCGTCGCCATCAACAAGGACGAAGAGGCCCCCATCTTCCAGGTCGCTGACTATGGACTGGTGGGCGATCTGTTCCAGGTTCTGCCGGAACTGACCGGCCTGATCTAGGTTCAAAGGGGCGGGTAAGGCGAAAACGGCGGGGCCAGATGGACCCCGCCGTTTTTGTTTCAAACCACGAGGTCAGACATCGCCGCCCCATGAAAACGGCGGTTTATTGGAATCCCCCCCTTTCCGCAGCGGCTCCTGGCCGGTGCCATCAGCGCCGATCGCGCCAAGCTTTATAAAGATCCAGCTGGACCAAATCATCACCACCAATATCGCAGTGCGACTGGCCGACAGATAGCGACAGAATTGAGGGACCTTGAAACGTAAGCTATTGTAATTCGCCTCTGCGGACCCATGTGCAACTCCAGAGCCCTGATAAGGGCCGAGAATCACCTGCCTGTATCGAGTCAAATCGGCCATATGCGGTCGATGTCGTTCGTCATCAGCGGAACAGGTGCGCCATGAGGAAGCATAGTCATCGCCTTTGGCTGGCCGTTTTCATTGCGGCATGGCTGGTTCCTGGCATTTCCTGGGCCGACGGCGCCGCCGAGCCCTGGGGGACGCAACTGCAGCCGGCCGGAACCGGGATCGGGACCCGCATCTCGGCTTTTTACAGCATCTTGCAGACCATCGACATCGCCGTGGTGCTGCTGGTTCTGGGGCTGCTGATCTATGTGATGCTGCGCTTCAATCGAAAGCGCCATCCGGTTCCCGGCGGCCCCAGCCACAATCTGAAGCTGGAGGTGGTCTGGACCCTGGTGCCCTGCCTGATCGTGGCGGGCATCGCCGCCATCTCGTTTCCCCTGCTCTATGACATGGACCGGATGCCGCCGCCCGACCTGACGCTGAAGGTCACCAGCCATCAATGGTACTGGTCCTATGACTATCCCGACCGCGGCGATGTGTCCTTCGATAGCATGGCCTTGTGGGACGTCTCGGAGCCCACCGACGATCAGGTGGCCGCCCCCTTGAAAGAGGCGTCGGATCACTGGCTGATCCACAACAAGCCCGTGCGCATGCTGGAAGTCGATAATCGCGTCGTACTGCCGGTGGGCAAGGTGGTGCGTGTCCAGATCACCGGCACCGATGTGCTGCATTCCTGGTATCTGCCGTCCCTGGGCATCAACCGCATGGCGGTCACCGGACGGCTGAACGAGGTCTGGCTGAACATCGACAAGCCCGGCGTCTATTACGGCCAATGCTCAATGATCTGCGGACAGGGGCACGGCTTCATGCCGATCGTGGTCGAGGCGGTACTCCCTGAGCAGTTCGAGGCCTGGGCCACCCACAAGCTGGCCTTGGCCCGCAAGCCGCCGACGCTGGCCACCCTACCTTAAGCTCCGACCGTTGCTCCTGTGGGAGAGGTTGAGAAAATGAACGTACAAAACGACATCCAGTCCACCCAGCATCCCCACGACCATTCCCATCCGGGTTTCATCGCCCGCTGGCTCTGCTCCACCAACCATAAAGACATCGGCACCCTGTATCTGATCTTTTCCGTCATCGCCGGTCTGATCGGCGGCGCGGTGTCGTTGCTGATGCGTCTGGAGCTGATGAATCCCGGCATGCAATATTTCGCCGATGGTCAGCAGTGGAACGTCGCCATCACCGCGCACGGCCTGATCATGGTGTTCTTCACGGTGATGCCGGCTTTGATCGGCGGCTTCGGCAACTGGTTCGTGCCGTTGATGATCGGCGCGCCCGACATGGCCTTTCCTCGCCTGAACAACATCAGCTTCTGGCTGCTGGTGCCGTCCTTTCTACTGCTGGTGGGCTCGACCATGACCGGTGTCGGAGCAGGCACCGGCTGGACCATCTATCCGCCGCTCTCCAGCGGGTTGGGGCATCCCGGCGAGTCCATGGACATGGCCATTTTCGCCCTGCATCTGGCCGGCGTCTCGTCGATCCTGGGGGCGATCAACCTGATCACCACCATCTTCAACATGCGCGCCCCCGGCATGACGCTGCACAAGATGCCGCTGTTCGTCTGGTCGATGCTGGTCACCGCTTTCCTGCTGCTGCTGTCGATTCCGGTGCTGGGCGGAGCGCTGACCATGCTGCTGACCGACCGCAATTTCGGCACCAGCTTCTTCGACCCTGCGGGCGGCGGCGATCCCTTGCTGTTCCAGCATCTGTTCTGGTTCTTCGGCCACCCGGAAGTCTATATCATGATCCTGCCGGCGTTCGGGATCATCAGCCAGGTGGTCTCGACCTTCAGCCGCAAGCCGGTGTTCGGCTATATCGGCATGGTCTATGCCATGGTCTCGATCGGCGCGCTGGGCTTTCTGGTCTGGGCGCATCACATGTTCACGGTCGGCTTAAGCGTGAACACCCGCGCCTATTTCGCCGCCGCCACCATGATCATCGCCGTGCCCACCGGGGTCAAAGTGTTCTCGTGGATCGCTACCATGTGGGGCGGCTCGATCGAGTTCAAAACCCCCATGCTGTGGGCCGTCGGCTTCATCATTCTGTTCACCGTCGGCGGCGTGACCGGCGTGGTGCTGGCCAATCCTTCGGTCGACACCCCGCTGCACGACACCTATTTCGTGGTGGCGCATTTCCATTATGTGCTGTCGCTGGGAGCGCTGTTCGGCATCTTCGCCGGCTTTTATTACTGGATCGGCAAGATGAGCGGCCGCACCTATCCCGAATGGGCGGGACAGCTGCATTTCTGGCTGACCTTCATCGGCGTCAACCTGACCTTCTTCCCCATGCATTTCCTGGGACTGCAGGGCATGCCGCGCCGCGTGCCCGATTATCCCGAGGCCTTTCACGGCTGGAACATGGTGGCGTCCTGGGGGGCGATCCTGTCCTTCGCCGCTGCCCTGGTGTTCGTCGCCATCGCCGTCTACACGCTGATCTGGGGCCGTAAGGTCGAGGCCAACTATTGGGGCGAGGGCACCTCGACCCTGGAATGGGATCTGTCGTCGCCGCCGCCCTTCCACAGCTTCGAGACCTTGCCGCATATCCACTAATACGCCAGAGGGGAGACCCCGCCATGAAGTCTCTTACCGCCTCCAGCCTGCCCCATGCCGCCGCCACCGAAAACGGCGCGCGCATCGAAGACTATCTGGCCCTGGCCAAGCCTCGCGTGATGTCGCTGGTGGTCTTCACCGGCGCCGTCGGGCTGACGGTGGCGCCGGGCAGCATCCATCCCTTGCTGGCCGCCGTCGCCATCCTCTGCATCGCCCTGGCGGCGGGCGGCAGCGCTGCCGTGAATATGTGGTACGACCGCGATATCGACGCGATGATGACCCGCACCCGCCGCCGTCCGCTGCCGCAAGGAAAGATGGAGCCCTCGGCGGCGCTGGAGTTCGGCTGCGCCCTGATCGCTCTGTCGGTGTTGCTGATGGCGCTGGCGGTCAATTGGATGGCGGCGCTGCTGCTGGCGGTAGCCGCCGCCTTCTACATCTTCGTCTACACCATCTGGCTGAAGCGCCGCACGCCGGCCAATATCGTCATCGGCGGGGCTGCCGGAGCCTTTCCTCCCTTGATCGGCTGGGTGGCGGTGACGGGACAGATCGACAGCCCGGCCTTGCTGCTGTTCCTGATCATCTTTCTGTGGACGCCGCCGCATTTCTGGTCGCTGGCGCTGTATCGCAACGACGATTACCGCCGGGCCGGCGTGCCCATGCTGCCGGTCACCCATGGCGAGCAGCGCACCAAGTCCGAGATTCTCGCCTACAGCCTGATGCTGGTGCCGGTCACTCTGCTGCCCAGCTTCACCGGGATCACAGGAGACATCTATCTGGTGGGAGCCGGACTTCTGGGCGCAGGCCTGATCGGGATGGCGCTGCGGCTCTGGCGGCAAGAGGGGCATAAGTCGGCCCGACCGATGTTCGCCTATTCCATCCTCTATCTTTCCCTGCTGTTCGGTCTGATGCTGGCCGAACAGGCGATCAAGGCATGGCAATCATGATAGACCATCAACGCAAACGCCGGAATTGGGGCCTGTTCGGATCGCTGCTGATCCTGGCGGTGCTGGTTTACGCCGTCACCCTGGTCAAGATCGCCCAGGGGTTAGGACAATGACCAACCGCCGCATCCTGACCATTCTGGCTGCGGCGGCTTGCGCCATGGGTGGGCTGGCCTTCGCCAGCGTGCCGTTCTATCGCCTGTTCTGCTCGGTCACCGGTTATGGCGGCACCATTCAGCGGGCCGAGGCGGCCCCAAGTCAGACGGACGCGTCCGAACGCTGGGTGACGGTCAGTTTCGACGGCAATGTCGCTCCCGGCCTGGCCTGGGATTTCGCCCCCATGGTCAAGAGCCTGCGGGTTCGGCTGGGCGATGTGGCGATGGTGAGCTATCGCGCCCGCAATCGCGGCAGCCAAAGCATGGTGGCCACGACCACTTTCAACGTCCAGCCCGACAAAGCCGGCGTCTATTTCGACAAGCTGCAATGTTTCTGCTTCACCCGGCAAAGGCTGGAACCCGGCCAGAGCGTCGAACTGCCAGTGCAGTTCTATGTCGATCCGGCCATCGCCCAGGACCGCCAAACCGACGATGTGAAAGCGATCACTTTGTCCTACACCCTCTTCGCCGCCAAGGATGACGGCCCCCAAACATCCGGCATATTGGAGAAACGGCCATGACCGAGCATCCATCCGCCCACGCGCAGAACGGTCCGCAGCATCCCTGGCATCTGGTGCCGCCGTCGCCTTGGCCGCTGCTGGCGGCACTGGCAGCGGGTCTGCTGGCCATGGCGACGGTATTGTTCATGCATCAGGACAGCATCGGCATCGGGGCGGTTTCGGTAAAGACGGGACTGCCCGGCATCATTGCCTGCGCGGTGCTGCTGGCGGGCTTCGCCGCATTCTGGTGGCGCGATGTCCTGAAGGAAGCCCGCGCCGAGCAAGGCCATTCCCGCGAAGTGAAGCGCGGCCTGCACTATGGCATGGCCCTGTTCATCAGCTCCGAGGTGATGTTCTTCGTCGCTTTCTTCTGGGCCTATTACAGCGCAGCCTTGTTCCCGCCTGCGGTGCTGGGCAGCGTCTGGCCTCCGCCCGGCCTGTCTGCGCCCGCACCTTTGGGCATGCCGCTGGTGATGACCGTCATTCTGCTGAGTTCCGGCATCACCGTGACCTTGGCCCATCATGCCGCTCTGGCGGATCATTGGCGAAAAGCAGCAATCTGGCTGGCCGCCACCGTGGGTTTGGGCGCGGTCTTTACCCTGTGCCAGGCCCATGAATATGCCCATGCCGATTTCGCTCTCACCAGCGGCATGTTCGGCTCGACCTTCTATATGGCCACCGGCTTCCATGGTGCGCATGTCATCATCGGCACTGTCTTCCTGGCGGTCTGCATGGTTCGCGCCGCCCGAGGCAGCATGACGCCCAAAGCCCATTTCGCCCTGACGGCGGCGGCCTGGTACTGGCACTTCGTCGATCTGGTCTGGCTGTTCCTATTCGTCTCGATCTATTGGTATGGCAGCGCTTGATGAAACGCTGGCTGGGAACCGTCGCGATCATCCTGGCGCTGGCCGCATTGCTGGGATTGGGAACATGGCAATTGGCGCGGCTGGACTGGAAGCGTGACCTGATCGCCACCATGGAGCGCCGCATGGCCGCCCCCGCAGTTGCCGTCGAGACATTGGCGGACAACCCCGACAGCGATTATCGCCGCGTCACCGCCCATGGGCGGTTCGACCCGTCGCCGGTGTTCTTCCTGTTCGCTCTCTCGGATAGCGGCCAAGGGGGCTATCACCTGCTACAGCCCTTGCGTTTGGCGGATGGACGCCGGTTGCTGGTGGATCGCGGCTGGCTGCCCTATGACCGCCAGCAGGATGTCTTCATGCCGGCGGGCGAGGTCTCGCTTGCCGGCATCCTCCGCCGCCCTCAGCATTCCTGGAACCAGCCCGCCAATAATCCCGCCCGCAATGAATGGTACGGCGTCGATCTGCCCGTCATGGCCGGCATCGCCGGGATATCGGCCTTTCTTCCGACAGTGCTGGAAGTCGATGCCGCCTCCAATCCGGGGGGCTATCCCCTGGGCGGTCAGACGCGGGTGTCTCTGCCCAACAACCATCTGGGCTATGCCCTGACATGGTACGGATTGGCCGTAGCGTTGCTGGTGATTACCGTACTGTCCCGCCGGCGCGCCGATGGAACAAGGCATTCAGCATCAGCGTCAACAGCATCACCGCTCCGGCCTGATGCAAAGCCGCAATAAGGGGAGATGCCCCCGACAGCAGCGTCGCCAGCCCCAACCCCACTTGAACCAGGATCCAGAGCGCCAGCGGCAGCAATCCGCCAGCCCAACTCGGCTCCTCGCGACGACAGCGCCAAACCCAGCCAAGCACCGCCAGCAGCGTCAGCGGTCCGGCCCAGCGATGCAGGAACTGCAGCAGCACCGGGTTCTCGACCAGATTGGCCCACCAGGGATCCAGAGTAAAGGCCGTGCTGGGCAACCAGTCGCCATCCATCAGCGGCCAGGAATTATAGATGCTGCCGCCGAAGCTGCCGGCGACCAAGGCCCCCAGCGTAATGGTCAGCAACAGCAGCAGCAACGTCGCCTGCCCCTGGCGTCGTACTCCGTGGCTGCATGGACGCGGAGAACCGGCCTCCACCGACAAGGCATTCCAGAGCAGCAGGCCGTAGAGCAGCAGCGCCAAGTCCAGATGCAGCGCCAGCCGCCAGGGCATGACGCTGGTGCGTTCGCTGAGGCCGCTCTGCACCATCAGCCAACCCGCCAGACCTTGCAGAGCGCCCAGGGCGAAGATGGCAAGCAGGCGCACGGCGGCACCACGGGACAGCACTCCTTTGAGCCAGAACAGACCCAGCGGCAGAGCAAACACCAGCCCGGTCATGCGCCCCCAAAGCCGGTGCAGCCATTCCCAGAAATAGATCTGGCGAAAGGCCTCCAGGCTCATGCCCTGGTTCTCGAAGCGATATTGCGGCGTGGCCTGATACAGGGAAAAGGCGGCCTGCCAGTCCTGATCGGTCAAGGGCGGCAGAATTCCGGCGATGACATCCCATCGCGTGATCGACAGGCCAGACTGGGTCAAACGGGTAATCGCCCCAAGGACAATCATCGCCGCAACCATGGCGCAGCAGAGCAGCAACCAGAACTTTACGGCCTTGTTAGCGTTATGATTTCCCATCTCGCCATGACGCTGCGCCTTCAAGGCACCGTGATTGGCATCATTGATACGACAGCAGTTTGATAATGGTATGGATGGCGGAATATTCCAGACCAGAGGCGGCTTGCCCCAGGAAATTTTCCTCCGACTCGCAACAGCGTCCCGCTTGCCGAAATGACGGACGATATGAGGCGCAGCAGGTGCCGCCCTATAACAAGCCGGCGGAGATGCGCAGGAACTCGCCATTGACACCCGCGCCGGCGTCAGAGATCAGGAACGAGATCGCAGCCGTCACCTCGTCGAGCCTGGTCATGCGACCTGCCGGAAATTGCTGCGCCACTGCCGCCTCGATGCGTGCGGCATTGCGCTCGTTATACTCGGGCACGGCACGGCGGATGGCATCTCGTCCCATTTCGGTGGGCAGCAGGCCCGGGCAGATGGTGTTGGCGGTGAGCCCCCAGGCAGCCTCGGCCACACACAGCCCCTCGGCCAACGCCATCAAGCCGGCCTTGGCGGCGGCATATGGAATGCTTTCCGGCGATGGACGCAAGGCGCTGATCGAGGAGATGGAAACCACGCGGCCAAAGCCCTGGCGGCGCGCCATGGGGATGATCAGGCCAGCCAGCCTCAGCGGCGCCGCAAGGTTGACCGACAATATCCGCTCGATCTGGTCCGGTGGAGTAGCCTCCAAAGCCGCCGGATAGCCGGTTCCCGCGTTGTTGATGAGCACGTTGAACGGCAGATCAAGATCGACGAGCGCCCGCAGGCAGGCCGAGATGCCTGCGCCGTCACTCAGATCGCCCGTCACCTGCCTCAGAATTCCGGCGAAACCGGCGCGACGGATGTCGTCGGCCACCTGCGAAAGGGCGTCGCCGTCACGAGCCACAAGTGTCAGGCTGGCAGTCTCCGGCTGAAGGGACAGGGCATGCGCCACGGCCTCGCCCAGACCACGACTGGCGCCGGTAACGACCGCATGGCGGGGCACCGCCGCCATCTTCAGCTTGCCCGCAGATGTTGGGCGACCTTGTCCAAGGTCGCCGCCGAATGCTGGGCGTAGAGCAGTGGAAGGACCGCATCGCCAAATTCGGCCAGCATCCCTTCGACCAGACGGATGCCCAGGGGATAGCACGGGATGTAATACCGCGCTTCCTCCGTGCGGTACTGCATCTCGCGGGCGATGTCTTGGTCCGGAAGACCAATATCGAAGGCAAGTCGGCGCCACAGGGCGAAATCCGCCGGCCGGCCTTCCACATTGACCTGGTGCCAGGCGTTGTAAAACAGCTTGTGCAGAAACTTCTCGACCAGCAGCGCCGCCGTGATCTGGCGCGGAAGCTCCGCGCCGAAGATCATATCCGCATTCATGGCGATGCCTTCGTTGACCGCGTTCTCCGGCGAATAGAAAGTGTCGATGGCCTCGACGGCATCGGCCGAGGACGCGCCTCCGCCTTCCAGGCCGGCGCGCCGGACCATGTAATAGAGGTGATGGCCGGGAATGGCTTCATGGAACAGCAGGCCGGTGACGAAATCCTCCAGCAGAGCGCCGTCCACCCCGATCATCACCGTGCCGGAATAACCGCCGTCGTGGCGGTAACAGCCCGGTGGGCCCGGCGGGCCTCGCTCGACCGAGATGGAGGATTTCGCCAGGATGGAGTCAAGATCGCACGGAAGCAGCGGCGCAAGGCGAGACTGCGCCATCCGCTTGGCTTCGGCCAAGCGGTCCGCGATCAGTTCGCGGGCTGTATCGAAGCCGGTGATCCGGTGCGCGGCGCGGGCCTCCTGGCATGCAGCCAGCGACTCGTAGCCCAATTCGCCAAGGCGCCGTTCAAGCGCTCCGGCCTCCTGATCCAAATCGAATGGGGGCGCCAAATCGATGCCGAGGAAGCTCGCCGCCACATGCCCCACGCTCGGAGGATTTCGCCCATGCAGGAACAGGTCGGCCTGGGCGATCACCGAACGGATCAGATCCGCCACGTAGGTGCGGCGAAAACGGGGAAATTCGTCGTCGATCCCGCCCAGTTGCCCCGCGAGTTCCTGAAGACGGTCATAGGCCTGGCCCGGAGTGACAGAGGCCGCACGCTCACGCCAGGCTTGGGGCCCGAAATACACGTGGAGAAATGGGTAATCCGGGAAGGCCTGTTCAAAGGCAAGGATGTTGACGGCAATGTCTTCGAGCAACGCGCCCCCTCTCACGAGCAGACGCTCCGAGAGCCGCCAGAATAGCAATAAGGCGCTTCGGTAGTTGCTCCGGTGACCGAATAGGCCGTGGCGAGACAGCCTGCCCGGCACCGTTCCTTGGAGTCGCAATCACCACAGCGTCCGGTCATCGCATCCACGTCGTATTGGCGCGTATAGGCGAACGACTTGGGGTCGAACCAGATATCCACCAAGCTGCGGTTGCGGACGTTGTCGGTCACGAAGCTTGGGTCCTGAAGCGACAGGCAGCCCTTGACGTCGCCGTTGGCCTCGATCCCCACATTATAGAGACCCGCCGAGCAGCCATACCATTCGGCGCCGTCGAACAGTGCGTCGGTGCATGCGTCGCAATAGCCCAGCGAATCCGCCGAGACGATATTGGTGCGACCGCTGGGCTGGTTGCGCCAGAGCGTGACATCTTCGATAAGGCGGTCATATTGCTCGGCGCCCAGCGTCATCTGGCGTTCCGGCGCGCCAGCGCGGCCGAACGCATTGACGATCTGGACCTGCCACATATCTACGCCGGCATCCAGCACGAGGTCTCGGATACGCTCGCGGATGTCGAAATTGAGGCGATTGAGGGCCGTCACCACGCCAATGGCCAGATCATGCTTCCGGCACAAAGCGACGGTGTTCATGGTCTTGTCGAAGGCGCCGGGCGAGCAGCGGACAGTATCATGCACCTCGGCATCGCCATCGATGCTCACCACCAAATGGCTCAAGCCCTGGCGCTTCATGAAGATGACATCATCCTCGTTGACCACCGTTCCATTGGAAATGATGCTGACGATGGTCCCGTCGCGCGGCGCGCACATATATTGCAGCAGCTCGCGCCAATGCTTGTGCAGAAAGGGCTCGCCCCCAGAGAAGGTGATGTGACGGGCGCACAGGCGGCGCAGGTCGTCGATGACTTTCTTCCATTCGTCCACGCTCAGCGGCGCAGACCGATTGCGGCCATCGGCAGCGGTTCCGCAATGCTGACAGCGCAAGTTGCAGGCACGCGTGATCTCAAGGGCAACATTGAACGGAAAATGCCGCTCGCCGAGCACGATGGACATGGGGCTCTCCCAAGGAAGATAAGGGGGGCGCCCCGTGGTTGGACGGGGCGCCCGGTCGGCCGTCAGCCGCGATGGAGGTTGATGGTCAACCCCTTGGTGGACAGCAGGTCGCCCAGCTTGCCACGCAGGCGCTGCAACGCTTCCAGATCTTCCTTCGTCAGGCTGGCGAGGATCTTGTGTTCGGTCGGCAGCAGAGCCTCGCCGTACAGTTCCAGCGCCTTTTCGATGCCGATGGACGGAGCCTGGGACAGGATCGCCTCGACCGCCAGCTTGCGCTCGCGCTCCAGCAGCCCCTCCTGAGCGAAATCAGCCTTCAGCAGATCCTTGACCTGAACATAGTAGGGTCGCACCGCGACCTTGGTCTGTGCATTCATATTGAATTCCCCCTGGTTGTGAGGCCCCGCACGCGCGGGGCGGACTTGCGCGATGGCTTATCCGTTGCGCAAGGTAACGGTCGTCCCACTGGGCGACAGCAGGTCCCCCAGCTTCGACCGCAGGCGGTGCAGGTCCTCGACGTCCTTGTTGCTCAGCGCAGCCAGCAACTTGTGCTCGGTCGGCAGCAACGGGTCGCCAAAGGTGGCAAGAGCCTTGTCCATACCGATAATCGGCGCCTGGGACAGAATGGCCTCGATGGCGAGCTTGCGCTCCCGCTCCAGCAAACTTTCCTGGAGCGTCTCGGACGAGATCAGGTCCTTCACCTGCATATAGATTGGTCGTACAGCAATCTGGCTCATGATGTTCATACCCCGCTCGGCAGATCAGCCTTTGCGGACGTTGACCGTCACGCCCTGCGAAAACCACAGCGCGCCAAGCTTGGCGCGAAGGCGTTGCAGATCCTCGACATCCTGCTTGGTCAGCGAGGCGAGCAGCTTGTGCTCGGTCGGCAGGAGCGGATCACCATAAGTCTCCAACGCCTTGGCGACGCCGAGGGTTGCAGCCTGCGACAGGATGGCCTCGATGGCCAGCCGACGTTCCCGTTCCAGCATGTTTTCACGAGCGCTATCGCCGTTCAGCAGCGCGGAGACGGCGACATATTCCGGACGCACTGCCCGGAGACCGAGTTGTTGATTGCTCATATTCCCTCCCCTAAAGGTATAATCACACGCAATCAGGAACCACAGCCAGACGATTACATGCATTGTGATTTAAGTCAACACATTAATGCTCTAATAAGTTGTATTGCGAGCAGAGATACCCCATGCGCCCTAGAGCCTCATCTAGGCTACGGCGGTGACGCAGCATATCGATCAGGCGCTGAATTATACCGAGACTCTGCTGTGCAGCCTGGAGAGTTACGACGGATTCCTACGCCCGACTTTACCCCCGAATGATTCCGATATGATTCCGGAGAGCGAAACACGATCAAACTAGGCATTTAGCCCGGATTATGCTTCCGGAATGAAGCGAAGATGCCCGGCGATCCGTGGCTTGGCTCCGCCGTCAGAGGGATGGTTGACCCCGTCATAGACGGGAACATCCTGAAAATCGAAGGGGCTGATTCCTTCCAGACAGGCGGCGTTGATGCCGAACAGGCTGGGATCGGATCGGCGCTGGTGATGCGTATAGATGCCGCATTTCGAACAGAACCAATGCTTGGCCGTCATGCTGTGGAAACGATACTCGCTCAGATGCTCCTCCCCCTCCAGGATGCGGAAATCGGCCTGACTGGTGGAAAGGACGACGGCTCCACGCATACGGCAATAGGAACAGGTGCAGCGGCGAGCCCCGCCCAGACCGTCCGTCAGTCGGACCTGAAAACGCACGCTTCCACAATGGCAGGCACCAAGGGTCCAGTTTGTATTCGCTGTCATCGTCAAGCCTCATGGATGAGTTGAGCGCCAAGGCGTCAGTATCGCCCCGTTACCAACGCCAGCGTCAAGGGAATGATCAGAGCCGCAATCGGCGGCTTGATGATCTGGCCCAACTGGCCGGCATGTCCCGCGTCAGGTGATGAGTGGCGCCGGCATATCTTCAGTCAAACTGATAAGTTTATCTTTACAGATGATCTGTGAAGATGATAGGAATTCCGACATGACAACGCCTCGCTCACCGCTTCACGCCTCTCTGGCCTGGGCCTTAGCCGGAGATTTGCGCACCCTGGTGGGCAGGCTGAAACGCCGTCTGCGCGAGGAAACCGGGCACAAGGATTTGACGCCATCCCAGGTTTCGGTGCTGTTGCGGCTGGAACAGGATGGTCCGTCCACCCTGTCGCAGCTGGCCCGCGCCGAGGGCATGCGGCCGCAATCCATGGGGGCGGTGGTCGCCGCCCTGGAACAGGCGGAACTGATCCACGGCACCCCCGACCCCCATGACGGGCGGAAGATCCAGCTGTCGCTGACCGACGCCTGCCGAACCTGGGTCGGCGAAGGCCGCGCCGCCCGCCAAGATTGGTTGTGCCGGGCCATCGAGGCCAAGCTGACCGATCCGGAACAGGAACAGCTTGCCGCCGCCATCTCTTTGCTCAAACGTCTGGCCGAAGACTGAGCGGATCGCCTCCGACGTCATCAGGCCATTGTGAAAGGACATTTCCCATCATGCCTGTGACGACCCTGGACCGGACCTCAGCCCTGATCATCATCGATTTGCAGCGGGGCATCGCCGCCCTGCCGCTTACTCATTCCATCGCCGGGGTCGTAAGTGAGGCGCGCCGGCTGGCCGATGCCTTCCGGACGCACCATCTGCCTGTGGTCTTCGTTACGGTTGCCGGGCGGGCGCCGGGACGGACCGAACAGAGGCCCCACCTTCCAGATCCCCTCCCCTCGGATTGGGCCGAATTGCTGCCGGAACTAGCCCCGCAGGCCACGGATATCCTGATCACCAAGCATAGCTGGGGAGCCTTCACCCAGACCGATTTGGAAGAGCGCTTGCGAAGCTTGGGGGTGACGCAGGTGGTGATCGCCGGCGTGGCCACAGGCACCGGCGTCGACAGCACTGCCCGCCAAGCCTACGAACTGGGTTTCAACGTCACCCTGGCGGTGGACGCCATGACCGACCCGCGTCCCCAGGCCCATGATTATTGCCTGAGCCAGATCTTCCCCCGCTTGGGCGAAACTGGTCGGGCAGAAGACATCATCGCCTTATTGAACTCCGAAAGGGCATGAGCATGATCGGACATCATTTGCTGCCCATCTTCTTTGGTGGCGCATTTGCCGCCAATGCCTTGCCTCATTTGGTCAGCGGCTTGATGGGAAAACCGTTCCAGACCCCCTTCGCCAAACCGCCCGGACAGGGTTTGTCCTCCGCCACGCTCAACATGCTATGGGGGCTGATTAATCTGGTCATCGCTTATCTGCTGCTGTTCCAACTGGGCGACTTGCAGTTGCGTTCTGGCCTGGACGCAGCCGCCTTCGGCCTTGGCATGGCCGTTCTCGGCCTGCCTCTGTCCAGGCATTTCGGGCGCTATAACGGCGGTAATCTGTGATCGTCCTGTTCCGCTCGCTGCGGGTGCCTAATTATCGCATCTGGGCCGCCGGAGCCTTGATCTCCAACATCGGCACCTGGATGCAGCGGGCCGCTCAGGACTGGCTGGTGCTGACCCAATTGACACAACATAACGCCAGGGCGGTGGGTATCGTCATGGGGCTACAGTTCGGGCCGCAGATCTTGCTGCTGCCCTGGACCGGCACCGCCGCCGACTATTTCGACCAGCGCCGACTGCTGATGGTCACGCAAGTTCTGATGGGAGGGCTGGCTCTGCTGCTGGGTGTATTGACCGTCAGCGGCGAGATCACGCTTTGGCAGGTATATGGTCTGGCCTTCCTGTTCGGCTGCGCCGCCGCCTTCGACGCCCCAGCCCGCCAGACCTTCGTCGGCGAATTGGTGGATCAGCCCGATCTGCCCAATGCCGTCGCACTGAACTCCACCTCGTTCAATGCCGGACGGATGATCGGACCGGCGGTGGCGGGACTGGTGATCGCCTCGGTCGGTACCGGCTGGGCCTTTCTGCTGAACGGGCTATCGTTCTTCGCGGTAGTGGCATCGCTGTGCAGGATGCGGGTCGACCAGCTCTATCCCAAGGCTCGCGTCCGGCAAACCAAGGGCGGCTTCACCCAAGGGCTGCGCTATGTCTGGAGCCGCGCCGATCTGCGAGCCATGCTGATCATGCTGTTCCTGATCGGCACCTTCGGACTGAACTTTCCTATCTTCATCTCGACCATGGCGGTAAGGGTTTTTCACACCGACGCCAAGGGGTTCGGCCTGCTGTCCTCGTTCATGGCGGCAGGAACGATCTCGGGATCGCTGCTGGCGGCCAGCCGTTCCAATCCCGGTTTTTCCACCTTGCTGAGCGGGGCCGCCGTCTTCGGCCTGGGATGTGCGCTGGCGGCGCTGGCTCCCGGCTATGACAGCTTCGCCGCCGCCCTGGTGATCATCGGCATCGCCGCCCTGACTTTCGCCACCGCCACCAACAGCGCCATGCAGCTGTCCTGCGATCCGGTCATGCGCGGGCGCGTGATGGCGATCCGCATCGCCATCGCCTTGGGCGGCACCCCCATTGGCGCGCCCTTCGTCGGCTGGGTGGCGGACAGTTTTGGCCCCCGCTGGTCGCTGGTGGTGGGGGCGTCATCGGGCTTTGCCGCGGCGGCCGTGGCCTTGCTGTTTATGGCAAGGCGGCCTCGATCAGCGATTTGATGCGGGCGGCGTCATCACGGCTGGTTGGGTTATAGATCACCAGACTCAGATCCGGTCGGCTATCAACGGCGAAGGCGGAAACCTCGAAGCTGAGCGATCCCAATTGCGGATGCTGCATCTGCTTTACTCCATCGGGATGGGGCTGAGGCAGATCATTCTCACCCCACATGGCGCGGAACTCCGGGCTCTCGCGGCATAGTTCCTCGACCAATGGCATCACCTCGGCAGCGGCACCGGCACGAGCGGTTTCCACACGGAAGCTTCCCAGAACGAATCGCGCCATGCTTTCCCAATCGAACTGAGCGGCGCGGGCACGGGGATCGAGAAAGAAAAAGCGCAGGACATTGCGCTGCTCCGGCGCCAGCGAAGCATAATCCATCAGCACGGCATTGGCGGCCCGGTTCCAGGCCACCACGTCCCAGGTCACCGAACGAACCAGGGCCGGGCAAGGGTCCAGGGCATCCAGCACCCGTTGCAGACGCGGGGTGACGCCCTCGCTTTTCTGATAGCGCACGTCCGGGGCTCGCCCCAGGCCCAGCAGGAACAGATGCTCCCGCTCCAGATCGGTCAGCATCAGTGCGCGGGAAATGCGGTCCAACACATCGGCCGAAGGCGCTCCGCCGCGCCCCTGTTCCAGCCAGGTGTACCAGGTCGGACTGATGTTGGCCCGGCTGGCCACCTCTTCCCGGCGCAGGCCGGGAGTGCGTCGCCGCCCGGCGGGAAAACCCAAAGCGGCTGGATCAAGCCTGGCCCGGCGGTCCTTCAAGAAGCCCGCCAGTAAAGCGGCATTTCCCGGCATCCTGTTACCTTTTTTAATAGGATAATGTCACGTCTTTACCAGGATAATACGGCAGCTCACAGTGATCCACAGCGAAACAAGGAGAGCACTGTCATGCGCATTTTCGTTACCGGGGCCACCGGCAATATCGGCTCGGCCGTGGTCAAGGATTTGCTGGCGGCGGGTCATCGGGTCATCGGCCTCAGCCGGTCCAGGGAAAAAGCCGAAATCCTGGCTGCCAGCGGAGCCGAGGTTTGCTTCGGCACCCTGGATGATCTGGAGGGATTGCAAACCGTGGCGGCCAGCGCCGATGCGGTGATCCATCTGGCTTTCAACCACGACTTTTCCCGCTTCAAGGCCAATTGCGAGGATGATCGTGCCGTCATCAAGGCACTCGCCCAGGGATTGGCCGGATCGAGCCGCCCCTTGGTGGTGACATCGGGCACGCCCATCGCCAATTCCATTCCCGGCCAGCCCGCCCGTGAAGGCAATCCGATCATCAGTTCCGACCAACATCCCCGCGCAGCGACGGAAGAAGCGGCACAAGCGGCGGCGGCATTGGGCGGCAATGTCTCGGTGGTAAGGCTGCCGCAGGTGCATGACCAATACAGCCAGGGGCTGATCACTCCGGCGATCGGCATGTTCCGCGCACAAGGGGAATGCGTCTATGTCGGCGATGGCCAGAACCGCTGGCCCGCCGCCCACCGCCTGGATGTGGCCCGGCTGTACCGGCTGGCGGTCGAGCGGGCCGAGCCCAACGCCAAATATCATGCGGTAGCCGAGGAGGGTGTGGCCATGCGCGCTATCACCGAGACCATCGCTGCCCGGCTTGACCTGCCGGTTCGCTCGGTCACGCCGGACGAGGCTCCGACCGTCTTCGGCTGGCTGGCGATGTTCGCCGGGCTCGACATGCCTGCCTCCAGCGAGCAGACCCGGCGCATTCTCGACTGGCATCCCTCCGGTCCCAGTCTGCTGGACGATCTGAAGCAGTTGGTCGTTCTATAGCCGACCCAGTTGCTCCATCACCAGCGGAGGCAGATCCAGTTCCGCCGCCCCCAGGTTTTCCCGCAGATGCGCCAGAGACGAGGTGCCGGGGATCAGCAGGATATTGGGCGAACGCCGCAGCAGCCAGGCCAAAGCCACCTGCATCGGCGTTCTGCCCAGCCCTGCCGCGATCTGCGACAATCCCTCGGATTGCAGCGGCGTGAAGCCGCCCAGCGGGAAGAACGGCACATAGGCGATGCCGTCGCGGGCCAGATCGTCGATCAGGGCGTCGTCGTCGCGATGAACGATGTTGTAGTGGTTCTGCACGCACGCGATCTCGCAGATCTTACGGCCCTCGGCGATCTGAGCGGGGGTAACATTGCTGAGACCGATGGCGCGCACCAGTCCTGCGCGCTGCAATTCCGCCAGGACGGTCAGAGGTTCTGCGAGGGAGCCCTCGGCAGGCCCGTGAATGCCGAACATCAGGCGCAGATTGACCACATCCAGCACCTCGAGCCCAAGGTTGCGCAGATTGTCCTCGACCGCTTGGCGCAACTCCGCCGCCGAAAAAGCGGGTAGCCACGACCCGTCGGTCCCGCGCCGGGCGCCAATCTTGGTGACGATGGTCAGATCGTCGCGATAAGGGTGCAAAGCCTCGCGGATCAGCTGGTTGGTGACATGGGGGCCATAGAAATCGCTGGTGTCGATATGATCAACGCCAAGGGCCACCGCTTCGCGCAAAACGGCCAACGCGGTCTCATGATCCTTGGGTGGACCGAATACGCCCGGACCCGCCAACTGCATGGCGCCGTAGCCCAGCCGTTTGACCGGGCGGCCCGCCAGGGAATAGCTGCCGGAACGGGAAAGATCGGACATGACAAGCCTCCTGTGATGAGAACCTGGGGATCATAGCCCCGTGCATTTCATTCGATAATCCAGCATGATCCGCATGGGCTGTACGGAATATCGAACAATGCAGTATGACCTCAAAGACCTGAAAGCCTTCGTCGCCGTCGCCCGCGCCGGTGGTTTTCGCGACGGCGCGCGGGTCAGCGGCAGCAGTCCCTCTAGACTCAGCGAGGCCGTGCGGCGGCTGGAAGAGGATCTGGGCGTCCGCCTGTTGAACCGCACCACCCGCAGCGTCGCACCCACCGAGGCCGGAGCCCGCCTGCTGGAACGCCTCGCCCCGATCTTCAATGAACTGGAGGCGGCGCTCGACGGACTGAACAGCTTCCGCGACCGCCCGGCAGGCACCCTGCGCCTGAATGTTCCGGTCAGCGCCGCCCGGCTGGTGTTGCCCAAAATCATTCCGCCCTTTCTGGCTGCCTACCCCGACATCCGGCTGGAGGTGACCGCCGAGGATAGTTTCGTCGATCTGCTGGCGGTGGGCTGTGATGCCGGTATCCGTTATGACGAACGTCTGGAACAAGACATGGTCGCCGTGCCCATCGGCCCCCGCCGACAACGCTTTGCCGCCGCCGCCTCGCCCGCCTATCTGGACCGCCGGGGCCGCCCCGACCATCCCCGCGATCTGCTGGCCCATAGCTGCCTGTGCGGGCGCTTTTCCAGCGGTGCCCTGCTCTCGCCGTGGGAGTTCGAGAAAGACGATGAAACCGTCCGCATCGAGCCCCATGGTCCGCTATTGGTGCAGATCGGCGGAGCAACCGATCTGATGGTCGATGCCGCCATCGACGGCGTCGGTATTGTCTACCTGTTCGAGGACTGGCTGCGCCCGCATCTGGACAGCGGCGCGCTGGAACCGATCCTTGAACCCTGGTGGCCCGGCTTTTCCGGTCCGTTCCTCTATTATCCGGGACGCCGCTTGGTTCCCGCCCCCTTGCGGGCGTTCGTCGATTTCATCAAGAGGCTGCCGAACCTTCCGCCACCGAACACAGCAGGGTGATTTCCAAAGGCGCCCCATCCAGCGCTTGCTGCAGATCGCTATGGTGACTGACGTCAGTTATTTCGGTCGGATTGAACAGTCTGGAGATGCAGCACCCTCTCCATCGATATGCAGGGAGGAAATCCCGCATTCCGGCTGATCCATCCGTTGCAGCCAGGGGGCATGCAGCCTCATTTTTGACACTGGGGCAATAGCCGCTCACAGGGACAGCTCCATTTGAGAGCGCTCTGAGGCCCCGCATAGTCAAGCCTGAACCTTTCCAAATGCTGAGAATCCCGCAATTTCAACAGGGCTGGACAAAAGTTAGAGTGCATCCGAGATCGCTACCCTCGGACCAAGATGCCCAACGCCGCTGCCGCACCATCCTCTGTTTTGAAGAGTCTCGCCGTTTGGGGGCCGGGGCTGCTGGTGATGTTGGCCGACAGTGATGCCGGCAATGTGGTGGCTGCCGCCCAGGCCGGCGCCCAATGGGGATACTGTCTGCTGCCTCTGTTGCTGCTGCTGATTCCCGTTCTGCATATGGTGCAGGAACTGACGGTGCGGCTTGGCATTTTTACCCAGCGAGGCTATGGCGCCCTGGTGCGCCTGCATCTCGGCCCGGTCTGGGCTTGGGTGTCGCTCGCCAGTCTGGCGGTGGCGGTAGCCGGAACGCTGGTCACCGAATTTTCGGCGGTGGCCGGCATCGGCGGCATGTTCGGCCTGCCGAAGGCATTGTCGCTGACCTTGGCCGTCATCCTGCTGCTGGCGGTGGCAGCCAGCGGTTCTTATCGCCGCATCGAACGCATCGCCTTGGCGATCGGACTGTTCGAGCTGGCGTTTTTGCTGGTGGCTTGGCAAGCCCGGCCCGACCCCTTGGCGGCGGTGGCGGATTTGGCGTCGATTCCACTGAAGAATAAGGATTTTCTCTATCTGGTCGCAGCCCTGGTAGGGGCGGTCTTCAATCCTTGGATGGTTTTCTATCAGCAAGCCGCCGTCGCCGAAAAGCGGCTGCGTCCAGCCGATTATCGGGCAGAACGCTGGGACACCGCCATCGGCGCCGTTCTGACGCAGGTGCTGACCGCCGCCGTACTGGTTGCCGCCGCCGCTTCGCTTCGGGGCAGCCAATTCAACGATATCGGCGAGATCGGCGAGGCACTGACGCCGTTGCTGGGGCTGTCGCTGGCCCGACCGGTGTTCGCCGCCGGTGTGCTGGGCGCATCGATGGTGGCGGCGATTATCGCCTCGCTGTCCTTGGTCTGGGGCGTCCGTGACGTCACGGACGGCAAGATGGATCAGAGCCGCAAAGGCTTCTTCGTTTTCTACGCCGGCTGCGTCACCGGCGCCGCGCTGCTGGTGGGATGCACCGATGCCCTGGTGCCGCTGGTCATTGGCGCCCAGGTCCTGAACGCGCTCTTGCTGCCGCTGGTTCTGGGTTGTCTGCTGGTGCTGGCCCGCAAGGCGCTGCCGCCCAGGCTGCGCTTGTCCGGCTGGCAATGGCCCCTGTCGCTGGGAACCGCCGGAGCGATCACCGCCACGGGACTGATCGGCGCTTTGGCCGGTCTCCTGACGGCATTGCCGGCTAGCTGAGGAAAAAGGAGAGACAGTTGGATTTTTCCCTGCTGGCCATCGTTCTGCAAGTTGCCTTGCTCGATCTGCTGCTGAGCGGCGACAACGCGGTGGTGATCGCGCTGGCCTGCCGTTCGCTGCCTCCCGACCTGATGCGCAAGGCAATGCTGTTAGGCACGGGCGTTGCGGTTCTGATGCGGGTTTTTCTGACCAGTCTGGTCGGAGTGCTGATGACCTTGCCGGGGCTGAAGCTGATCGGAGCGGTTGCCTTGATCATCATCGCCGTCAAGCTGGTGATCGAAGAGGAAGAGCCCGAAGACGACGAGGAGTCTCGCCAGGCCAGCGGCTTCATGGATGCGGTCGTTCTGATCCTGATCGCCGATTTGGTGATGAGTCTGGATAACGTGGTGGCCTTGGCTGCAGTGGCTCAGGGCGATCTTGGCGTTTTGATTTTCGGGCTGATGCTGTCGGTGCCGCTGGTGATGTTCGGTAGCCGGCTGGTTGGGCTGCTGCTGAGCAAATATCCCGAACTCATCCTGGCTGGCGGGGCCTTGCTGGGCTGGGTGGCCGGCGGCATCGGCGTCACGGATCCCCTGATTTCCGACTGGATTGATGGTCAGTCGCCGGGCTTGGCCGTGCTGGTGCCGTCGCTATGCGCCGTCTTCGTTCTTATTCAGGCCCGCATCATCGAATCAGAGAAAAAGAAACGCCGCCCGGTGCAGTCGGAGGCCAAGCCGCGCCGTCCCCGTACCCTGGAGCCGGTGCCGGTGCCGGTGCCGGTGCTGGCGATGGCGGCGGCTTCGCCGTCCGAGCCGATGAAATGGGGTGCGCTGTTTCAGTCCCTGTTCACCTTCAGCAAGGCAGACGAACCGGAAGCCGTTTCGGTGGGGCATCATCGCGCCCCCACCGTGACCGAGGCCGCCGAAACCAAGGCGCTGATCCTGGTGGTCGAGGACAATGCCGCCGACCGGGCGGAAGTCCTGCGGGCCCTCGACTGGCTGGGCTATGCCGCCGAAGGCGCCGAAGACGGCGAGGCGGCATGGACGCTGCTTCAGTCCGGGCGGCATGGCTTGATCCTGACGGATTGCTATATGCCGCATCTGGATGGGTTTGGTCTGACCTTGCGTCTGCGGGCTGCCGAGAATTCCGCCTTGGCGGCTTTGCCGGTGGTGGCCATGGTCGCTCATTACAATCCCGCCGACGGTATCGGTTATCGTCAGGCCCAAGTGGGAATGAACGGCTGTGTCGGCAAACCGCCTTCGCTGTCCCAACTTGAAAGCACCGTCACTCTCCATCTTCCTGCCGCCGTTTCACTGCGCCGGCCTATCCTTGGTGACCATCCATGACCGCCTCTGAGACTCCGACCGCCGAGATGCCGCCGGTCCCCAGCCTGTGGAGCCGCATCCTGGCTCTGTTTGACCGCCCCGGTTTCAGCCGTCGCAGCCTCATCTTGGTTGCCGGGCTGTTCGTCGCAGGATGGATCGGCTCGGGCGTTTATAAGGTTCAGCCCGACGAGCAAGGGGTGGTTCTGCGCTTCGGCAGCTGGGTCGAGACCACCGGCCCTGGCCTGCATTACCATCTGCCGGCCCCCGTCGAGGCGGTGATTTTCCCCAAGGTGACGCAGATCAATCAGCTGCAGCTGGGCGTGCAGACCGGGACCGGCGCCATCCCCGGCCTGGGCACCCGTGAACGCCAGATGCTGACGGGGGACGAGAACATCGTCGAAGCCGATTGCGTGGTGGTCTGGCAGATCAAGGATGCCGGCAAGTTTCTGTTCCGCGTGCAAGACCCCGAGACGGCGGTGAAGGTCGATGCCGAAAGTGCTCTGCGCGAGGTCATCGGCCGCACTCCGATCCAGGCGGCCCTGTCCGACAAGCGTCAGCAGATCGCCGACCAGACCCGCGAGCTGATGCAGCAGCTTCTCGATACCGAACAGGCCGGCATTATCGTCACCCAGGTGCAGTTGCAGCGGGTCGATCCGCCGTCGGCGGTGATCGACGCCTTCAACGATGTGCAGCGCGCCCGCGCCGATCAGGAGCGCGCCCGCAACGAGGCCGAGGCCTATGCCAACGACATCCTGCCCCGCGCCCGCGGCGATGCCGACCGCATCAAGCAAGAGGCCGACGCCTATAAGCAGCAAGTGGTGAATCTGGCCGAAGGCGAAGCCAAGAGCTTCCAGGCGGTTTATGAAAGCTATCAGAAGTCCAAGGACGTCACCGCCTGGCGCCTCTATCTGGAGAGCATGGACGAAGTGTTGAAGAAGGCCTCGAAGGTCATCATCGACAGCTCCGGCAAGGGGGTGTCGGGGGTGGTTCCCTATATGCCGCTGCCAGGGGATGGCCGCACCAAAGCCGATGCTCAGCCGAAGGGAGACAAGCCATGAGCCAGGCCCTTCGCATCAGCTTGGGCATCGTCGCCGTCATCCTCTTCTGGGCGGTGGGGAATGCCTTTTACATCGTTCCCGAAGGCCAGCAGGCCCTGGTGGTTCGTCTGGGCAAGCCGATGGGCACCGCCGGCGAACCCGGCCTGAAGCTGAAGGTTCCCGGCATCGACAGCATCATTCCTTATGAATCCCGCCTGCTGTTGCAGGAGCCGCCCATCGAGCAGGTGATCTTGGGGGACCAGAAGCGGCTTGAGGTTCAGACATACACCCGCTTCCGCATCAGCGATCCCTTGAAGTTCTATCAGTCGGTCCGCACCGTCGAACAGGCCCGTGCCCAATTGAGCCAGATCGTCAGCTCGTCGCTGCGCCGGGAACTGGGACAGGTGATGCTGCGCGCCCTGCTGTCGCCCGAACGTGTCGGCATCGTCGCCAACATCCAGAAGGAAGTTGCCGAGAAAACCCTGCCCTTGGGCATCGAAGTGGTGGAAGTGAGAATCCATCGCGCCGATCTGCCCTACGAGACCAGTCAGGCGATTTACGACCGCATGAAATCCGAGCGTGAGCGCGAGGCCAAGGAGTTGCGGGCCCAGGGTTCGGAATGGGCGCAGCAAATCCAGGCCAAAGCCGATAGCGACCGCACGGTGATTCTGTCCGAGGCCCAGCGCCAGTCCACCATCACCCGAGGCGAAGCCGACGCGCAGGCAAACCGCCTGCTGGCCGACGCCTTCGGCAAGGACCCGGCTTTCTATCGCCTCTACCGGTCCTTGCAGACCTATCGTCAGGCACTGGCGAATTCGGCCCCGACCCTGGTGCTGTCGCCGGACGCCGCCTTCTTGCATGACTTCAAGTCGGGGCCGGCGCAGTAGGGTCGGAGGGAGCCAAGATTATGCGGCTTTTGATCATCGAGGATAATCCTCGTCTGGGCTTCCTCTTAAAGGAAGGGTTGTCCAAATCGGGATTCGCCGTCGATGTCTATGGTACGGCGGCGGACGGTAAGGAAGCACTTCGCTCGACACCGTATGACGCCCTGATTCTTGATCTTGGTCTGCCCGACGAGGACGGGTTGACGATCTTGGTTCAATTGCGGGCCACAAATGATGATCTGCCGGTGTTGATCCTCACCGCCCGAGACGGTATCGGCGACAGGGTGAACGGTTTGAACGAAGGGGCGGACGACTATCTGCTGAAACCCTTCGCGATGGAGGAGCTGGTTGCCCGGGTCCGCGCTCTGCTGCGCCGCCCGGGACGCGGGATCGGCATCGCGCTGAGTCTGGGGAACCTGAGTTTCGACAGTGCTTCCCGCGAAGCCTGGATCGGAGGTCAACCCCTGCGGTTGCCTGCCAAGCAGGCGACGGTCACTCCACCACCTGTTACCCAAAAGTCAGAAGACGATGCTTTTGCCAGCCTTGAGCAGATGATGATGCGGAACCGTCGGCAGCGGGTGCGCGAGAGTCTGGAGATTGAAAAAAAGAAGGCAAAAACTGATAGTAGTTTTGATATTCCTGAGCCATCTCCATTCAATACTAGAGGGTAATATGAAATCGTGTCTTGTGCGCATAAGACACGATTTTATTTTTATTGATATGTCAATGGATTTTGATACCATGAATGTATGACTGTTATCTGTTGAGGTGCGTCATGAGTGATGAAATCACTAAAGTTACTTTGTGGAGCCCTGCTGAAGACCTCTGGAGTGTCGAGGTTCAGTATGAAGATGGGGATAATTTGGAGGCCGATTTTGCAACGCGTGGGGCTGCTGCACTTTTCGTGCAACATGTCGCCAGTCAAATCACTGAATAGGAGATCAAAATGGAAAAAGATAACCCGTTTATCCTGTCGGAACTCGATGTCTCGGAGATATTAGATTTCTGCAAAAAGCTCAGACTTCCGCCGGAGCTGGCAAAATGGATATCAGAACTTCGACCGGGGAAGCCAATTTCACTTCGATACGTCATCTCGCTGATTCTCAAAACCATGGGGGCGGCAGCGGCGAAAGCTGCAGAAGCGGCGGCGATCCACGAAATCTCCCTTAAGGACATGCCCCGCGACGAGAGTCATGAATATTGGTTGCTGCGCACTATGTTTGACGACGCGTTGCGGAGCTATCAATCGAAGATGGTCACAGAGCAGATAATCACTCAAGAGCAAGCTGTGCTTGCTCTTGAGCGGGCCGCGGCGAAAAAAGGATGCAACGATTGGGAGGTGTGAGCATCGGCTAGCCGCCTCACTTATTTCAACTCTCCAATGTTATCAAAGTCATTCGCATGGACGACGTATCCCAGGCACAATGCCTGATTTCCGTCTTTTTCATCCCAATTGGCGGCCTTAACTCGATATGTGTTCGCGCATTTACGCAACTCTCCAATAAAATAACCGGCGCGATGGAGGTCGGACCGCGTCTCCACAAGATTTGAGATAGTGATGTAAATAGTTATAACCGCAATTGCGGCGAGAAATATTTCTGCAATTGTCCTTTTCATATCCCTCTCCTATTCAATTTTCCGCCCGGCAAACGGGTTCCTAGGCGGTCTGCGCGAAGGTGCGTATATCGTGCCAGCATTTCTGGTCTTAAATGGCCCGAAATCGCCATGATTTCGGTATCTCGCAGGTCCGTCAGCTCAAAGAGGCGAGATATCGCCTCATGCCGTAGATCGTGACCTGCCTCGAGAAAACTCCTCCAGTTTAAAGTAGAGTCCGCCCATCGAGAGGACGGACGATATGAAGCGCAGCAGGTTTTCAGAGGAACAGATCATCGGCATCCTGAAAGAGCAGGAAG
>Ga0182038_10000282_pt1 | contig 25386 bp, 28 predicted proteins | sample sta12Can44000108_FD_125976 | JGI IMG/M metagenome (GOLD analysis project Ga0182038, IMG submission 125976) | Lab enrichment of tropical soil microbial communities from Luquillo Experimental Forest, Puerto Rico - statanox.12C.anox.44.000.108 | ecosystem: Environmental > Terrestrial > Soil >...
GCCTAGCTGTGTGAAGGACGCAAATTCACAGGGAATCCCCTCAGAATCCAGGGGTGAGTTGGAGTCCATCAACTGAAAGTGCAGGTGGGGCGCATCGGAGTTCCCTGAGTTGCCGAGCCTCGCCAACACTTGTCCGACGCTCACCCTATCGCCGACTTTCACCTTTAAGCTGCCCGGCTGCAAGTGGGCGTAGAGGGCGAACCTTCCATGACCGAGATCGAGGATTACGTAATTGCCGACGACATTATCGATTGTGATGCTTCGGCTGCTCCGCTCGCTGCTCCCGTTGTTTTCGGGAAGGTCGTCCTTCACGTCCGAAATGCGTCCGTCTGCTACAGCAAGAACCTCCGCGCCATAGTCGTAATAGTTTGCGTTGGATTTCGCGTCGCTATGAAAAAGCCGTCTATCTGGGCCAAGATGCATCCAATCGATCGCGAAGCGTTGAGGAATGCGTTCTCTGCCATCAACCGCGTTCAACGAGCGTCGATGGTCGGCGCTCGAAAGCGCGTTGAAGGCAATCCAGAGCGACCCTCGAAGCGGCGCAGCCAGCACGGGCACCGGCTCCTGGACTACGGGCACCACTGCACCATCTACGGTTCTTTTGATAATCTCGCCATTCTTCCGCGTAACGGCAAATGAGAACCGGTGATGCAGCTCCTTAGGCTGACGCGCGCCGGCCTCGAGCGTTAAATTGATGAACATCACTGCCGCGTGCCCCTCACCAAGCGTTCGCGTACCAGCGAAACCGGAGGGGGAGTCTGCGGACGATAGCTCTTCGACGGGAATGACCGCCTTCTCGAGTTCCTGCCCGCGATAGCTGGCCAACGTTGTTCCCCCATCCCCGAGCACTTCGATACAGGTCACCTCGATTGGGAGCGGCGCGTAGTTCGTGAGGTGCAGCTCGTAAAGAAGCCAGGTGCGACCTTCTGACGCAACGGGTTGTGGCGGCGGACCCGCGGCGATATCCACCGGAAACCCAGAGTGCGTCTGAGCCAGACCGCAAACCGGAACGAGCGAGGCGATGAAGGCCCAAACGAGCAGCCGGACCAGTGGCAGGCCCATCACACTAAACCGGTACACCATCACGATTTTCCTTTCTCAGCAAAATGAAGGAACCATGCTAACCCAACTGACGTTGGCCGTTCGGGGCGAATCGTCGGCTACTCGCAACTAATCGTCCAGCTCCGGGTAAACAGGCATAATCGGAAAGTTGGGTACTGGCGAAAATTTGTGGTGGTGGGTGAGGGTGCTGCCCCCTCCCGGCACGCTGATCTGGCGTTTACCGGGGCTTATAAGACCCCGCTGCACGGCTGGTGCTACCCACCGTCTTGCAGAGTCGTATGAGAGGCTCGCGCTGCATAAATGCACTATAGCAACGCAAATCTTCCGTGCCAACTAATAAACAGGCTATCGAGCCTCGTGAACTAAGACGTTAGGATTTCACTGTTTTAGGAGTCGCCCACAAGCACCCGCGAGTCAAACGTTGGTTGCGCCGCAATCCACGTTTTCACCTGCACTTCACGCCCACTTCCTCGTCTTGGCTCAACTTGGTTGAACGTTGGTTTCGAAATCTGACGCAGCAACGGCGACGCCGTGGGTCTTTTCACCACGTAAAGGAGCTCATTCGTGCAATCAACGAGTACATCGACAACAACAACCAGAATCCGCGAGTCTTCGTCTGGAGTGCATCAGTTGAACAGATCCTTGCGAAGGTCGCCAAATGTAAAGAAGCGTTGGACGCACTACACTAGGTTGCGGGCAACACGCTACGATGGGAAGCGGGGCTCTCAATTCACTTTGAGGCGAACAGTCTGCGCGAGTTTTCGCTGGTGTTGGTCAAAGCTATAAAGGTAGTCGGCACCCAGTTCGAGCGCCGCAGCTACGTGCAAGACGTCCTCGGCGCGTGTGCCAAGCTTAGCCGTAGTTTGGCGGGACAGTTGACGCGCACGCTCGAAAACTGGGTCAGGCAGTCCGCGTAATAGGAAAAGGCCGTCGCGCAAATCCTTCTCAAAATCACTCAATGATGATTGTGCCTGTGCTTCGGTCACTTCCTTCCGAAAAACGCGGAGTCCGAAGGCGTTGAGGAGCTCAAGCTCGCCAAGAATGGTCACAAATCGTTCCCCAGCAGAGACTTTCACGGACCGCACCGCCGCGGCGGAGTTGGCGTCGGGGCTATACAACGAAACCAGAAAGCTTGTGTCAGCGTAGATCCTCAATAGCGGCTCCGATCCTCAGCGACCAGTTCAGCGCCACTGACCTTCAACAACTTGTCGCCGTAGGTGGAGCGCAGTCGTGCTAGAAAGTCTGGCATCTGCGCCGCACCTCGCACGCCTTCGGGGATCAAGCGGGCAATCACGCGCCGCCGCTTGGTGATCTGAATCTCTTCGCCCTGATATAAAAGGCGCTCTATTTTCTTGAAACTGTAACGGAGGTCTCGAATCGAAGCTTTTCTCATGTGATCTATGTTAGCATCACATCGATCGGCTTACAATCGTCCGGTGCAAACAAGTTCGGCCGACGTGACTGCGTCAGCCGTCGGGCTAGGTTCACTGCTTGGCAGCGAGGACAGATCTCCCCGGAACACTGTTTTGAAAGAATCTACCAGGCGCGCAGTGATCAAGCAGACCCTTCCAGGAAATCCGCCTAGAGAACTAACGCTAATAGAAGTGAAGTATCCGGCGGGCGCAGGTTCACCTCCGCAGATACACGCAAACGGAGTCATGGCGCTCGTACTGTTAGGGGCAGTCGCATCCAAAGTAAATGACCAACCGGAACGGGTTTTTCACGCGGGAGAAGCTTGGTGGGAACCTCTTGAAGCTGTGCATCGCGTCTCGCGTAATGCCGGTTCTTCCGAACCACCAAGGTTGCTGGCGATTTACATTACACCACCGGACGCGACTGCTGACGATCTTATGAAGCCAATTTAAGAGGACGCGAGGGAGCTCCTAGCGAGCGATTGAATATGGCTTGGGATTCCCCGGCGTTACTTGACCGGGCTCCGCCTGATTTCGAGGGCAACCAATGGGATCGTTCCATTGCACGGGAAATTGGTGATAAACCGAAGTGTTCCCTGCTTATCCCTGAACGCTATGCCTGATTGCTCGGAGCCTCCCACATACTCGCCCCACTCCTGCGATATGTTAGCCAACGCAGGCCCCAAATACTTCTTGCGGCGTAGCCTTGGCGTGCTGCGTTGGAAAAAACAACAGTTTCGCCCCTATTAGACCCTTGATGACCAGTAGCACCTTCACGATTCTGATTTACGGCGTTTCCCTCGCGATGCTGCACGGGGATTTTGCGACGGTCGTTGATTCGAAAGCGCTGCTAGACTATGCGACGGCCGACTATGGCATCATTGACAACGATTCGCCAGAGAAGGAATAACTAGACCGTGGACCAAGAAGCCCAAAAGGTTTCGCGTAGGCTGCGAGAACGACTCTCGGACCCTGCGATGCTCGATCTTACCAAGCGCCTGATCGCGATTCCATCCGAAAATCCGCCGGGGAATCACTACGAGGAATGTGGCGGCATTTTGTGTGACGAACTGGCGCGACTCTCATTCGATGGCGTCCGACGTGAAGGCTCGTGCGTACTCGCATCGGTCGGAACGGGGCCTCGGACTCTCTATTTCAGTGGTCACTACGACGTTGTTCCGGCACAGAGCCGCGATCAATTTCAGCCCCGTGTTGAAAATCAAAACCTGTTCGGTCGCGGATCATCGGACATGAAAAGCGGGCTGGCGGCGATGATCTATGCTGCAGCCGCCGCGCGCGACGAAGGACTTCTTAAATCCGGGCGCATCGGAATTGTCCTGGTTCCGGATGAAGAGACCGCTGGTCCGCGCGGGTCTCGCGATCTGGCGGTGCGCGGGATCCTAGGCAAAGACGGCATCGGTATGCTAACGCCCGAGCCTACGGGCGGCATCGTTTGGAATGCCAACCGTGGCGCGATTACGTTGCGCGCCACTTTTTTCGGGAAGCCGGCACATGTCGGCAGGCAGTTCGAAGGTGTGAACGCTTTTGAGCGTGCATTACCGGCGATCGCTCAGCTTGCCGAAATCAAGAAGGAGGTAGAGCTCCGGGAAACACAATACAACATCGCTCCCGCGGCGGCGCGCAAGTCCATTCTGCTGCTGGGCGGCCGGAGCGAGGGAGGTACGAATTTCAATGTGACGCCCGAGCGCTTCTCCTTCACCATCGACCGTCGCATCAACCCGGAGGAGGACCTAAAGGAAGAAACCCGACGGTTGCACGATACACTTGAGGGGTTTGAGATCGAGACGCTCCAACACGAACCCGCAGCGGCGACTTCGGCAGAAGATCGACTCGGCAGAATTTTGTCGCAGCACATCTTTAGTGTCACGGGGAAAGAAGCCGCTTTCGAGATGTGCCCCGGACTGCTCGAAACACGCTTCTACGCAGCTCGCGGCGTTCCTGCATTCGCTTATGGACCGGGATTGCTGACTGTGTCCCACGGACCGAGCGAGTTCGTTCCCGTCCGCAACATTGCCCAATGCGCGTTGATCTACGCGCTTACGGCGGCAGAGACGTTGGGCCAGTAGGCAGCCAACTGCTCGTAGACGCTCACCTTCAAGATGACATCGTTTCGTACGGAAGTTGCACAGCTCGGTGTCATCGCAAAACGTGACACCGCATGCAAGAACCGCCCTGATGATCGAATGCCCTTAGCCGTCTGCAACGCAATCTGCCTCAACCTCAACTAACCATTCACGATTGATGAAACCTTTCACCTCCCCGAAGGTCGTGGAAGGCCTGATTGCAGCGAAAAACTTACAGTGAGCACGAGCAGCGGCTTCTCATTGCAAGACATCGGTCAACATGATCCGCGTGCGGACGACAGTGTCCATCTGGAGACCGACAAATCCCAGAACGTTCGCTTCTAGCAGAAGTCCGGATTCAGGATAATTGAGGAGGACGGCGTCAGAAACCGAGATTCCACTCTCTAACGAAAGGCTTTCGAGCGTCTTGAAGGGTAACCCCTTGCGCACTTCACGAATGAGGTCGTCTGTGCCCCTCAGAGATAAACCCAAGCTGAACCCACGAAACTGATAACGATCTAAAGTCGGCGCCGCACAGCCGCGTCGTAGCCTGCTCTACGGTGTTCGGCCAACCGACCCCTTTACGTTCCTTTTGGGGGCCTTGATCCTCTTGTGCGTGGCTTTCCTGGCATCTTCGATTCCTGCGCGACGGGCGATGAGAGTGGATCCGATGGTGGCACTGCGGTACGAGTGAGGACTAGGGGGGCGGCTCAGGTGAATTCCTGAGTCCGCCGGCTTCGGCGCCTCTCTTTTTGGCTTCTCCTCTTGACAACCAGTAGGACAGGCGTATGCTCCTCTTGGTAGCCAGGAGAAGAAGGTTTATGCCAGATAAACCGAGTGATCTCGTCTAGGGCACTCTAGATATGGTCATCCTAAAAACGTTGGCGCTGGAACCCATGCATGGCTACGGGATTCCCGTGCGAATCGAACAAATGAGCAAGGGCGTTTTCCGCCCCAATGTAGGCTCGCCATTTCTTGCGATTCAGCGATTACAGAGGGATGGGCTAATCGATGGCGAATGGAGGCCAACAGAGAACAGCAGGCGAGCGAAGTACTACGTTCTGACGCAGAAAGGACGAAGGCGACTCAATAGCGGAACGCGAGAATGGGGCAGGCAAGTAACGGCCATTGCGAGAATTTTGGAGGCATCGTAAGGGGTTAGCTGTGTCTCTGCTCAGAAATATTGCGACCGGGCTGGGTTCCCTCTGCAGAAGGACACGGGTGGACCGGGAGTTTGACGAAGAAATAGGTGCCTATTTGGCAGATGGAAGCGGCGGAAAGATGAGGAAAGGCATGAGCCATAAGGTAGCCGATCGCGCTGTGCGCCTGGAGCGCGGGAGCGTCGAGACTGCGAAAGAAGTCGTTCGTGCCGGGAGCTGGGAAACTGTTCTTGAGACGTGCTGGCGCGATTTGTGCTTCGCCGTTCGCGTGCAGCGCAAGTCGCCGGGCATCACGGCGGTCGCCGTCCTCACCTTGTCCCTCGGGATCGGTGCCAACACGGCCATATTCAGCATGGTCTATGGCGTCATCCTTCGGCCTCTCTCCTTCAAGGATGCGCAGCAGCTCTACACGCTCTGGGAGCGCAACTTGAAAATGGGTTACGAGCAGAACCCGACTTCTGCCGGTAACGTTCGAGACTGGAGCGCAAGGAATCACGTGTTTGAACACATTGCGGCGTTCGACTCCCTCCAAACTTTCAACCTGATTGGAAAAAGCAATCCCGAAAGAGTAGAAGGTGCCGCCGTCTCCCCCGGCCTCTTCGATCTGCCCGGTGTCTCACCTGTGATCGGCCGGGCGCTTTCGCCCTCGTTGCATGCTACATCCCCGCGCGCCGCGCGACGCATGTCGATCCCATACTGGCTTTGCGTTACGACTAGGAATCCGTATGTCCTTGCTACGAAACATTGTTAGTGGGTTTCGCTCCCTTTTCCGAAAGGAGCAGGTCGACCGGGAGTTGGACGAGGAACTGGTCGCCTACTTGGACATGGCCGCCGACGAAAAAATGAAGCAAGGCATGAGCCGCCAGGAAGCCGCTCGCGCCGTGCGTTTAGAACGAGGAAGCCTCGACGCTTCAAAAGGAAGTGGTCCACTCGGCGGGCTGGGAATCTCTAGTAGACACGTCGCGGCGAGACTTGCGATACGGCGTGCGGATGCTATGTAAAAACCCCGGCTTCACGATCATCGCGACCGTGACGCTGGCGCTTGGGATCGGGGCGAACACGGCGATATTCAGCGTGATAGACGGAGTTCTACTGGAGCCCCTGCCTTATCCTCATCCAGAGGAACTGGTTGCCGTGCGGCACACGGCTCTCGCCAGTTACATTCCGGCCCGTCGAGCAACCAAGGTGGATCCGATGGCGGCGATACGTTGCGAGTAACCGCCTTGTGGGAAACGCGCGTAGACTACTTCGACATGAAACACGGTCGTAAGAACAGAAACGATTGACCGACTGTTGTTGAGCAGGTCGTTGATTGCTCCACTGAGGTTCAGGCGCGCCAATGACCGGTTTGCTATCGCCGCTCACCGTCTAGGAGCGCATGATGCCGCCGAACTTGCGGTCTCAGTTGTCCGTTCGGAATGCCCAGTACTTGGAATTTCTGACACTCGTGCTCCGCCGCTGCCTGAATATCTATTCAAATTAAGGCACACTCGTCACTCCGGCAGAGACGCTCTCGCAGAGGACCACACTAACAAGGTAAATCGCGTAAGGGTTGACGTGAAATATCACGGCATCGTTCCAGATGTCGCCAGCGCGAAGAAGTCGCAGAGAGAATAGATGGATGGTTGTGCGCTCTATTCTACGAGATCATGGGGAATGTTCTCGTCGATGAGGTCTGTTGGACCTGCATACTCTCCGGAGGCTTCAGCAAAATCGTCTTTTTCAAACAGGTAACGTCTTGCACGAAAATCCAAGTCCGGTCGTGGTTTCATCTATCACCTTCTGTGTTCGATTCAAACTTCCAGGCTTTCCTGCTCCGACAATATCCGTTCTGCTGCGTCTTTTTGGCGCGTAGCATTGCGCAGGAAGGTGGAAGCGAGAACAAAGGGAATCTGTCCAGCAGGGTATTTCGACCTCCAACACTCCTCAATTGCGAGCCGCAAGTCTCGCCAGTTCTCATAGAGGAACTGGCGTGTATATCCAAATTTCTCTTTCGAGAGTTTCAACAATTCAGCTCGGAAGAATTCAAGTGGCCCTTCGAATTCCTTAGACCGTCGGCCCCATATCTCCGCTAGTACTTCGAAAATGGAATAAGCTGACCTCGGTAGATTGTGTGGCATGCCAGAGCAACGAAGGAATGATTGCCGCCATTTCATTAGCGGCAGCCCGGCTAGAGCATTGGCGAGATTGTTCGGATTAACGGCGTATCTGCCGGAACGCAGAAAATCGAGCAACTCAGAACGATAGACGTAAGCTTCCTGGTCTCTCAGTTTTCTATCCAGTGCGTCGTGCTCAGTTTGGAGTTTCTCAAGGTCTTCAGTGTGTAGCGGAGATTCCTGACGATGCCTTCCGGCTTCCTGAATGGCCTCCTTGTCGGAAGGATTTGCATTTCTCAATGCGGTCCCTGCGTTTAAACAAGCGCGGTGAAGCTCATCCTGTTTGGCCTGTATTTTGATGATTTCGGCTTGCAGGTCTTCCAACTGCCTTCCGTTTTTGCAGACATCCGTCGGCGTTGCGACTTCGAAGGACTTTCGATAGAAATGCTCCGCCAAACCGAGGTTATGGAGATGGTGCCTCACAGGGTCAAAGGCCTCGTGAACATCGTCGATTGTGCTGTCGGCCCGGCTTTCGACAGATAAGAGGGACCACCCTATTTCCGGCCAAGTTTCCTCCAACAGTGCAGCCCATTCATTTCGGGCCCCCTGAAGAAAATTATCAGGTATCGTCGGACGACCGCGTTTCGGTTTTTCCATGAAGATGGGAACCGAGGGCTCGCCGGGGTTCTCCTCTTTTGGTCTCTTCGTTTTCATTGGTGCCCAAAAGCGTGTCAAGCGATCACTTGCAGGGTGACAATTCTTCGCCAGGTAATTCTCTCCCAATTCCAGGGTTAGGCCAGGAAATGTTTCTTGGTTGTGCCTAGTTTTCACCAGGAAAATACCGCCTAGTCCGGACTTCGTGTCGGGCATTATTAGGGTCTCCCGGTTCTCGCGCGTGGAGGTTCCATGCATGCCGGAGGTCTTGACCTCGCAGGTCCAGTGGGCGCTCGCGATGTCGCGCCACCCGTGTTGCCTTCCCGGCGATTAGACAGGGTCGGCATCCTGATTCCGAACCGGACAGGCGCATGTCGCGCATCCGGCTCTCGGAGAAAGATTTCCAGATATTTCGCGGCTCGATGCTCCGCCTGCATGTGCCCCTTCAACGCGTCATGGCCAGCCTTTCGACTAACCACACATGACTCGGGGTCGGTGTGGCTCGCTGGGCCTTCACCGTACAGCTCTTTCATCTGCTCCTACGAAAATAGGGGCCCATCTCGTTGAAAGCAAAGGACGGGACGCGGGACTCATTGTCATCCTTCGTTGTGGCTCTCCGAGAGCCATGAGTTACTCATATCTCAGAGCGATCATGGGATCGACCCGAGTAGCGCGACGTGCAGGGATGTAGCAAGCTGCGAGAGCCACCGTTAGTAGAAGAATGGGGACCACCGTAAAGGTTAGTGGATCGTGAGCCGTCACTCCAAAGAGTAGGCTACGCATCATCTGGGTCAGCCCCAAAGCGGCGCAAAGGCCGAGCACAACGCCTACAAGCGCCACCTTTGCGCTCTGTGCGAGGATCATCCTCAGCACGTCCTGTCGGCTCGCGCCCAGAGCCAGGCGGATGCCAATTTCGTGAGTTCGCCGACCTGCGACATAGGAGACCACTCCGTAAATCCCAATGCTCGCTAACAACACGGACAGTCCCGCGAACACAGAAAGCAAGATCATCGAGAATCGCCGCCTACCGAGCGAATCGGAAATCAATCCTTCCATGGGCTCAAAATCGTAAGCTACTTGCTCTCCGTTCGCCTTTTCGATGGCCTGGCGAATCGCACCGGCAGTCGGATGGTTCGCAGCTTTCGTGCGTACCACAAATCCCTCCGCCCTGGCCAAGAACGAAATGTATTCATCGGGAATTTGCGCGACGGCTGTATACAGCTGAATTGCCATCGGTGAGTTCTCATTCTCATCGAGTCCAGCTTGGTTCACATGACCGACCACTCCAACGATTTCAAACGGCCGATCGAGACCCGCTAAATGCACGTATTTGCCCACTGGGTCCTGATTCGGAAAGTACCGGCGGGCGAAATTTTCATCGATATCAGTCACAAACGACGAATGCAGGCCGTCTTGGGGCATCAGAAAGCGCCCGCGCCGAAGAGGAATTCCCATCGCCTTCAAGTAATCTGGGCTCACGATGTAATTCACTGCGTTGGGCATCTCCCTCTCCGTTGCGGGTTTCGGCTGCCCTTCTACCCAGAATCCGACCTCATTGTCGCCGTTCATAGGGAAAGCTCCGTCCGTTATCGCGGCGGTCCTGACTCCGGGTACAGCCGCGATTGTGTCGGCAAGACGGTTCACAATCGCGCGTATCTGATTCGGTGCTTCCTTCGCGGTCGAAGGGGGGAGGGCAACGTTAAACGTCAGCACATTTTGTGGATCAAACCCGGGGTTAATGCTCCACAGGTCGACAAGGCTACGAATCGTCAGCACCGCACCAACGAGAAGGACGACCGCCAACGCGATCTCCACAGCGACCGACGCGTTCCGTATGCGATGGCGCAGTCCAGCACCTGCCCTTCGTTCCCCTATTTTCAGGACTTCCTGGATGTCGACGCGTGAGGTTTGCGAAACCGGCCCGAGTCCGAAAAGGAGGCCGGCGAGGACAGACACAAATAAGGCAAAGAGCAAGACGTGAGGATCGAGCCCAACATCGCTTGAGCGTGGCAGGACTTCCCGGAGGGCAGTAACTCCACCATGCGTTCCCCAAATGGCAAACAGCAATCCGAGTGTACCGCCGAAGACCGCAAGCAGCACGCTCTCGACCAAGAGTTGTCGCACCACACGTTCTCGGGTCGCACCGAGGGCCACACGGAGGGCGAACTCTCGTGCGCGTGCGTTCGAGCGGGCGACAAGAAGATTCGCGACGTTCACACAGGCGATGGCGAGAACGAACCCCACGGCCACCTGCAAAATGAGCAGCATTGGTCGCACATCGCCCACCATCTGTTCTTTTAGCGGCGTAAGAGCGATGCCCGCATTTTTATCGGCGTTTGGGTAAGCCCTGGCAAGATCTCGCGCGATTGCATCCATATCCGCGCGTGTCACTTCGATGGTTACGCCTGGTTTTAAACGCCCAACGGCAAACAGGCCTGGATGAGCGCCGCGGTCCTGCATCCACGGGACGTCCCATGCACCGAGTGGAAGATATACGTCGCCAAGCCGGAAATTTGTGGTCTCACAGCAGAAGTAGAAGCTCGCAGGAACCACGCCGACAACCCTGTACCCTTTTCCGTCAAGTACTAGAGTTTTATCCAGTATTTCGGGCGAGCCCCCGAACTTGCTCCTCCAAAATCCTTCACTCAGCATGACGACAGGCTCACCAGCGCGCTTGTCCTCATCCGACGACAAGTTGCGTCCGATCACGGGCTTGACTCCCAGCAGTGGAAAGAATGTCGCCGAGACTTGCGCTGCTTTCACGCGTTGAGCTTCACCCCAACCGGTCAAGTTGAAATTGTTCTGTCGATATGCTGCCAGAGATTGGAAAGTGTGATTCATCCCTGCCCAGTCGAGGAAATTTGGGTACGAGATCGCGAATTCCGGAAATGGCGGTAACGTTTCCGCCAGAGAAACCAGTTGTTCGGGGAGCGGATACGGCAAACGATTTAGAAGCACACCGTTGACGACGGAGAATATCGCGGTGTTGGCGCCGATGCCGAGCGCCAGCGTGAAAATGGCCACGGCGGTGAAACCGGAGGATTTGCGCAACATTCGCAGCCCGAAGTGCAAGTCCTGCATGAGGTCCTGAATCCAATTTACGCGGCGTGTTTCGCGGCATTTCTCTTTCGTTTGCTCGATACCGCCCAGGTCGAGTCGCGCGCGCCGGTACGCCTCCTCCTGCGTCCTCCCTTTTGCGACGTATTCCTCGGTTTTTCGTTCGAGGTGGTCGCGCAGCTCCTCGTCCAGCTCCTGGTCCGCCTGCGCCCTGCGAAGTAGCGACCGCAGCCGCAGCGGGATCGTGTACAGCCAATGCTCCGGTCGCATTTTCCCACCCTCCTCTACTCGTACCTCAGAGAAACCAAGGGGTCGACGCGCGTGGCTCGACTTGCTGGAATGTAGCAGGCAAGAATCGACGTTGCCGCCATCACGAATGTCACGGCGCCAAAGGTCGCCGGGTCGGCTGGTCGCACGCTGTAAAGCAGACCGCTCATCAGTCGGGTCAGAATCAATGCCGTGGCCGTTCCCGCAACGATCCCGAGAATTGCCAGCCGCGCGCCACTGCCCACTACCAGTCGCAGCACGCTACCTCGGTCGGCGCCCAAGGCTAGGCGCAAAGCGATCTCTCGGGTCCGCTGAGCAATGGAATATGAAAGCACGCCATAGACCCCCAAGGCCGAAAGCACCAGCGCCAGCCCAGCGAATGACGCCAGGAGGGCCATTACCATACGCTGCTGCTTCATTGGTTCTAGCGCAATCTCCTCCATCGTGGCGATGTCCGCCGCGGGCTGAGTCTTGTCAGCGCGATGGATCTCCCGCGTCACCGCGCGCACTAGACTCTCAGCCTTCACGGTCGCCGACATGCGCACGACCAAGTGTTTTGGCCCCTCCATTAACCACGGAAATTGTTGATACGGGATATACATCTCTGGGTTAAAGCCGCCATAAGGTCCTTGACTCAGGACGTCACCGGCGACTCCTACGACCGTGCGCCATTCTCGTTGCCCTGCGATCTGCAACTGCTTCCCCAACGGATCTTGGCCTGGCCAGTAAGATCGCGCTAATTCTTCATTCACGATCACGACTCTTTCGCCACTCTGTGTATCGTGATCGTTGAAGATGCGGCCTCGACGCAACGGAATTTCCATGGTGCGAAAATAATCAGGGCTGATAACAACATAATTGGCCGCCGGCACGTGCCCCGGGGGAGGGGTTGGGTCATCCAGGGTGGTGAAGAATTGTCCATCCCAGCCGTTGATGGGCAGACCACGAGAAACGCTCGCTGATTCAACGCCGGGCAATGATTCAACAGCGGAGACCACGTTTTCCCAGAATTGTGCCTGGACTTGAGGCTTCTTGTATCGCTCACCGGAAAGCGGGACACGCAGCGTGAGGACATTCTCTGGATTGAAGCCTAGGTCTACGCGGCTGAGCCCCGCGAGAGTTCGCACCATAAGTCCAGCCCCAATCAAAAGCACCATAGCGAGAGCAATCTCAGCGACAACCAGAGCACTGCGGAAGCGGCGGCTGTGCGAACCCGGGAGCGCGCTACGCCCCGTCTCTTTGAGGGTTACCGTGACATTCGGGCGGGCGCTCTGAAGCGCGGGCGCCAAACCAAAAAAGAAGGTGGTCGCTATGACCGCCCCAAGGGCGAAAGCGAGAACTCGCAAGTCCGTTGCTCCGCCACCCAAACCGGGGGCGGACTTCACCAAGATCGGCGGAGCTAACGCCACCAAGCCTTTGCATCCCAAAGGGGCCAGCAAAACTCCCAGAGCTCCACCGGCGACAGAAAGCACCAAGCTTTCCGTCAACAACTGGCGAATAATTCGGCTCTGGTCGGCACCCAGCGCGCTTCTTAATGCGAACTCGTTCGCGCGGCGTGAGCCCCGAGCAAGTAATAGGTTGGCGACGTTGGCGCACGCAATAAGCAGGACAAAAATGACCGCTCCCATTAAAACGAGAAGGGCCGGACGCGTATCGCCCGAGGCATTGGTGCGGAGGGTCATCAACTGGGCTCGCCAGCCTTTGAGATCTTTATGCATCGGCTCGATACGCTCTGAAACGATGTTCATCCGCGCCTCAGCCTGCCCCAAACTGATCCCAGGCTTCAGCCGGCCAATCCCGAAGTAATCGTTCCACACGAGCGCTGGGGAAAGTCCGATTCCCGACAACCACAGCTCGGGAAGCGCTCCGTAGGGTGATGCGTACAAGTGTGAAGAATTCGAGGGCATTACCCCAACGATTGTGTAGTTATCTCCGTTGACATCAAAAGACCGGCCAATCACATTTTCATCCCCAGCAAACCGCCGCTGCCACAATCGGTAGCTAAGAATCGCGACGCGCGGCCCTTGTGGCTTATCCTCTTCGGCAGAAAACGGCCGACCGTGAATCAGAGCCATGTTCAGGAGTGGGAACATGTTGCTGGAAATGATTTCACAGGGGTCTTCCTCGGCTTCACGTCCCCCAGTCAGAACGCAGGTCCGCTGTGTATATGCCGCGATGTCTTCAAAGGCTCCGCTTTGGTTGCGCCACGCCAGGATCTCGGCCGGTGAAATCGGGTTCCGCGTCCAACCGCGCGGAGGATTTTTCTTGACGATAAAAACGAGCCGGTCTGAACCTTTGAATGGTAGCGGCTTGAGCAAGAGAGCGTAGACAGCAGAAAAAATCACTGTATTGGCGCCGATGCTAAGGGCCAGTGTGAGTACAGCGATAGCGGTGAAGCCGGGCGACTTCCGCAGTGTGCGGAGACCGTAGCGAATATCTTGAATGAGGTCCTGAATCCAATTCAGCCTGCGCGCGTCGCGACATTTCTCTTTGGTTTGCTCGATACCGCCCAGGTCGAGTCGCGCGCGACGGTGCGCCGCCTCTAACGGCATCCCTTGCGCAAGGTAGTCCCCGGTTTTTCTTTCGAGGTGGTCGCGCAGCTCGTCATCCAATTCCTGATCCGCCTGCGCCCCGTGAAACAACGACCGCAGCCGCAGTGGAATCGCGTAAATCCAATGCTCCGGTCGCATACTCCGACCCTCCTCAACTGCTATCTCAGACCGACCATGGGATCGACCTTCGTCGCCCTGCGCGCCAGGATATATGCGGCGACCAGCCAGCATAACGATGACCGCACCCCCGAACACAATGGAGACGGGACTGTTGGCTGGCAAGCCGCGAATCAAGCTGGCGGCCACGCTCTTTGCCGCAACATGTCCAACGTACCCTGCACGAGGTCCGAAGGTTTGTTCATATCGATGCCCTCGGTAAGCAAGGGGAAGTAACTAATTTCGTGGCATCAAACTGGCGGCTTGCGTAGCATCAAGGTGCTCGCCAACAGCCTTGGATTTACCGCGTTGGGATTGGACAAGCCTCATGCAAAACGCGCGGGAGAGGGCCATGCGCTCGGTTCTCCGCTTCAGTACCGCGATGCATGTGCTTTCGAAGATTTTACAGAATTTACGTATCTAAGCCACTCATTCCGCAAACGCTTGCGTGAAGCGGGCGCGGAGGTTGTGCGAGCGCAAAGAAAGGGCTGCGAGCAACGGCCATTTTGCGGGTCTCGCGCGGCAACTGACACTATGTATCGCAAGGAATGACTCCGAATCCTCCGCTGGCGTATGGTAGCGGCATGCACATTGGCCGTCTTCATGTTCTTGGGTGGCCCGCGTCTACTCCCGTGCTGCTACGCACCCCCGGATCGGTTTGCGCAAAGGCGATTCCGGGAAATTGCGGCGCCACCAGAAATGCCAGAAGCGGTGCGGACTCTCTCGTTTTCATTGCTGATCTCCTTGGCCTCCTAGGTGCACCATGTCTTCCTGATTGGACATACTCGTACGCAGCAGTCGTTCTGGGAATTCTGGAATCCCTCGCCGGAATGTAAACAATTGTAAACTGCTGCTTGTGTTCCGGCTTACGTTCCACTTACAGCGTGCCGACAAGAGACCGCGAGAAACAGTTAGCATGGCGGGCTTTTCGTTAGAATTTCGCACCTGTTTTCGCAGGCACTTCGCATACAGGATCTCGGTGGTCGTTTTAGGCCCTTGCCAAAAGAGCGGAAGGAGGTTAGAGGCGGGCGAAAACGCAAGTGCGAATCGGCTCACTTGCGAATTTCCCGCTATTTTATTGAGATCCTTCGGGAAAAAACGTGCCGCGCGAGCTTCCTGTCTGTTTTCGGTAGCGCGCTGGAGCCTGCGTGAAGCGCCGCTCAAATGCACGGATGAAGCTGGAAACATGCCCATAGCCAATGATGTAGGCAACTTCTTTCACGCTCATATGGCTGTTCGCGAGAAGGTTAGCTGCTCTCTGAAGCTTTTGTTCGTTTAACCACTCGCCCATGGAAACACCAGTCTGGTCCTTGAACAATCTCTGGAGGTACGAGGGGCTCAGGCGGAATTCGAGGGCCAGATCGCGGATGGCGAACGTTGTCCCGGACTCAACCATCTGCACGATCCTTTGTACGCGCTCATCCAGAATCGTGGGCATCAATGGGGAGGCCACGGCGCAGCCAGCATGAGGCAGGCCTAGCTCGGGAGTGATGGGGTCTGGCTCACTCCTTCTTGCAAAGGTGGTCTGAGAATTACGGGTACGAGATTTTAATGTGCGCAAACGGCCTCCTTTGGGGGATCTCTGGTACGCCGCACGCGCTTAGATGGCTTTGAACGTGTATGAGGAAGAGCTTCTTGCAAAGAGCCGCAGCGTTGGACGCTTGGGTTTGATTCTTTCCTTCGAGCACGTCCGCAGTCCCCTAGGTCGAGAATGGTTCGGAAATTGCGTCTGGGCACCGGGAGGAATCAGGGGCGGGACCGCTGCTTCCGGAGGGAATTAGTGGGCAATGTATTCGGAAGGTAGAATCCGTGTCAATAGTACCTCGGGCATGATCCGCTCTGCCGATCGTCTACAGAAGAAACCGCAGCAGATAATTGGCGGTAAAAGGCTACGGCTCAAACTGCTGTCGCCTAGAATCGTTCTAGCGAGAAGTGCGCCCACCGGAAGGTGCTGCATCTGTGGCGCTTACTCGATTGGCAGCTGGCTCACCACTTTGCCGCCCTCGTCGGAGAACCTGAATGACTGGCGATCCATCGGCCTCCATCTGGATCACCAGGTCCCGCCTTTCTGATCTCTCATTTAACACTGCCACGTATCACAATCCGCTTGGCATCTCGAGGATGCGCCCTGCCGTTGCTCGGCGGGAGGCGCAAGGTTCTCTTTTTGCCGCAAGCGCGTGTCCATAATGGAATAGTCGGCGCGATCCGTGAACGCACTCACCGAGTAGTGCTTGTCGCCATCCTCCCCTGTATCGAGCGAGAGTATCTGGTCTTACATGTATTGATCGCAACGGAGGTGACCATTGTTCCGAATCTCTCTGTTGTTGTGTGTCAACCATCAAAGGTCAACCTGTCGTGAGTTTGGCCGTACCGAGCGGGAAAGGCCGAGTTTATTTCGGCGGAAAAAATTTAGGGCTCTCCAATCTGGACAACATTTTCTATTCCGCTGCCGGATTCACAAAGCGAGACGTTATCGACTATGCTGTAACCTCGATTCCTTTCTGTCATTTTGATGATCTGACGCTAGTGGAGGTCCGATGAACTCTCACCGCATCCGCATTCTAGCCGTTTTGTTCTTGCTGCCCACCTTGGCCGTGGCTCAAGATCTGGCGACATTCGAAAAGCACGCGACGCTCAACAAGCTGCCGAATGGGCTGACGGTAGTCATTTACGAACGCCCGGAAGCACCGGTGTTTTCCTTTTTCACGCACGTCGATGTCGGCTCGGTCCAGGATCCATTGAACAAAACTGGACTCGCGCACATGTTCGAGCATATGGCTTTTAAGGGAACCGAGAAGATCGGCACCACCAACTACGCCGCCGAGAAGGTTGCTCTCCAGAAGGTGGAGGAGGCCTATTCGATCTATCTGCGCGAGCGTGACAAGCGACTGGATCGCGATGAGTCGAAGCTGAAGCAACTCGAGAAAGCCTGGAGAGACGCAATTGCGGAAGCCAACAAGTACGTGAAACCGAATGAGTTTGGACAGATTGTGGAGGCGGAAGGCGGCGAGGGCATGAACGCCTTTACCAATCACGACGAGACCGCCTACCACTATTCGTTTCCGGCGAATCGCCTCGAGCTTTGGGCTTATCTGGAATCGGAACGCTTTCTACAACCCGTAATGCGGCAATTCTACGACGAGCGCAACGTAGTCATCGAGGAGCGTCGCATGCGCACCGACAGCAATCCAATCGGGCGGCTGCTCGAGCAATTCCAGACGGCGGCGTTTCAGGCCAGCGAATATCACCGCCCCACCGTGGGCTGGATGTCCGACCTGAATTCTTTTTCCGCGACCGATGCCGACAAGTTTTTTCAGGAATATTACGTTCCCTCGAATATGGTGATCGGGTTGGCAGGAAATGTGAAACCTGCGGAGGCGATGCCCATCATCGAAAAGTACCTCGGCCGCCTTCCTGCGCATGGCAAGCCGGACGAGCGGAACACGGTCGAGCCGCCGCAGAAATCTGAGCGCCGCGTGGTGCTGCAGGAGATGTCGCAGCCCCTCTACATCGAGGGCTATCACAGACCTGATTACCTAAGCAAAGACGATGCCGTGTATGACGCCATCGCCGACCTGATGTCCAATGGACGCACGTCGCGTCTCTACCGCGCGCTCGTGCGCGACAAAAAGATCGCCTCCGACTCTGCCGGCTTTACCGGTCTGCCGGGCAACAAGTATCCGCACCTGTTCGCCTTCTATGCGTTTCCGATTCCAGGCCACAAACCCGAGGAGATGGAGCAGGCGATCCGAGCAGAAATTGAGCGGCTGAAAAAAGAAGACGTCACTGACGAGGAGCTGAAGATGATAAAGACGCGGGCCAGAGCAACTCTGGTACGCGGACTCTCCGATAATGCGGGTTTGGCTCAGCAGCTGGCGTTTTACCAAGCGCGCTATGGCGACTGGCGGGAGCTATTTCGCTCAGTGGACCGCCTGGAGAAGGTCGGCAAAGAAGATATCCGAAGGGTCGCGAATCAGACTTTCACTCAGGAGAACCGCACAGTGGGCATCATCGAAACCGCCGTCGAGACCGGCGACGGCAAGGGAGATGCCCAGTGAAAACCCTTTCTCTTCTTATTCTAACTGTGATCGCCGGTGCAGTGATGTTTGTATCGGCCGCGGCTGCACAAGTCACCGACTGGAAGCAGATTCCAATTCCCACTTTGCCGACCTTCCGTCCAAAAGAGCCCAAACGTATCGAGCTGCAGAATGGGATGGTTATCTTTCTAACCGAAGACCATGAATTGCCTCTGATCGATGGCATCGCTCGGATCCGCGGAGGATCGCGGGAAGAACCCGCCAACAAGGCCGGTTTGGTTCAGCTTTATGGTGAAACCTGGCGCACGGGCGGCACCAAGAACCAGACCGGCGATCAGCTGGACGATTTCCTGGAAGCCCGCGCAGCCAGAGTGGAAACGGGCGGCGGCACCGACTCAACGACAATTGGATGGTCTTGCCTCAAGGAAGATCTCGACGACGTGTTCAAGGTCTTCCTGGATGTGCTTCGCGATCCGGCCTTTCGCCCCGACAAACTCGACTTGGCGCAGAAGGAAGCCATTGATGCGATTTCCCGACGCAACGACAATCCCTTGCAGATTGCCGCGCGGCAAGCGGCCAAACTCGCCTACGGGGCTGACAACCCTTATGTCCGCGAGCCCGAATATTCCAGCATCGCCGCCGTCCAGCAACAGGACTTGATGAGCTGGCACAAGCAGCATCTTTATCCCAACTACATCATTCTTGGAATAACGGGTGACTTTGATTCGGCGCAGATGGAGGCGCGCCTGCGGCAGGCATTTGGCTCCTGGGCCAAAGGCCCGGCCTGGCGGAACCCGCATATTGAATTTCATCCTGCCCAGCCCGCGTATTACCTGGTGGATAAGAAAGACGTGAACCAGTCCAACATTCGCATGGTGGGGCTAGGCACGACGCGTGACAATCCCGACTATTACGCAATCGAAGTCTTCAATTATGCATTTGGCGGAGGTTTTTCCTCGCGTTTGTTTCAGGACATCCGCACAAGGCGCGGGCTGGCCTATGCGGTAGGCGGCGGCATTGGCACCGCCTTTGATCACCCTGGCCTTCTCCAGATGCGTCTGGGCACTAAAAGTGGGACCACTGTCGAGGCCTTACAAGCGCTTTACCAGGTCATTGACGATGTGCAGAAACATCCGATCGATGAAGCGGAAATGAAACGGGCGAAAGACGCCATCCTGAATTCCTTCATTTTTAACTTCGACACCCCGGAAAAAGTCTTGCGCGAGCGAATGGCTTACGAGTTCTACGGCTATACCGCGGATTTTCTGGAGCGGTACCGTGCCGGCGTGGAGAAGGTTACGATCGCGGATGTGGCGCGGGTTGCCGCCAAGTACCTGCACAAGGAACAGTTCCCGGTGCTCGTGGTGGGCAACAGCTCGGAATTTGATAAGCCGCTTTCAGCACTGGGTCCGGTGGTCCCGGTCAACACCAGTATTCCGCCTCCGTCCGGTGGCAAAAAGCCGGCTGCCCTTGAACGGGGAAACGAGAGAAAACATTAGCTCAATTCGGCTGTGCTGCAACTCGGCCTCCAGGTGGTCTTTGTCAGGAGGCCTCCAACCTTGCCCGCCAGCTTCTTGAGGCGCGCTTCCTCCCTATCCGTTGGCTGCCCAGATCCAAACTTTACACGCGGTTTATGCTCACTCCAGCCGAGCCCCAAGAGAGACAGTGATCAGCTCGCCGAGGCCGATTTTTGCGGTCGCTCGCAAATCGAGTTGCAGAAAAGTACCGGAAGGATGTGGCAGAGAAAATAAGCGAGTCGGCCAATGACTGAGCCCGAGCGAAATGCCCGCGAGAGTGATCGCGACGATTCCCAAGGGAATCGCGCTGCTGAACCGTGGAGCCATGAGAATGGAAATCAGTACAAGACCCGTGGCCGCAAGCAGGACCTCCGGATCGGAAATCCTTCCAAACCCGACCTACGTAGCGGGATTAGCCATGATCATCTTTGCGTTGCGCAAGCCGATAAACGCGATAAACAAGCCGATGCCGGCGGCTGTTCCGTGCTTGAGGCAATCCGGTATGGCGTTGACGACCTGCTCGCGAATGTTGCTCAGCGTAAGCAAGACTCCAGAGAGAAATACTACTCCGAGCGCTGTCTTCCATGGCACGCCGCGGCCAAGAACAATGGAATAGGTGAAGTAAGCGTTCAACGACATTCCAGGAGCGAGGGCAATCGGGTAATTCGCCCAGAGTCCATAACCAGCGTTGCCACCGCGGAGGAAATGCAAGTGGCGAACAGCACTCCGTCGACGGGCATCCCGGTCTCCGCAAGAATTTGCGGATTCACGATCACGACGTAAGCCATGGTCATGAAAGTCGTCAGACCCGCGAGCAACTCGCGGCGCACGGTGGTCTGGTTTTCCTTGACGTGAAAAATGCGTTCAACCGAGCGGAATCTCTCCCCGTCTCCTGATATGCTGTGCCTCGCGAGCGAGAGTGTACATCGAAGAGGGCTGTCACCCATTGGAATTCTGCCGCGCTTCAGGAAGTGCAAGAGGAAACGAACATGACGGGACTCCCAAGGACTGGTTCCAGTGATTCATTCCAACTCCTCTTGTTAACGGTCTGCCTGGGCGGCGTTCTGCTCCTTTGCGCCCCCGGGGCCTGCGCGCAAACGAAAACCCGGCATCCCGCCGCGGCCCCGGGCGAAGGCGACCGTCGCGGTACGCTCAGCTTCGAAGCCGCGCGAACAAATCCCCTGGAACTCCGCAACTTCCTCAAGAAAATGCCCAAGGGCGCGGACCTGCACAATCATTTGAGCGGCGCCGTGTATGCGGAATCCTGGATCCGTGCCGCGGCGGAAGATCATCTGTGCGTGAACCTTGCATCTCTTTCGTTCGCGAAACCGCAAGCTCGGTCCGAAAAGGATTCCTCCGAAACAAACTGCGGAAGCGGCAAGGTCGCCGCAGCCCACGCTTACGAGGATCAGCATCTCTTCGACGCGCTGATCGACGCCTTCTCCATGCGCGGTTTCGTTCCTTCTCCCGGCGTAACGGGACACGACCACTTCTTCGATACGTTCGCAAAGTTTGGCGGCACCGATCATCGTCACTTGGGCGAGTGGCTCGACGAAGTCGCCGTTCGCGCGAACGCGCAGAACGAACAATATCTCGAATTGATGCATACGCCGGAATTTGCCCACGCCGCCGCCATCGCGTCAGAAATCGGCTGGCAGCAAGACTTTGCCCAGTTTCGGGACGGACTGATGGCGCACGGCTTGCGCGACGAAGTCGCTACGGCAACGAACGCGATGAACGAGGCGGAAGCCCTTCGCCAAAAGCGCGAACATTGCGGAGAACCGGACGGCGCCTCGGCTTGCCGCGTCCAGATTCGTTATCTCTGTCAAGTGCTACGCGGCTTTCCCAAGCAGCAAGTGTTTGCGCAATCGCTGCTTTGCTTTGAAACGGCCATGTCTGATCCGCGCTTCGTGGGCGTCAATTTTGTCATGCCTGAGGACGGATACATTTCCATGTCCGATTACACGCTGCACATGCGCATGATTGCGTTTCTGCACAAATTTTACCCAAAGATTCACTTGACCCTGCACGCAGGCGAATTGGCCCCCGGCCTCGTGCCCTATGAAGGCCTCTGTTGCCACATTCACCTCGCCGTCGAAGAAGCCAAGGCCGAGCGCATCGGACACGGCGTAGACGTGATGTACGAAGATCGCCCTCACGAATTGCTGAAGGAAATGGCGCGACGACACATCATGGTGGAAATCAGTTTCACCAGTAACGATCTAATCCTCGGCATAAGCGGAAAAGATCATCCCTTTCCGCTGTATCGCCAATTCGGCGTGCCTGTCGCGCCTTCGACCGACGACGAAGGCGTCTCGCGCATCGACCTGACTCACGAATATGTGCGAGCAGTGCAAACGTATGGACTCAACTACCGCGATCTAAAGCAGATCGTGCGCACAAGCATCGAGCACAGTTTTCTCCCCGGCGAAAGCCTGTGGCGCGCGCCCGACAACTTCACGGCGGTCGTACCTGCTTGCGCGAAAGACTCTCTGGGAAATGACAAGGCCTCTAGGTCGTGCGCTGCTTTCCTGGAGTCCAGCGAAAAAGCGGCGCAGCAATGGGAACTCGAACGCCGTTTCCGCAAGTTTGAATTCGAATTGTAAGTTTTTTTTTGGTCTCGCGTTTCTCGGTAATCCGCCTCTGCGAAGCTCCCTTGCGAACCTCCATCTATCACGCCCTTCGACTAAACATCACCAAACGCCTTTCACACGGCTTCTCGCTGCAAGGAGCCTACACCTATTCGCAGGCCATTGATGACGGGGCAGATCCGCTCATTCCCATCACCAACAACATTCTCTTCCCGCCCTATCCGAGAGACTCTTTCGACTTGCGCGCCGTGCGCGGCAACTCCGAATTCGACGTCACGCATCGTCTGGTTGTGAACTACTCTTGGCAGCTTCCTCTCGGGCGCGCCAACGACCACTCGCCCGGAGGCGTTGCCGGTGCGCTGATTCGCGGCTGGTCCGTCTCCGGAATTACGACGTTTTCTAGCGGCCTGCCGTTTGATATTTTCACGCCCGAGGATACCCAGCACGCCGGGCTCGTTTCGCGGCCGAATTTGAACACCGGAGTGACCATCCCGCCGAGCTCCGATCCGCGCACGCAAACCGGTCCCTCGATCGCCCTGGTCTCCATTGCACCCTTTGGTTCTGCCGGCAATCTGGGGCGCAATCACTTTCGCGGACCTGGCATCAACAACTTCGATGTGGTCCTGGGTAAGCAGGTCGGAAACTCGACGTGCGTTTTGAATTCTACAATCTCTTCAACCGCGTGCAGTTTGCTCAGCCCGACAATCTTCTGGCCGACACAACCGTCTTCGGCCACTCCGCTTCGCAAACGTTGCGGGCGGACTTTAGCACTGGCGCGCGTCAGATTCAGTTGGGCACGAGGCTCAGCTTCTAAAGAACACTTATCTGCCGTCGCCTCGATCTCCTAGCGCTTCCACTTTCATCACCGAGTCGGTAGCCGCGGTGCCCGTAATCAGCCGTGCGCCCCGGCTGAACGTCAGATACTCGAACCCCCATTGAATGAAAACCAGCACGCGGCTTTGGAATTCTACGATGTACATCAGGTGGACAAAAAGCCAGATGAGCCAGGCGGGCCATCCGGAGATATGCACCCCAAAAATATTGGCGACCGCCGCAGCTCGTCCGATGACCGCCAGGTCGCCTTTGTTGAAATAATGAAACGGGCGAACCAGCGGCTTCCCTTCCAGGCGCGCTCGAATTGTCTTCGCCGCATAGGCTCCGCCCTGCATGGCCACTTGCGCAACTCCCGGCAACGGCTGCCCCTTTTCGTCTTCGGCATGAGCCAGATCGCCAATAATAAAGACGTCCGGATAATTCGGAATGGTCAGGTCTCGCTTGACCTTAATGCGCCCGCTGCGGTCGGTTTCCGCTTTGGTGCGCTGCGCAAGTCTTTCGCCGAAAGGCGTGCTCGTCACTCCGCCGGCCCACAGCACCGTCCTTGCAGCAAGCGACTCCGTGGATTCCCCGCGCTTGAACGTTACGCCTTCCGCGGCAATTTGAGTTACCATCACCCCTTTGATGACTTCCACGCCCAGCTGCGTGAGCAGTTTCTCTGCTTTCCCCGACAAGTCCTCCGGATATCCCCCCAGCACCCGCGGCGCGCCTTCCAGCAACAGGATGCGCGCCTCCTGGGGTCGAATCTTCCGAAAGTCGTGCCGCAGCGTCTCCCGTGCAATTTCCGCAAGCGCCCCGGAAAGCTCTAGCCCGGTGGCCCCCGCCCCGACGATGACAAACGTCAACCAGGCGCGCGCCTCCTCTGGCGTCGCTGCTCGCTCGGCACGTTCGAACGCATACAGAATCTTGTGCCGGATGGCCGTCGCTTCTTCGACCGACTTCAGGCTCGGCGCCCATTCCCGCCACGAATCATTTCCGTAGTAGGACGTTTGCGAACCGGTGGCCACGATCAACGAATCGTACGCGTACGTGTCCCCGTCGCGCAGGATCACACGCTTCGCTTCGGGATCCACATCCACTGCCTCGCCGAGAAGCACCCAAGCATTTTTCTGTCGTCGCAACACGCTCCGCAGCGGCGCTGCAATTTGTCCAGGGGAAAGCGACCCGGTAGCCACCTGATACAGCAGGGGCTGAAACAAATGGAAATTCCTGCGGTCGATCAGCGTGACCTGCACTGGCACCCGCTTCAGTTTCTGCGCGGCCGCAAGTCCGCCAAATCCTCCGCCGAGAATGACCACGTTATGTTTTGGCTCCATTTCCCCGCCTCAGCGCAACCCCATTCGAAAGACCATCATCTCATTTATCGTGATAGCTGATCGTTGTTGGCTTCGTCGGAGGCGTAGTGAAGCATGACGATCCCATCCGCAGCGAAGTGAAACTTGCCGAGCATCTCCGGACCGAAGGTCCCGTCAGTGTGCGCGCCCAAACCTCCGAGCATGGCCCTCGCGAAAGAGCCATCCAGGCGATGCTCACACAATTGGGCGCCGATCGGTCCGGGATGCTCTCAGAAGATCAGAACCGGCAGGCGCGCATCATTCTTTATCGTCACAGTCGGGGCGGTTCGGCAATGGTCGAGCTTGCCCGCAAATTCGAGAAGAACAGGATTCTCGTTCTTCTTGCTGTTCAGCGTGAGGCGCTTCGGCGTGGATGATCGTGTGATTCCTCCCTACATCGCTCGCCGAGCGAATTGCGATCCACCCGACGGCATGGACCATGGGCGCGGGGAAATCCGCGCTGCCGACCGCTCAGAAATCCCTGCGAACTTTTTGTTTCGAATACAAGGAACACCCCATTTATTGTCCCGAATACCCTTGGTACGATTGGAGCTTTGCGAAGACGCACACGCA
>Ga0182038_10000286_pt1 | contig 25215 bp, 19 predicted proteins | sample sta12Can44000108_FD_125976 | JGI IMG/M metagenome (GOLD analysis project Ga0182038, IMG submission 125976) | Lab enrichment of tropical soil microbial communities from Luquillo Experimental Forest, Puerto Rico - statanox.12C.anox.44.000.108 | ecosystem: Environmental > Terrestrial > Soil >...
CCAGCAGGCCGGTATCGCGGGCCTGATCCTGGGCTTGGCCGGCATCCAGCAGCACGGTCAGGGTCCAGCCCTCGCCATCCTCCAGCGGCATGGTGATCGGCAGGAAGCCCCGCCCGTCGGCGGTCACCAGCCGCTCGCCGTCCACCAGCCCGATGGGGTTCAACGGCTCGTCGCCATATTGCCGGCTGGCCCGCACCGCCAGCCGGTCCTCGGGTCCCAGGGGCAGACGGCTGTGATAGCGCCATAAGGCATGATTGGTGATGAAGACGATGCCATGAGAATCGGTGACGAACACCCGCTCGCCGCTGCTGACCCAGCTTTTCTCCAGCTCGGCCATCGACATCTTGACCACTACCGCCCCCAAGGTACGGCCATCCTGGCGCACCGGCATGGCGATGTAATAGCCCGGCTGGTTCGAGGTGGTGCCCAAAGCAAAATAATGCCCGACGCCGCTTTGCATGGCCTGGATGTAATAAGGACGGAAATCGAAACGCTGGCCGACGAAGCTGCCCACCCCCTCGGCCCAGTTGCTGGCCGACAGGGTCAGACCCGAGACATCCATGACATAGATGGCCGAGGCTTCCAGCTTGCGGTTCAGCCGCTCCAGCCGGCGCGACAAGGCCTGGGGGTCTGACTTGCCGGCCAGCATCGCCACCACCTCGGGGTCGCTGGCCAGCACCAGGGGGATGTTCTGATATTTCTCGATCTCGGAATGCAGGCTGCCGGCATAAAGAATCACCCGCTCATGCCCTTCACGCGCCAGCTGATCAAAGGCCTGGGCACGGCTCCAAGTGCCGGCCTGCCAGACCAGCCAGGGCGCGGCCAGGATCAGCAGATAGACCAGCCCCATCAAGGCCGGTCGCTCGGACATCAGCAGTTTATCGGTCAGAAGAAGGTAAACACGCTTGAGCAATGGATGATCTCTTAAACACGCTGCGGCGCAGCAAAATGACGAGAGGAACGGGTGTTAGGCAAGGAACTTTCAACATTGCCGGAGGGAAAGCTCTTTTGTGTGGCTAACCACACACCATATCCAGGATGATTGTGTGGAAATCCAGCCACAAAAAACATAAAAAGGGTGGTTTTCCCTCAATCTAAAAACTGGCATGGCGCTTGCGAATGGATGACCCGAATTTCATCCGCCGGCCCGCCGGCTGCAATCACAACATGGCTTCGGTCAGACAAGGGAAATGTCCATGCTCGCTCCTTCGCCGCAAAATCCGCAGAAGAAAAAAGTCTTCTACAAGGACCTGACCTTCCAGGTCCTGGTCGCCATCGTCGTCGGCATCCTGCTCGGCCAGTTCTACCCCGAGACCGCCACCAACATGAAATGGCTGGGCGACATCTTCATCAAGATGATCAAGATGGTGGTCGGCCCGGTGATCTTCCTGACCGTCGTGACCGGCATTTCCAGCGTCGGCGACATGAAGAAAGTCGGCAAGGTCGGCGTCAAGGCGCTGGTTTATTTCGAGGTGGTCACCACCTTCGCCCTGGCCATCGGCCTGATCCTGGCCAACCTGATCGGCCCCGGCCGCGGCATGAACGCCGTCGCCGGCGCCACCAAGGTCTCGGCTGAGGTCACCAAATATGCCGACGCCGCCCATAACCAGACCACCGTCGACTTCCTGATGAAGATGGTCCCCGACAATGTGATCGGCGCCTTCGCCTCGGGCGATCTGCTGCAGATCCTGGTGTTCTCGGTGCTGTTCGGCGCCGCCCTGTCGATGCTGGGCGAGCGTGGCAAGCCGGTTGAAGACTTCCTTGAGCGCGTCTCGCAGGCCTTCTTCAGCCTGATCCACATCATCATGCATTTCGCCCCCATCGGCGCGTTCGGCGCCATGGCCTTCACCATCGGCAAGTTCGGCGTCTCGTCGCTGACCTCGCTCGGCATGCTGATGGTCGCGGTGCTGCTGACCATGGTTCTGTTCATCCTGGTGGTGCTGGGTCTGGTGGCGAAGTTCTACGGCTTCTCGATCTTCCGCTTCCTGCGCTATCTGAAGGACGAGCAGCTGATCGTTCTCGGCACCTCGTCGTCGGAATCGGTGCTGCCGCGCCTGATGGAAAAGATGCAGCGCTTCGGCTGCTCCAAGCCGGTGGTCGGCCTGGTGATCCCCACCGGCTATTCCTTCAATCTGGACGGCACCACCATCTATCTGTCGATGGCGGCTCTGTTCATCGCCCAGGCCTACAACATTGATCTGACCATCTGGCAGCAGTTGTCGATCATGGCTCTGCTGATGGTCACCTCGAAGGGTGCGGCGGCCGTTACCGGCGGCGGCTTCATCACCCTGGCCGCCACCTTGCAGGCCACCGGCCAGCTGCCCATCGAAGGTCTGGCGTTGCTGTTCGGCGTCGATCGCTTCATGTCCACCGCCCGCGCCCTGACCAACCTGATCGGCAACGGCGTCGCCACCGTGGTGGTGGCGAAGATGGAGAAGGAATTCGATCAGACCAAGGCGGTTCAGGAATATCAGAGCCACTTCGGCGACGAGCAGCTGTCGAAGATCTGATCATTCATCAGCGCAATGGTATCCGAGGAGCGGGGCATGTCCCCGCTCCTCTTGTTTTATCGGCGATAATCTTTACTTTCCACATTGTTGTGACCGATCGGTCAAGATAGTGTGTCACGCTTTTGACACGTCACCATGAAGGACCGTCACAGTTGCAGGGTGTCACCCCCCGCCTGGCCTTGAAAGGCATCACCAAGCAGTTCCCCGGCTGCCGCGCGAACGACGGCGTCGATCTCACCCTGCTGCCCGGAGAAATCCACGCGCTGCTGGGCGAGAACGGCGCCGGCAAAAGCACGCTGGTGAAGATCATCTATGGCATCTTGCATGCCGATGAAGGCGAGGTGATTTGGGACGGTAAACCGGTGCAGGTGGCCAACCCGGCCGCCGCCCGCGCCCTTGGCATCGGCATGGTGTTCCAGCATTTTTCGCTGTTCGATTCGCTCACCGTGGCCGAGAACATCGCTCTGGGTCTGGACAAGCCGGGCCGCATGGCGGAGCTGAGCCAGCGTATCGTCACCGTCTCGCAGCATTACGGCCTGCCGCTCGATCCCTCCCGCCCGGTGCACAGCCTGTCGGTGGGTGAGCGCCAGCGGGTCGAGATCGTGCGCAGCCTGCTGGGCGAGCCGCGCCTTTTGATCATGGACGAACCGACCTCGGTGCTGACCCCGCAAGAGGTGGACCGGCTGTTCGTTACCCTACGCCAATTGGCCGCCGAGGGCCGCACCATCCTTTATATCAGCCATAAGCTGGAAGAAATCCGCGCCCTGTGCAGCCGCGCCACGGTCTTGCGCGGCGGACGTGTTGCGGCGGCCTGCGATCCCGCCACCACCTCGGCCCGCGAGATGGCCGAGCTGATGATCGGCAGCGAACTCACCGCCCCTTGCCGCCCCGCCGCCGTCGACGCGTTGGGCGAGGCACTGCTGGAGGTCGAGGGGCTGCACACCACCTCAGACGATCCCTTCGCCACCAATATCCGCGACGCCCATCTGAGAGTGCATGCCGGCGAGATCGTCGGCATCGCCGGGGTGGCCGGCAATGGTCAGGCGGAACTGCTGTCGGCTCTGTCGGGCGAAGTGCCCTTGCCGGTTTCCGCTATGGTGCGCATCTGCGGCACCGCCGCCGGCCATATGAGCCCCCGTCCCCGCCGTCGCCTCGGACTGGCCTTCGTGCCGGAGGAACGGCTTGGACGCGGCGCCGTGCCCGAGATGAGCTTGGCCGACAATGCCTTGCTGTCGGGCTATGGCTCGGGCGGCCTGGTGCGGCGCGGGCTGGTGCATTTCCGCAAGACCCGCAAGGTGGCGGAAACCATCATCCAGCGCTTCGGCGTCGCCGCTCGCGGTCATGGCAGTCAGGCCCGCTCGCTGTCGGGCGGCAATCTGCAGAAATTCATCATCGGCCGCGAGATCATGCAGAAACCCAAGCTGCTGATCGCTGCACAGCCCACTTGGGGCGTCGATGCCGGAGCCGCCGCCGCCATCCATCAGGCGCTGATCGATCTGGCCCGATCCGGTGCGGCGGTGCTGGTGGTGTCGCAGGACCTGGACGAACTGTTCGCTCTGTCGGACCGCATCGCCGTGATCCATAACGGCGCTCTGTCGGAAGCCGTGCCCGCCGCCGAGCTGTCGGTCGAGCGCATCGGCCTGCTGATGGGCGGCATTTTCACTCAGGATGGCGAGACTGAAGGAGCCGGCCATGTTCCGACTTGAGCCCCGCCCCCATCCCTCGACCCTCGCTTTGCTGGCCTCGCCGCTGCTGGCGATTCTGCTGACCCTGCTGGCCGGCATGGCGCTGTTTGCCGCGCTGGGCTTCGATCCGCTCAAGACCCTGGCAGCCTATTTCGTCGCCCCCATCGATAGCGGCGACGGGCTGGCCGAACTGACGGTGAAAGCGACGCCGCTGCTGCTTTGCGCCATCGGGCTGGCTTTGGGGTTCCGCGCCAATATCTGGAATATCGGCGCCGAGGGGCAGCTGATCATGGGGGCCGTCGCCGGCTCGGGCGTCGCCTTGTTCCTGCGCCCCGAGAATGGCGCTGCCTGGGTGCTGCCCGCCATGTTCATCGCCGGAGCCTTGGGCGGCATGGCCTGGGCCTCGATCCCGGCGGTGCTGAAGCTGCGCTTCAACGCCAGCGAAATCCTGACCAGCCTGATGCTGACCTATGTCGCCGACCTGTTCCTGCGCTGGCTGGTGAATGGCCCCTGGCGCGACCCCGACGGTTTCAACTTCCCGCAGTCGCAGATGTTCGAGGCCGATGCCGTGATCCCGCCGCTGATCCAAGGCACCCGGCTGGGCTTCGGCTTTTTGCTGGCGGTGGTGATTGCCCTGGGCGGCTGGTTCCTGCTGGCCCGCACCTTCGTCGGATTCCAGATCAAGGTGATCGGCCTGACCACGGCCGCCGCCGGCTATGCCGGCTTCAATAAGTCGCGCATCACCTGGATGTCGCTGCTGCTGTCGGGGGCGCTGGCGGGCATTGCCGGCCTGAACGAAGTGGCGGGGCCGATCGGCCAGTTGACCCCTTCGATCTCGCCGGGCTATGGCTTCACCGCCATCATCGTAGCGTTTTTAGGCCGGCTGCATCCCTTCGGCATTCTGCTGGCCTCGCTGCTGCTGGCGCTGACCTATCTGGGCGGCGAGACGGCGCAGATCAGCCTCGGCCTGCCGGTGGCGGTGACCAGCGTGTTCCAGGGGATGCTGCTGTTCTTCCTGCTGGCCTGCGAGGTGCTGGTACGCTATCGCCTGAAACTGCGGAGGCATTGATGGACGAAACCACCGCCATCCTGGTCTCCATGATCCTGGCCGCCACGCCTTTGCTGTTCGCCGCGCTGGGCGAGTTGGTCACCGAGAAATCGGGCGTGCTCAATCTGGGCGTCGAGGGCATGATGCTGGCCGGAGCCGTCACCGGCTTCGCCGTGGCCGCCAGCGGCTACTCCCCCCTGCTCGCCATTCTGGCTGCTGCCCTGGCGGGGGCGGCCATGAGCGCCATTTTCGCCCTGCTAACCTTGCTGTTGCTGGCCAATCAGGTAGCCACCGGCTTGGCGCTGACCATGTTCGGCATCGGCCTGTCGGCGCTGCTGGGCAAGCCCTTCGTCGGCATTCCGCTGGAGAAGCTGCCGGCCCTGCCGCTGCCGGGGCTGTCGCAGATTCCCGTCCTGGGGCCGCTGCTGTTCCAGCATGACGCAATGGTCTATCTGGCCTTCGCCCTGACCCTGGCGGTGCATCTGGTCCTGACCAGGACCAGGGCCGGGCTGGTGATCCGGGCGGTGGGCGAAAATCACGACGCCGCCCATGCCCTGGGCTATCCGGTGCGGCTGATCCGCTTCGGCTGCATTCTGTTCGGTGGCGCGCTGGCCGGTTTGGGCGGGGCCTATCTGTCGCTGGCCTATACCCCGATGTGGGCGCAAGGGCTGACCGCCGGACGCGGCTGGATCGCCCTGGCGCTGGTGGTGTTCGCCACCTGGAAGCCTTGGCGGGTGCTGGCCGGAGCCCTGCTGTTCGGCGGCTTCACCATGGCCCAGCTGCATGCCCAAGGCTTAGGGATCGCCGTGCCGCCGGAATTCCTGGCCATGCTGCCCTATCTGGCGACGGTGGTGGTGTTGGTGGCGATATCGCGCGACGCCACCCGCATCCGCCTGAACGCCCCGGCCTGCATCGGCAAGCTGTTCCATCCCGACGATTAACCGATATAATTCGATCAACTTCACACAGAGCACGAGGGGAGTACTCCGCATGAAGCTCATGAAATGGGCCGCCGCTCTGGCGGTTCTGGCCGGCATCTCCGGCTTTGCCCAAGCTGGCGACGAACCTTTCAAGGCCGCCTGGATTTATGTCGGTCCGGTCTCGGACCATGGCTACAGCTTCCAGCATGACCAGGGCCGCAAGGCCGCCGAAGCCGCCTTCGGCAACAAACTGCAGACCACCTTCGTCGAAAGCGTCCCCGAAGGAGCCGACGTCGAGCGCGTGCTGAACAAGCTGGTCAAGGACGGCAACAAGCTGATCTTCTCGACCTCATTCGGCTTCATGAACCCGACCCTGAAGGTGGCCAAGGCCAATCCGGATGTGAAGTTCGAGCATGCCACCGGCTATAAGCGCGCCGACAATGTCTCGACCTATTCCGCCCGCTTCTACGAAGCTCGCGCCGTGCTGGGCACCATCGCCGGCAAGATGACCAAGAGCGGCGTGGTCGGCTATGTCGCTTCGATCCCGATTCCGGAAGTGGTCAGCGGCATCAACGCCTTCACCATCGCCCTCAGAAAGGTTCGCCCCGACGCCGTGGTCAAAGTGATCTATGTCAACAGCTGGTACGATCCCGGCAAGGAAGCCGCCGCCGCCAAGGCGTTGATCGACCAGGGCGCCGACGTCATCGCCCAGCATACCGACAGCCCGGCCCCGGTGCAGACCGCCGAAGAACGCGGCGTCTGGTGCTTCGGCCAAAGCTCGGACATGACCCGCTTCGGCCCGAAGCATCACCTGAGCGGCGTCATCGAGAACTGGAACGAATACACCATCGCCGAGGTCAAGGCGGCCATGGACGGCAGCTGGAAGAGCCACGACACCTGGGGCGGTCTGGCCTCGGGCATGGTTCAGCTGGCTCCCTTCAACCCGGCCATGCCGAAGGATGTCGCCGACGCCGCCAACAAGGTGCGCGACGACATCATCGCCGGCAAGCTGAACCCCTTCGCCGGCCCCATCAAGGGCCAGGACGGCAAGGAACTGCTGCCCGCCGGCAAGAGCTTCTCGGACGCGGAAATCCTCGGCATGAACTTCTATGTCGAAGGCGTGCAGGGCAATCTGCCGAAGTAAACCCTCTCAGACATCGCTGCAAAAGAAACCGGCGCCTCTTGGGGCGCCGGTTTTTTATTGCCTGTCAGGCCGCAGCGTCGAGTTCTTTGACCTTACGGAACAGACCGTCGCTGCGTTCCAGGAAGCCGACGAACAAGCCCGGCAACGGCGGCAGGTTGACATCCGCCAGCCCGGCCAAGGCGTCGGGAACCTTGTCCGGCACCATGCCCTCGGGGATTTCGTCGCCGGCCAGCAAGGCCGCCTGATAGAGCCCCCAGGCCGCCATGGCGGTCAGCTGCAAGGTCAAGGCCGAGCGGGCTTTCAGCATGCTCATGCGGTCTTCCACCGCCAGCGCCTGGAAATCCTCGGTCTGCGTCTCTCGCATATAGCGCTGAACATCCTCCAGCAGCCCGATGATCTCGGCATTCAGGGGTCCGATCACGTCGGAGGAAAAAGCGCAGCTGCTCATCATGAAAACTTTCAGGCCAGAAGCCGTTTGATATGGCCGCCAAGCTCGCGCAGGCGGATGGGTTTGCGCAGGATCACGTCGGCCCCGGCCGCCAAATCCTCCAACTCGCCCGAGCGGGTGTTGGGGCGCCCGGTCACGACGATGATGGGCAAATAGGGATAATCGTCAAGCAGGCCGTCAATCAACCCCCGTCCGTCGCCATCAGGCATGTTCAGGTCGGTGACCACCAGATCGGCCGGGTCCTCGATAAAGGCCCCCAGGGCGTCGTCGCCGCCGAAATGCACGGACACGCGATAGCCGGCGCGGCGCAGATAGTCGGCCATTTCCTCGGCCGCCAGCTCTTCATCCTCGACCACCATGATATGCTGCTCGGACGGAGCCTTGGCCGGCGGCATCTCAATCAGCGGCTCGCTCATCTCCGGCTTGGCCGCCGCCTGCGGTATCACCGCCACCGCCGGCAAGGGCAGCTCGACGACGAAGCGGGCACCGCCGCTCTCGCCCCGCTCGGCCTGCATGGTGCCGCCCAGGCCGCTGACGATGCCAAGACTGATGGACAGCCCCAGGCCGGTGCCCTTGCCCGGCCCCTTGGTCGAGAAAAACGGCTCGAAGATGCGCTGCAAATCCGCCTCGGGGATGCCCTTGCCTTCGTCCTCGACGGTGAAGCCGGCCCGGCGCTTTTCCATATCGCACCAGGCCGAGACAGTGATCTTGCCGCCGGTCGAGCCACGCAGATCGACGGTGGCGTCGCGGGCGTTCGTCAGCAGGTTCAGCACCACCTGTTCCAACTGGCGGGCATGGCCCAGCAGCACGCAAGGGGTGGTCGGTACATCCGACGCCAGAGTGATCTTCTTCTGGCGGAAGCCCTCGGTCACCAGCGCCATCGCCGCCCTGAGCGAGGTGAACAGATCGAAGGGTTCCCGCTTCTCGCTCTCGCGGCGCGAGAAGGCCTGCATATAGTCGATGACGTCGAACAGCCGGTCGGCCTGTTCGTTGATGATCTTCAGCTTGCCATAGGCCTCGTCGATCGTCACGTCCTCGTCGCCGTCATCGATGCGGTCCAGAGTGGATTCCGAGGTCAGCCGAATGACGTTCAGCGGCTGGGTGATCTCGTGGGCCAGACCCGCCGACATCTCGCCCAGCAGCATCAGCTTCGAGGAATGCGCCATGCGCTCCTCCAGCTCCTTGCGGCGCGAGATATCTTCGATGATGGCGATCAGACCAGAGCGCCCGCCTTGCAGGTCGGACACCACGGCGGCATGGGCCTGAAGCCAGACCAAGCGGCCATCGGGCAAGGTCACACGGCCTTCCCAGGACCGACCGCCGGGCGTCGACAGGGTGGACAGCAGCTCCTCCATCCCCAGCTCGACCAAGGGACGCCCCTGCAGCCCTTCAGACAGCGCCTGCCCCAGAATGGCGCGGAAGGCGCGGTTGGCTTCGTCCAACTTACCATCGCCGTCGATCAGCACCATGCCGAACGGCGCGCCTTGGAAGATCGAGCGGAATCGGCTTTCCGATTCCTTCAGCGCAGTCTGCGCCTGTTTCATCGGCGTGATGTCGGTGACCACGCTCATCTGGCCGACCAGTTCGCCATTGGTGTCGTGGAATGGGGCCGGCGAGACCAGCACCTCGACCACCCTGCCCTCGCCGGCATCCAGCACCGCCTCGAACGGGCCTTCTGCGCCCAACTGCCGGCGGTCGCGGCCTTTGAGCAGACGGTCGCGGCTTTCCGGTGAAAAGGCCTCGTCCAGCCGACGGCCGATCAGGTCATTGGGGCTGCGCCCCGCCAGCTGGGTGAAGCGGTCATTGACATAAGCAATCACCATTTCCGGATCGGTGACGATCAGCCCCTCGGACATGGTCTCGACCAGGATGCGATAGCGTTCCTCGCTGCGCAGCAAGGCTTCCTCGGCCTGGCTCTCGGCGGTGACGTCGCGATAGATCGCCACCACCTCGCCGGTGCTCAAGGGGAACAGGAAGCTGTCGCGCCAGCCCGGCGCCCGAGGGTCGTCGTAGAAATAGGTGGGCATGCGTTCGGCCCGATGCTCGCGCCAGACGCGGCTTAAGGATTCCAGACGGCCCAGACGGCGCAAGGCGGGGAACACCTCGTCGATGGATTTGCCCAGCACCGCTTCGCGGTCGACCTTCTCCAGCACCTGGGCGGCATGGTTCATGTCCTGGATGCGGAAGCCTTCGCCCGAACTGTCGGCCCGCAGCACCAGCGCCGGGTCCTGCATATTGTCGAACAGATCGCGGAAGCGCCGCTCGCTGATCTGCAGGTCACGCTGGGAGCGTTTGCGCTCGGTGATGTCCGAGATGATCCAGACCACGGCGCCGCCGCTGGTCCGCCAACTGCGCACATAAATCCAATGGCCGTCCTCCAGCCGCTCCTCGATCTCGAAATTGCGGCTGCGATGGGTGTCGCAACGCTCGGCCACCCATTCGTTTTCCCGCCCCAGCGACGAGGTGATCAGACCGCTTTGCGCCAGGGCTCGGAAGAAATCCTCCATCGACGAGCCATGCACCAGCCGCTCGGCGATGGCCGGCGTAGCCATGCGGCGGCTGGGCATGTTGGCCAGCACCAGCCGCGACTGGGCGTCATAGACCATGAAGCAGTCCTGCATGCTGTCCAGGGCATCCACCAGAATATCCTGGATGGCATGGGTGTCGGCCAGTTGCGTCGAAAGCTCCTGGGTGCGTCCGACCACCATGGCTTCAAGCTCGACGCGGTTACGGTCCAACCCCTCGGCCATTTCATTGAAGCTTTGCGTCAGTTCCCCCAGCTCGCCCGACAATAGAGGCGCACGGGCCGACAGATCGCCGTCGCGGAAACGCCGCAGCGCGCCCAGCAACTGCGACAAGGGACTGATCAGCAGCCGCCGGCTGATCACCATCCCGGCCAGCAGCGACAGCAGCAGCATCAGGACGGCCAGCCCGACCATGGCGTGGTCTAACTGCCGGACCGGCGCCACCACGGCGCTATGGCGCATGATCGCCGCCACATTCCAGACCTCGCCGTCCAGCTTGTCCCAGGCGATCGAGCGGGACGAGCCGGCAAATCCGGCCAGATCATGGAAGACCTTGCCATCCGCGCCGACGATCTGACGCCAGTCCGGCCCCAGGGCCTCGGCCATCATCTTTGGCCGGCGCAATCCTTCCGGCAGCCAGCCGCTCAGGACTTTGCCTTCACTGTCGCAAAGCAGCAGCGTGATGCCATCGGACTCGGCGTCGTCATCCAGCAGCTGTCCCACCACATCGGGGTCCAGCGTCATCACCATCGTCCCCAGCCGCTCACCCGACAGGTCGGCGACAGGCACAATCAACGCAAGATTGGGACCATTGCTTCGATTGGCGTCCAAGTCCAGATCCAGGACGATGGGGTTCGCCGGCTGGCGCTGCCAGCTGTTGCGCCCCAAGGCCGGATGCGGCTGCAGCGAGCTGTTCGCCACCCGATCTACCTTGCCTTCCTGGTAATGCAGGCGCAGTTGCTCGGTCCCATCGCCATCCAACAGGACGAAGGTCTCATAGATACGCCGGGATACCATCAAGCCGCCGGCTTCCTCGGACACATGCTCCAGCGCGGCGTCAAGGCCGTTGCGGCGCCCCTTCAACGTCTCGACATAAGAGGTCATACCGCCGACCCGGCTCAGCACCTGGCCGTCCCAGCGCATGCCGTCGAAGAACTGCTTGACCCGACTTTCGGCGTCGGAGCTGCTTTGCATAAGCCCATCGACCCGCGCCGCCATCAGGGCCCGATCCGCCATATTGTCGGCCAGAATGATCGTCAGCACCAGCGGCAGCAAGGTCGCCACCCCCAGGATGGCGATCACGCGCAGGGTCAGACGGTCATGCCCAAACATCTGTTTGGCTTGCTGCATAAGGCTGACAGAAGGCTTGTTGTCGGTCATGCGCGTTCCCTGGTTCTTCCACCGTCATTGTCGGGTGGCGCCCCGTTCAAGACAAGAACACGAAAGGCTCGGGCTTATACTTTGGAAAGCGGATCGCCGCTGAAAACGCCCGGAAGGCTCAGCTCTTCAAACCATGTTCGATGGCCATGACCACCAGTTGGGTGCGATTGGTCACGCCCATCTTGCGGAAGACGCTGCGCAGATGCGCCTTCACGGTGATCTCGGTCAGGTTCAGGCGGTTGGCGATCTCTTTGTTCGGAGCCCCGCCCACCAGATGCATGACGATATCCAGCTCGCGCGGGGACAGCACGCGGAAGGGATTGTCAGAGGCCAACCCGGACGACGGCGCCTCGGCCGCCTGCATCAGGATCGACGAAGGGAAATGCACCTCGCCGCTTAAGACCAGCTGCAAGGCACTGGTGATGGCGGCACCAGTCAAGGATTTGGGTAGATAGCCCGACAGCCCCAACTCGTAGGCCCGCACCACGTCACCGCGCTCGACCGAGCCCGACAGCACCACCAGCTTCATATTGGGCGCCAGACGCTTCAGCGCGCCGATATCATCGATCGAGCCCAAGCCCGGCATCTTCAGATCGACGATGGCCAGGTCCGGCTTTTGCCGCGACACCGCATCGCGCACGGCGGGGAAGTCACCGGCTTCGATCACCCGCACATCGGCGGCCAATTTCTCCAGAAACGGCTTCAGGCCGTCGCGCACCATGGCATGATCATCAGCCAGCAGCACCAGAATAGACATGAATCATCCCCTGTTGCGCAAAAGCGGCCACGCCGCCCCTTAAGCCTTAAACCTTAAGGATAAAACAGGGGAAGTGTCAATCACCGACAAGACGAAAGACATAAGGAACAGTCAGATATTCAAGCTAAAAACTTGGAGACCGTTTGCAGGAAGCTGGCGACCGAGATCGGCTTGGCGATGTAACCTTCGCAGCCGCCCTCGCGAATCTTCTCCTCATCGCCCTTCATGGCAAAGGCGGTCACGGCGATCACCGGGATTACCTTCAGATCGGTGTCGGCTTTCAGCATACGGGTGATTTCCAGACCAGAAATCTCGGGCAGCTGGATATCCATCAGGATCAGGTCGGGACGATGCTCGCGCGCCATGTTCAGCACCTCGCGCCCATCCTTGGTCTGCAGGGTCTGATAGCCGTGGGCTTGCAGCAAGTCATTGAACAGCTTCATGTTCAAGTCATTGTCTTCAACGATCAGAATGGTCTTCGCCATTTAAATCCCTACTCTCGGCAAAAAAAGCGCAGTTGCAAGCCCGGTCATCATTGTCTAATCCGCAACGGCTGTCAAAGGCCTCTGCGCAGCGCCAAGACGCTAAGGCTTGCCCACCCCAGTATGAAGCTGGTCCCACCGAAGGGAGCCATCGGCCCGACCGGCAAACTGGTCAGCGCCAGCAAGGTCAGAGCGCCGCAGAACAGCAGACAGCCCAGGGTGAAAAAGCCGACGGGAACGATCAGCCACCGCCCTGCGGCGAAATGGCCCTGCGACAAGGCCAGCAGAGCCAGGGCATGGATCAGCGCGTAATGCGAGGCCTTTTCCGCCAGTTCCTGCTCGTGCCCGGCCAATCCGTGGGCGCCGTAGGCTCCGAAGGCGACGCCATAGGCCCCGATCAGCCCGGCGGCCAGCAGGCAGAAGCGTTTGACGGAGCTGTCGATCATGGAAGGCACCTCAAAAAAAAGCCGGGGCCCGAAGGCCCCGGAAGTCTCTCTTGAGGGAAAAAGATACTGAACGACTGCAAAGCATTCGTCGGTATCGGGTCCCATCATAGCGATCCGTTCCGAGGCCGCTGTGACGAACATCACACGGGCGGCAAAAGATGAACATTGATTGAAGAATCAGGTGCCGCGCACGTCCTCGACCATCACCGCCAGCTTGGACATATCCTTGACCAGCAGCGTGTCTTTCTGCCGCTCGACGATGCCTTCGCGAGCCAGATCGTTCAGCACGCGGGCCACCGTCTCGCGGGTCGTGCTGACCCGGCTGGCGATGTCGGAATGCACCGGAATCGGCTTGATCGCCGCCGTCTTGCCATCCTTGGTGAAGCCCCAAGCCTGGCGCAGCAGCTCGGCATGCACCCGGTTGTTGGCCCCCAGCACCGACAGATCCATGATGCGGTCATTGGCCTGACGCACCATGCGCGCCAGGCGCTTCATGATCTCCATGCCCACCAGCGGCTTGGTGGAGAGCAGGCGCAGGAAAACTTCGGGCGACATCGAGGCCGCCACGGCGTCGCCGCCCTGAGCCACCACGAAGGCCGAACGCGGACCATTATCCAGCGCCGCCAGTTCGCCGAAATAATTGCCCGGACCGATATCGTCCAAGGCCACCTCGCGGCCCGACAGCGAATAGTTCACCACCCGGACCGTGCCGGCGATGACGAAGAAGATGTCCTTACTTTCGCTTTGGCCGTCGATGATGTGTTCGCCCACCGCATAGCGTTTGAAGCGGCACTGGCGGGCAAGCTCCTCCTTCTCGGCCTTGTTCAGGCTGGAGAAAAGCGCGATGCCTTCGAAACTATGGTTGCTGTCCTGGCTCAAGGGATCGTCCGCCGCTGGGTCGATGAATAAAATACGATCTATATCCTAACGGTAAAATGCCTGCTTGACGAGGGGCTGCGGGATCAGTTTTGTAAAGGCATGCGTCTGATCATCGGCCTTGCCGCCTTACTGGCTCTTCTCCCTGCCCTGTCGGCTCAGGCCGGCGATGTCGGGCATGTGCTGCGCATTCAAGGACAGGTGACGGCCGCCACGGCATCCGCAACCTCACATCCCCTGGCCGTCGGCGACCGCATCGCCGAGGGCGAACGCCTCTCGACCGGCCCTGGCGCCCGTTTGATGGCGGAATTCGACGATGGCAGCGAACTGACCCTGGGCGAGAAAACCGACTTCACCATCGATGAGCTGGTGTTGCAGTCCGGCCATGCCAACGCCCTGTTCCGTTTGGGCGGCGGCGCCTTCCGTCTGGTGGGCGGCGCCATCGCTCGCCAGCCCGACCATCGTATGGAGGTGGCCACCGCATTCGGCACCATCGGCATTCGCGGCACCGACGTCTGGGGCGGCGCCATCGAACATCCCTTGGACGTCTTCTTGCTGGAAGGCGAGGTCAGCATCTCGACGCCGCAGGGCACCGTCATTCTGAACCAGCCCGGCCAGGGCACCTCGGTGACCGCCAGTGGATTGGCGCCCTTGCCGGCTCATAACTGGAGCCAGGATTTGCGCCAGCGGGCCTTCGCCACCATCAGTTTTGCTCCATAAGGCGGAAGCAGTTCTGCCTAAGAGGATAGCCCATTAAGGCTTTAACATCTTGCCACAGGGGAATATTCTTACTCCTCAAAGCAATAAAACGCCGTTTCAGGAGTTCTCCAGGGTGGAAGCCGACGACCGGCTGATTTCGCGCATTCAGCTGTTTTCCTCCGCGGTGATCGTGGCCGTCATGGCACTGGCGATGGGGCTGTTTTTCACTTGGCAGATCAAGGCGGAATATGACGCCAGCATCCAAGCCCTGGAAATACAGGACCGCCAGCGGCAAGAGGAACTGCTGGTTCGGCAGGTGGAAACCGCCAAGGGTTTCCTCGACAATCTGCGCGCCCGCACCGAAACCGTTCTGAAGAAGCAAATCCGCGAACAGGTGGATCAGGCCCATGACATGGCCATGGCCATCTATCGCCTGGAAGCCGGGCATGAAAAGCCGGCGGAAGTGCAGCGATCGATCATCGAGGCCCTGCGGCCTTTGCGCTTCTTCGACGGCAAGGGCTATTTCTTCATCGACGGCATGGATGGCCGCTGCCTGCTGCTGCCGATCAATCCCGACCGGGAGGGATCATCGCTGCTGGAAAACCGCGACGATGCCGGCACCTATATCATGCGCAGCCTGATCGAGGCGGCCAAGCAGCCGGTGGGCGAAGGTTTTTCGCGCTATCGCTGGTATGCGCCAGGCAGCGCCAAGACCATGATGGAAAAAATCGCCTATGCCCGGCAGTTCGAGCCCTATGGCTGGCTGATCGGCTCGGGCATGTATTTCGCCGACACGGAAAAGCAGCTGCAGGAGGAAGCCCTCCAGCGCCTGCGCGATTTCCGCTTCGGCCCCCATAGCAAAGGCTATTTCGTCGTCTATTCCGAAGATGGCCATGTGCTGATCTCGCCGTCCCGCCCCCAGGGCGAAGGCATGTTGATCAAGGACCTGCCCGACGATGGCAGGGATGTGGCGCAGCTCATCTTCGCGCAAGGCCAAAAGGGCGACGGCTTCGTCGATTATGACTGGTCTCCCGACGGCGGCTCCAAAAACAAGAGCCGCAAAATGGTCTATGTTTCGCGCCTGAAGGGCTGGAACTGGATCATCAGCGCCGGCATCTATCCCGACGACGAGCGCAACATCTCGGCCGAACGCCGCGCCGCGCTTGAACACAGCATCCGCCATAAACTGGCCCTGACATTTGTGTTCATGGTGGTGGGCGTGGTGGTGGCCTTGAGCATCGGCTGGTGGTTCTCGGGCCTGACCCATCGCCTGGTCGAGCGCTATAAGTCCGACATCGCCCGCAAGAATGCCGAGCTGGAAAACAAGACCCAGAAGCTGGAGCAGTCCAACCAGGATCTCGAACAGTTCGCCTATGTCGCCAGCCACGACCTGCGCGAACCCTTGCGCATGGTCTCGTCCTACATGACCCTGATCGAGCGCAATTACGGCAAGCTTTTGGATGAAGACGGCCTGACCTTCCTGGCCTTCGCCCGCGACGGCGCCAAGCGGTTGGATCGGCTGGTGCTGGACCTGCTGGAGTTCTCGCGCATCGACCGCAAGGGCGCTCCCATCGCCGCGATGGAGGCGGCTCCGTCTGTCCGCGAAGCCATCGCCAATCTGGCCCTGGCCATTCAGGAAAGCGGCGCCATCGTCACCCTGTCCCCCGGCTTGGATGATGCCCGAGTGATGGGCGACGCCAATCAGATCACCCGGCTGATCCAGAACCTGATCGGCAACGCCATCAAATATCGCCATCCCGAACGCAAGCCCGAGATCAGCGTCAGAGCTGAGCAACTGGCCTCCAAGATGTGGCGGATTTCCGTCGTCGATAATGGCGAAGGCATCGAGGAGCGCTTCTTCGAGCGCATCTTCGGCATTTTCCAGCGGCTGCATGGCCGCGAGACGGAAGGCACAGGCATCGGTCTGGCGGTCTGCCGCCGCATCGTCGAGCGGCATGGCGGCAAGATCTGGGTGGAGTCCGAGCCCGGCAAGGGAAGCGCCTTCCACTTCACCTTGCCGGAAGCGGGTTAACCCCTATTTGAACACCACCGTCTTGACGCCGTTCGGCAGAACGCGGTGTTCGATGTGATAGGTGACGGCGCGGGCCAGCACCAGATTTTCAATATCGCGGCCCATGGCCACCAGATTGTCGGGCGTGCGGGTATGGTCCACGCGCTCGACCGCCTGATCGATGATCGGGCCTTCGTCCAGGTCGGTGGTGACGTAATGGGCGGTGGCGCCGATGATCTTCACGCCACGGGCATGGGCCTGATGATAAGGCTTGGCGCCCTTGAAGCTGGGCAGGAAGGAATGGTGGATGTTGATCGCCCGCCAGGCCAGCGCCTGACACATATCGGTGCTCAGCACCTGCATATAGCGCGCCAGCACCACCAGATCGATGTTCAGGCGATCGACCATTTCCAGGATTTTGGCTTCCTGCTCAAGCTTGTTTTCCTTGGTCACCGGCAGATGGTGATAAGGAATGCCATGCCATTCCACCATGCGTTCCAGATCGGGATGGTTCGACACCACCGCCGGAATTTCCACCTGCAGCGCGCCGGTGCGATAGCGATAAAGAAGGTCGTTCAGGCAATGGTCGAACTTCGAGACCAGCAGCAGCAACCGAGCCTTCTTGGCGCCGTCATGCATATGCCAGATCATCTGGAAGCGCTCGGCCTGGATGGCGAACAGCTTCTCTAACTCGGCCTTGGGCGGCGACAGCGGACCCGGATGGAAAACGCAGCGCATGAAGAAGCGCTTCGAGATCGGATCGCCATATTGCGCCGCTTCGTTGATGAAGCAGTTATGCTCGCTCAAAAAGCCCGAGACGGCGGCGATGATGCCGGTGGTGTCAGGGCAGGTGATGGTCAGGATGATGGTGCTTTTGTCGGACATGATCTTCGGTTCCAGGAAATCCGCTTCACAGGTATAACAAGAACATCTTTCCGCCAAGGGATGTCAGTCGCTCTCTTGCATTTTCCTTCAAGATTGCCGATGGTTCCGGCAGTGGATTCAGGGCGGTCCCTCCCCACCTCAGGAGCTGATGATGAAAAGCGTTTATTTCAAAAGCGGTGATGCCGAATGGAAGTATGAGGTCGAAGACGAAGACTACGACAACATCATCAAGGGCGTTCTCGAAGACGGAACCGACTTCGACGAAATGCTCGAAGAGTCTTTTGAAATCCTGCGCGACATCTCGGCTCTTGACGATGAAGAGATGGACGAGGATGACCAGTTCGACCTGACCATCTCGGTCGCCTTTATCTGGCATTATTTCAATACTCTTGACGATGACGAGCATCGCATCAGCGGCGACGTCGCCGTGATCGAAAACGAAGACGGCACCGAGGTGGAAATCGCCGCCGCCGCCGACGTCATCGAAGGCTAAGACTGCAGCTGTACCGGTCATTCCGTATCGGGCGGGATGACCGGCTGGCAGCCAATCAACAATAGGCAAAATAACAAACCCAATAAATCACCCATAAATTGCACAGAAAAGTTATCTATCTAGCATTTAAGCGATTCCAATTAAGTAACCCCTTTGCACTCCATCCCTATCATATGCATTTCGTTGTAGATCGCGCCAATCGATCTATAATGCATTGACCTTTCCATTGAGAAAGTCCTACACCGATATCAGCAATTTTTTTGTGGATACCTGCCCGATGCCATCTTCGAACAAGCTGCTGGAGATCATCGCTATTCAGACGGAAATCGCCAAGCTGGGGCTGGACCTTGGTGGGGTGATGGGGCTGGTGGTCGACAAAGTGCTGCCGCTGATCGGTGCGGACGGGGCCGCCATCGAGCTGGCCGAGGGCGAGGATATGGTCTATCGCGCCGCCTCCGGCATGGCCGAGGGGCAGATCGGCTTACGGCTCAAGCTTGAAGGCAGCATGTCCGGACTTTGCGTCCGCACCGGCGAGACCATGCGCTGCAGGGACAGCGACAGCGACAACCGGGTCGATCGCGAGGCCTGCCGCGCCGTGGGCCTGCGCTCGATGATCGTCATGCCGCTGCTGCATCATGACGAGCCGATCGGCGCCCTGAAGGCCATGTCGCAGCAGGCGGATCACTTCACCGACGATGATATGCAGATGCTGCAACTGTTGTCGGAGGTGGTGGCGGCGGCCATGTTCTTCGCCACCAAATATGATACCGACGACCTGTTCCACCGCGCCACCCATGACGGCATGACCGGCCTTGCGAACCGGGCGCTGTTCATGGACCGGCTGCGCAACACCGTCTTGCAGAACAGCCGCGACAAGCGCCCCGCCGGCGTGCTGATGATCGATATGGACGGGCTGAAGGGCATCAACGACAACCACGGCCATCGCGCCGGCGACGCCGTGCTGGTGGAGTTCGCCAACCGCATCCGCTCGGCGGCCCGCCAGTCCGACACCGTGGCTCGGCTGGGCGGCGATGAATTCGCCATGATCCTGGACCCGGTCGACGCCACCGCCGGCATCCTGACCGCCATGGACCGGCTGGAGCAGCAGATCACTACCCCCTTCACCTTCGAAGGCCGGACCTATGTCCTGCAAGCCAGCATCGGCGCCGCCGAGTTCCCCGACGACGGCCAGGATATCGGCACGCTGATCGAAACCGCCGACCAGCGGATGTATGCGCAAAAGCGCCTGCACCATGCCAAGCTCAAGTCCTCGCGGACGGGTTAGAAAAACCGGGCCAGCAACCCGCTGCGCCAAACGATCGCCGCCACCGCCAGCACTCCGACGCCGAACAGGTACAGCCCCCAGGGCTGGCGCTTTTCGGCGAAAGGATCGGTCAGGGACCGCTCCGCCCCTTCCGGCAGCTTGGCCAGCGTCGTCAGCGAGCCACCGAAGGGAATGTTGATCCGCACCCTGGCGTTCACCGCCCAGCCGGTGGCATCCAGCACCGGGGCCAGATTGCGCTGGCGTAGCTTCATGAAGGCGATCACCAGCGCCGGGCCGGAAATCGCCAGCAGCAATCCCGCCACCGCCAAGGGCATCTGCCACCAGCTCAAACGCAAAAAGCCGGTCACCACCGAAGCCAGCGCCGTGCCGATGGCCCCGACCGCCAGACCGATGGCGGCGAAGATGCCGGCGAAACGCCCGACATCGAATGGTGCCGGCGGAGCTGCCGGAGCCGCCGCAGGGGCCACCGGAGCCGCAACCGGCTTTGCCGCAGCGGGTGCCGCCGCAGCAGCAGCCGGAGCCGCCGCAGGGGTCGGCACCTGTACCGCCGCCAAGGGCGACTGCAAGGAATGCAGAGCCGCCAGTTTCTCGATCTGATCATTGATCATCTTGGCGGCCTTCTTGTAAGGCGACCAGATGGCTTGGCGCAGGCTGATGGGGTGATCGACGATCTTGACGATGGTGGCATCCCAGTCGCGGCCGTCGCGGCTGTAGAACACGCCGTTGCGCCCCACCATCAGCTGATCGGAATCGCCGGCAGTGAAGGCGGCGACGATGGTCATCTTCTCGTCCGAGCCTTTGCGCACACAGTCGCAATAGACCAGATACATCTGCGACAGCATGGCCAGGGTGGCATGGCTGGCGGGCGTTCCCACCCGGATGCAAAGATCGGCGCTGCGTCCGTCGAGATAAAGCGTGCCGGCCAGGAAGATCGCCTTGCTCTTGCGGCCATAGAATTCCTGGAACGAGGCGAAGTTGTTCACCAGCCGATGCAGCCCCAGCTTCAGGCGGATCAGCCGTTCGACCTCCTGAATGGCCGAGACTTCTTCCTCCAGCGCCAGATCCGCCTGCACCAGCGCATCGAGGGTAGCCTTGCCATTGCCGGCATGAATCGCCAGCAGCCGCTCTTTCGACAAAGCAGCCACCGCCGTCTCGGGCTTGGCTGCCAGCCAGTCCAGGCGCGGACGGTAACGGCGGCGAACCTCGTCCCAGTCTTGGGCGGTCAGCGTTTCCTTCAGTCCCAGCAATGGCTCCAGAGTCTGACGGCGGAAAGTCTCCAGAGCAGCGCTCCAGGCCGGATTGACGCCGCGCCCCAACGGCAAAGCGGCATCGGCAGCCACTTCCGCCAGCGGCAGCGGCGAGAGCAAGGACAAACTATCCGCCAGCCCCTTGTCGGCCAATTGCCCCAGCAGTTCGGCCCCGGGGTTGAGGGTCGCCGCCGCCTCGCCGCGATAGGCCGCCAACTGGCAGCGCAGGAAGAAGCCGTCAATCTTTTCCGCCACTGCCAGCAAGGCCTCGGCCCCAGCGGCGCTGCCCTCCAGCCCGGCTTCCGCCTCGTACCAGACGGCCAGCTTGGCGACACCGTCGAAGAAGGCGTCGACCTTATCCTGCGTGACGCCGGGTGCGCCTGAACGATCGGTCTCGGCCCCTAGGCAGGCGATGATCTCCTCGATCAGCGCTATGGCAGCCTTGTCTTCGCCGGCAGCCGCCACCGGCACCACGCCGTCGCCATTGAAGCTGGTGGCGTTGAAGATGTTCTCGGTGTCCAGCGCATCGGCCAGGGTGATCGCATCCCGTTCGCCGCGCCCCAGATTGGCGAGAATCCGCCGGGCCGAGGCCAGCACCCGCGCCCCTTCCTTGGTCTCGGGATCGATGGCGGCCAGCGCCAGATCATCGCCTTGCCGCACCAGCTCTTCCGGGTCTTTCAGCACTTTGCGCAGCCAAGCGATCTCCGTCAGGATATCGGCGGCGCGGACCCGGCCGTCATTATCGCGGTCCAACAGGCGCAGGGTGCGGGGATCGAATTCCAGCCCCTCGACCGGGCAGGCCAGCGCCACCCACAGCTTCTGATCCAGATGATCCAGCGCCAGGACCTCGGCTCCGGTCTCGATACGGACCTGATCGAAGCCGCCGGCGCGGAAGAACCGCATGGATGGAGCGTTCATGATGTCCCCTCCGCAGAAATGCTGCCGCCGCCCTCGGTCGGCAAGACAATGGTGAAGGCAGCGCCGCCTTCGGGGCTGTTGGCGGCTTCCAGCACGCCGCCATGATCGCGGATGATGCTCCAGCTGACCCACAAGCCCAGCCCAGTCCCCTTACCCACCTCCTTGGTGGTGAAGAAGGGATCGAACACCTTCAGGATATTTTCCGAGGCGATGCCGGGACCGTTGTCGCGCACCACCACCAGCACCTGCCCGCCATGTCGCCGGCCCGAAATCGCCAGCAGCGGTTTCTCGACCCCTTCGCTGGCGTCCAATGCGTTCTGCGCCAGATTGACGAATACCTGATGCAGCGGGCCTTCCAGCCCTTCGACCGGCAGATCGTCGGGCAGATCGTCCTTGAAGACCACCGGCCGCTTATCGGACTTCAGCACCCAATGGCAGGCATTGCGGGCGATCTCGGCCAGATTGATCGGGCGGCGTTCGGTAGGATTGACGAAAGACAGGCGGCGCAGGTTCCGGACGATCTCGGCCACCCGCTGCGCCCCTTCCAGGGTGCCGTCGATCAGGCTGGACAGATCCCCCATCAGATGGTCGATCTTCAGCTCCTTGCGCAGGGCCTCGCGGGCTGCTTTGGGCGTGCCGTCATGCACCGCCTGAAGATATTTCTGCAGCCGCCCGGCATAGCGCGACAGGGTATGGGTGTTGCCATAGACGAAGCTGATGGGATTGTTCAACTCATGCGCCACCCCCGCCACCAGCCGACCGACCGAGGCCATTTTCTCGGCCTGGATCAGCTGCTGCTGAGCGCGTTTCAGATCATGGTGAGCGGCGTTCAATTCCTCGTAGGCGCGGCGCAGTTCCCCCACCGGACGGCCGACGATCACCAGACCGGGCAGATGCCGGCGGCGCTCGAAGCGGGGCGAGCAGCTCAGCGCCACCAGTTCGGTCAGGCCGTCATCCTTGTGGTTCAGCCGCGCCTCGAACTCCTGCAAGGTGCCGGACGAGCGCAGATGATGGGTATCCTCGGCTGAGAACAAGGTGATCATCGGCTTGCCCAGCAGATCGTCGGCGGCAAAGCCGGTCAGCGCCAGCAGCGCCGCATTGACCTCTTGCACCACGCCCTTATGGTCGCAGACCACCAGAATGTCGGACATCGAGGCGATGATGCTGGAAATGAACTGCTGCGCCTGTTCCAGCGCGGCGTTTTTCTGTTCCAGATCGATCTCGTACTGGATAAGGCCGGAATAGACCTCGTCCATCTTGCGGATGACCTCGATCCAGGCGGCTTCCTGCAAACCGCCCAGCCCCGTTCCCGCCTCTTCGATAATGGCGTCCATCAAGGAATCTGGGCGTTGCCGGGACGTCATCTCAGTTCATCCGTTCCAGCCCATAGCGTTGCAGCTTGGCCCGCAGGCCGACGCGGGACAGCCCCAATTCGTCGGCGACGCGGCTGATGTTCCAGCGATGGCGGTTCAGGCTGTCTCGGATGATGCGTTCCTCCAGGCTTTCCACCTGCTCGCGCAGGGTGCCGCCCAGCAGGTCGGCCACCTTCGGCACCTCGGCCCCTGCCCGCTTGGGGCGGCGCAGGGTGTCGGACAGAACCTCGGTGCCCAGCGTCTCGGAGTCCGACAGGGCGACCATGCGCTGGATTTCGTTTTGCAATTCGCGGACATTGCCCGGCCAGTCATGGGCCCGCAGCCGGGCCAGCACCTCGTCCGAGAAGCCTTGGATCGGCTTGCCGAAAGCCTTCATGGTCTCGCCCAGCAAAAGCTGAGACAGCAAGGGAATATCCATCGCCCGTTCCCGCAACGGAGCCAGATGCAGGCGGAAGGCTGCCAGTCGGTAATAAAGATCGCGGCGGAAACGCTTGGCCGCCACCTCTTCCTCAAGATTGCGGTTGGTGGCGGCGATCACCCGCACATCGACCTTGCGGGTCAGGCGGGCGCCCAGCGGACGGATTTCGCCTTCCTGCAGCACACGCAGCAGCTTGACCTGAAAGGCCGCCGAGGTCTCGCCGATTTCGTCCAGGAAGATGGTGCCGCCATTGGCCTGCTCGAACAGGCCGATGCGGTCTTCATAAGCCCCGGTGAAAGCGCCCTTCTTGCAGCCGAACAGCTCGGATTCCAATAGCTGGTCCGGCAGCGCACCGCAGTTTTCCACCACGAACGGCTTGTCGGCGCGGTGGGAGTTGTAATGGACGGCGCGGGCCATCAGCTCCTTGCCTGTACCCGACTCGCCGGTGATCAGCACCGAGATGTCATAGCCGGCAATGCGGCGTGCCAGATCGATGGTTTCCGCCATCGGGCTGTCGCCGGCATGAACGATGCTGTCGAAGCCATAGCGGCCCTGCAACGCCTTGCGCTTGCCGGCCACCACCTGCTCCAGCGCCGAGGCGGCGACGCGCATCTCCAGATTGGCGTTCTGGTTTTCCTGCTGCAGCTGATAAAGCTGCACCGCGCCCTTGACGGTGGCCAGCAGCTGGTCGGGGTCCCAGGGCTTGGTGATGTATTGGTAAATCCCCGCCTCGTTGATGCCGGCGATGATGTCTTCGGAATCGGTGAAGCCCGAAATGATCATCCGCACCGGATCGGGCCAACGGTCGCGCACCGTCTTCAGGAAATCCACCCCATTGCCGCCCGGCATGCGCTGATCGCAGAGGATGGCATGCACCATCTCGGATTCCAGCAAGGCCTCGGCCTCGGGCGGAGCCGAGGCGCAAAGAACCTCGAACTCTTCCGACAGCACGCGGCGCAACGCTTCCTGCGAGCGCAGTTCGTCGTCGATGACAAGAACGATGGGCAGAACGGTCATAGGGATATCATAGCGGGTTTTCCCAGATGGTCACCAGCGAAAGGCCGATCTTCCCCCTCGCCCGAAATCGGGAGAGGGGGCCAGGGGGTGAGGGAAAAATCCATCCTCGGGAGCGCCGATCTGCTTGCAACGTGACCTCAGTCCCTCACCCCAAACCCCTCTCCCGCCTGCGGGAGAGGGGCTTTCACAGGCAAAAGGCTATTTCCTCCGGTGAATCGCAATGCTCAGGGGCGTGTGCGACTTCCCCACCTTGAAGACGAAATCATGCCGGGCCACATGGTACGAGGGATCGAAGCCGTAAAAGTTGAGCGTCATCCGTTCCAGCTCTTCGGACCGATAGGCCTCGAGCGGCTTGATATTCTCGTCTTGTTCGAGCCTCGTTCGCTTGCCGACCAAGCGTTCGGGGAATCCGCTTTCGTTTGCCATGCGTTCCGCCCGAACGAGAACATCCGCCAGGAAATCATCTGGCCTTGATCCGAAAAATTCATCAATCAAACCAAGCTGTTGCGCCTCATGCACGCCCATCGGAAGGCGGGCCTCGGTGACGCGCTTGGCCGCCTCGTCCCCCGCCCGACGGGGCAGCAGATAGGTCCAATATTCCGACCCATAAAGATTTCCCATGCCTTTATAGTGGGGGTTGAAAATCAC
>Ga0182038_10000287_pt1 | contig 25036 bp, 21 predicted proteins | sample sta12Can44000108_FD_125976 | JGI IMG/M metagenome (GOLD analysis project Ga0182038, IMG submission 125976) | Lab enrichment of tropical soil microbial communities from Luquillo Experimental Forest, Puerto Rico - statanox.12C.anox.44.000.108 | ecosystem: Environmental > Terrestrial > Soil >...
GATTTCGACGGGTACGATCGCAATGGCCTGATCGCCCAGGACTCCTTCGTCCGTCTGAATCTTGCCTGATATATAGGCGTGCTGAACCATTTGAGGCAGCCCCAGATTCTGGATCCCGCTTGTTGGCGACGGTGCGAGCGCGGCCTCGAAAGCATCAAGCAGCGGATTCAAGATCGTTGCAGGCGCTAGATAGGGATCGCTCGAATGCGTGTATATATAGAATTCGGCATATAACGTCCATACGATTGGCGCGCCGAGCTTTTTTATCGCAGCTTGGCCGCCTTTCTCGCTCATGAACAAGGCCGGCTGCTCGGCCGGAGCGACGTCGGTCCAATGCCGCAGACGCCGATTCGCACTGGCGAAACGTGCTGCGTTCGCGCCGAGCGCCCACAGTGCGGTAAAGATCTGCTCGCGAACTATCATCGGTCGGCTTAGCTTTATAAACGAGCGAACGTCATCACGTCAGTGCCTCGCGCAACGCCGTCTCCACCTCATCGCGGATGGCGGGATCCATATCTTCCAGGGCGGAGCGCAGAAACGAGCGCTGCGGAAGCTCCATTCTCCGGCGGTAAGCTCTGACATTGATAGTCTCCTCGGCTATCGGGCGTCCGAAAGCTTCCGTTATACGGCGCAGATACGCTCTGACGTTCACCGTACCGGCGAGACCATATTCGTGAACGTGAGCATATTCGTTGTCGCTGAAGACCGTTGCTGAGATCGCCCCGCTGCCCTCGTCGATTTGCAAATCGATACTCGACCTAAGCGAACCGGAGCGGGCGGCGAGTATTTGACCGGAGAGCTCATCCTCCTGGATCCTGCGTTGAAGCTCGATACCCAAGCGGGTGATCGCGCGCGCGATCCCCGACGCAATCGCATCCGGAGCGTCGCGCAGCCACGCCAGCACCACGTTATCCCCGACTAGGCGGGCAGTAATCATAGGACACCAGATATTATTGCCCCGTCATCGTCGGGATCGGTTGGACCGCGGTGATCGGCGACACCAGACGATACCGTTGCAGTAGCGTTTTGATCGCATCGCTCATGTCTTTTGCGCGTAAGCAACGGTCTCTGCGCCGCCTAAAGATCGCGACAATTCACCAATCCGAGTACGCTCGCGATAACGAAGCGCGACAAACTCGATGCACGCCTGCGCGACCTCGGGCGGCGTAGTCAAATATCCAGCCGTGTACGCGATCGCGATGTTTTGGGCTCCGCGGCTGAACCTGTAACCGCGAACCGAAAGCTGTGTAGGGCTGAAACTGTAGCCCGGAGCTGTACTCGACGGCGCGGCAGGAACGGGTTGATCATCGATCGTCAACGTCAATACGGCGCTGACCGGAAAGCACGCGAATTGCAAGCCGCAGCCTCCCGTCCCGTCGCGCGTCTCTTGGTAATTCGCCAGCGCGATTGGACGATTGAGCCAGGTCTGAATGTATTGACTGGCCGCCGTAATAAGACGGGTGAGCAGCGCATCGTCCGTTGCCGGAAAGGCGGCCTGCCCGGTTTGCAGCCACGCTTTGACGTCGGCGAGGGTCGTCAAATCTCCAAAAGCCACCGGATCAGCCCTCTATGGAACAATTGCTTGGCGACCGTCTCGTTCGACTCGGCGCGGCTGACACTCCTCCAAAACCGGCACAAAACCATGTGCCAACAGCTCGGAAGTGGCCTCCGCCGGCACTAATACGTCCCCGTTTGCGTCGCGAAGATATTGACGGCCGCGATAGGAACACCCGGCCGCATTGTCGTGATGCGCTCTGAGCGCGCCCACCGAAACTGCATTTGGGCCGGACTTCGCCAAGGCGAACCCACCGATCGCGGTCAGAGGCCCGACAGCCTCGACCGGAACCCAGACCAAGCCGTCGTTGTCGACCGCATATCGCGCAGTACCGTGATTGGCCTCATCCTGACCGAAGACGGCGCGCAGTGGAATCAAGTCGCACGCAACAGAGGCCCCCGGGCTGAACCCGGGGGCGAGGGTTGCGAACGGTCCCTGCGGAGGTGCTGAGACTTGGGCCGTTGCCATCAACCGTTTCCGATGTTGCCGATAACGCCCATGGCGAAAGGCGCGTAGACCGCCAGCACCTCCTCGGCATAGACGCCGACTTGGCGCTGACGGGTCACGATCGGCCAATCGATCTGGTAGTAATCTTGCCGCGTCTTGACCTCGGCGACGTTCGGCACTTGGTTCGACTGGTACTGGATCGGCAGGTTCTCGGCCCAGCCGATGATCGTACCGGGCGGAACCCGTGGGTGGATTCTGATCGGGATTCGCAGTCCGCCATTGATCGCGTACGGGTTGTAGTAATAGCTAACGACACCCGATGCCGTGATCTGGTACTCTTCGCCCGTCTCACCATTGACGTCGTACCGCACCAGAGGCCCCGATGCATTGGACAGCACCTTGTTGGTGATGTTCCGGAGTTCCTGCGCGTTGACGTAGAGCACAGTCGGCGACAGTTCGAAATTTTGCCACATGGCCTGGAACATCGTGTCGATCTCCAGAACTGAGCCGCGGCCTGACGCGGTCAGCGGCGTCCCTGTTCCTGCCGTGCCCGTTGGCATGAGGCTGACATAAGCGTTGGAGCCAGGTTTGAGCGCGGTCGTCAACAGGCCGTCGAACGCGTAGCTCGGATTGGCGGAGTTGTCGGCGGTAATCGCGGTTTGTGACTGGTTACCAGTGCTCAGCGGCGCACTAATTGCGACGCTATTTACCGTCGTGATCGTCTGCAACGCCTCTGTACCGTTCGAAGTCGAGATGTACCAGGCATAGGCAACCGCTCCCGTGACCGGCGTCACGGTGCAGTAAAGTGTCTGGCCGAGCGTCACCGCTTGACTCGCCTCGGCGCTGATGTTCGACGACCCGCCGGAGATCGCAAAAGTCTTGCCGTCGGCGCCAGTGATGGTTTTGGTGGTGGCGACTCCGCCGAGAACGCTGGAATTCTGGTAGCCTTCGAGCGTCAGCGCTGCGACCTTGACGTAGTAGGTCGCGGCAGGGAGTGTGGCTCCCGAGCCCGATGCCGACAGCGTCGGCGTCGATGGCGTACCGAGAGCCAACGAGGCGTTGCCGGCCAGAATCGCCATCTCTTCCTTGAGCATCATCTTTTGCAGAAGACGAAAAGCCATCGTCGCCTGGACGTCCTCGAAGGTGCGGCCGGCAGAAATGGCTTCGAATGTCGCGGCGTCTTCCTCGCCGATCGTTACGAAACTGGACGACCTGGTCGAGGTCGAATACGACATCGTTCCTGAGCGCTGGCCTTCCGGGACCCATCCCATGGCATCGAAGCCGGAGCCGATGATGGCATTAATCTGGCGCCAATTTGTCGCGGAGCCGACGCCGCCGCCGACGCGCGGGATGATGTTCCTGAGCGGGGTGACGAACGGATAAAGGTTTTTCGCCGGCGCCTGAAGATCGTAGGCCAATAGGCCGGTTGCGATCGAGATTGACTTGGCGATCCGATCGTCCGGCTGGGCCAGAGCGCCCTTCATGAGCTCCAGCGATTCTTGCGTGATTGGGTTCATTACACCTTCCTCCCGAAAGGGGGGCAATAAAAAAGCCCGATGGAAGCACCGGGCTCGGCGATGGCCTCTCGGCCCGAAATCTCGATTGGCGTGCCCGCCTGCTACGGGCGGGTACGCAACGCGCGTACCAGCACTGCCCTTGCTACCTCAAGCAATTCATCCTTCGTCTGCGGTGGCGCCGCGTATCCGAATTGGCTTCGCATAACTGGCCTTTATCAGCGTCAGCGTCTGTTCCTCCTTGCTCATTTTAGCGAAGGCAGCGGCGACAGCTTCCGATGAGAGTTCCGAACCGCCGCTATCGAGGGTGCCGGCGCCGTCCTGCCGTTTCGAAACCGAGGCCGCATTCTTGGCAATTGTCAGTGGGGGCAGCGGGGTTCGGGCAATCTCGTCGACCCGCCTCGACAGCTGCTCGATCATTGGGACGATTTCTCCGAGGACCTTGAGCAGCGTCGCCTCTTCCGCGGGCTCACCCGCTACCAGTTTGGCAACATCCTCTATGCGCGCATTCTTTCCGGGCATGAGTTCAGCATCCGATGGGCCGTCCTCGCTCGCGGCGTCTGATCTGGAGACGGGTCCCGCACCGCACTTGGCTCCGGCTACGACCAGATGGTGATGCGCCGTTTCGAGATGCTGCAGGGTCTGCCTGGAGTGCCGCGCCCCGATTTTCATCGTCTTCCCGCAAAGCGTCCCATCGGTCAGCTCGCTGAGGCAGCCATGAGCGATGTCCATCAGCACTTGGTCCGCTTGCGAGGGCTTGGCCTTGCTAAGCAGAGCCGTGGCTAGCTTCCGCGTCTCCGGGCTGCCTTCCTCGAGGGGAGCGGCGATCTGTGGTAGATCTGACACGCCGGCGGTCATCGCCAGTAGTCGCGGCGTTGCGGACGTAGGCGGCGGAAAACCTTGTTCCGCATCTCCCGACAGCGAGTCGGATTCTGGCATCACCAAACTATTCAAAAAATCACACAGTGCGCCGACTATATCTCGCGGCCTAGTCGATTGCCGCGAGCCATCACTTCCGATGGTTGTTTGGAGATCGAGCTTATTCTTAAGCCAGTCGAGATCGACCATCAGACGCTCGATACGGCAGATGTCCTCAGGCGCCTTTGTCAATGCCGCCCGTAGCGCCGTCTCACTATTCCCGGCAGAAGGCGGACCGTCCTTGTCGATCCTTGTTTTCCACGCCGCAATGATGGCAGCTCTGATCCCTCTGAGCTGATCACTGGTGTACTTGCTCGCGTTCCCGGGTTTGTTGATATAGTCCCAGGCGGCACGTATGTGGCGTTCGCTGTCGATCGGATAGCGCTTCTTGCCATCCGGCTGATAGCCGGGATCGGCGTATACAATGTTACGGTCGTTTCCTTCAGCTGAGGGCTTGAGGTTGTCGACCGCCGCCCCAGCGCTCGCGTCTGACGGCGCCACCGCCGTTGTGCTGGTGGCCTCCGTTTGAAGGTCTGTTGGCGCACTGTCGCGTTTCTCAAGGCATCTAAGCGCTTCCGCCTTGGTCAGATGGCGGTGCTCGGCAAACCCGCAAGTCCAAACCTGAAGCGGTGAGTTGAAAGGGCCTTGCGCCGCCGTGGTTTGCTTTGACATCGATGATACCGGCATTTTCTCAAGCGACTTGCCGTCGTCTGCAGCCTTCCAGCAGTCAAAAATCGCCTCGGGATTAGCGGGGCGGTCGACCAGAGAGATTTCGTTGAGCACGACGGCGGTAATGACTTTCGGATTTACAGCGTCGCGCTGAGTGACGCGACCGCCTATGGAAAAGCCCCGATAGACCTGATTTTTTACTTTGGCTACGGCGACAGGGTCGACTACGTGCGCAACGATCCGCGTCATGCCATCCTCGCCGACCTCAGCTTCGAGGGTAGTGCCCGCAGCGGATAGTTGATGCATTTCTCGCAGAGCAGGAAAGCGCATATAGTCGGGCATTGCCGCGCGCATCGCAGCAGCGCGCACAATTTCTCCCTGTTCATCCACGGCCTCCGATGTCGCGATGCCGTGTACCCGCACGGTCCCGTCAGTTTGAGCTTCGATCTTTTCAATTGCACCGTAAAGCCGCATAACTTAAATCCAATCAGATCTTGGAATGGGATTTCTGGGGCTCAGTAACCCGGAGGTTCGCACAGAACTGTCGCATTAAGTTTCAGCACGCGACCATCGCTGAGATTGGCCGTGACTTCGAGGATATAGGTGCCACCAGCGGCTGATATCGGCATCCCGCCGATCCGGGCGACCGAAAACGCGCCGTTGCGGATCTGCAGCGAACCGTCCGCCGGCGAGCTTACTTGTACGGTGGTCTGTGTCGAAACCGATAGCACCCGCGACTGCGGCGTAGGATCGATGGCCGTCTGGTAGGGCGCCAGCATACAAGTCCAGGTCGTCGACACGATCGTGGCCGTGCCCATATCGGCGGTAAAGTCGAAGGCGAAATTGTCGACCTCACCGACTTCAATCGGATCGAACGGTGTTGCTACGCGCATCGAACAAACTCACTGACCTCTGAGAGGGTGCGCGCTGCTGGGGCCAGCGAGGATGCGGATTCTCCCAGGCGGGCACAGCAGACGCTCAGCCGAGACCAGCAGCAGGCCCGGCGGATCCGCCCATTCCAGGCAGGGTTGCCGATCACCAATGAATTGCAACATGCATTCCAATAGAGGGTCACCATTGCTCTGCACTGCCATCAACTGTTCGACCGTTGGCCATGCGTTGGCCGCCCGCATCGTATCCCATTCGCCGAAACCGGTGACCTCCCGGAGAGCACGGCTGGCCGGTTCGAGCGGAGCTGTCGCAGCGACAGACGGCCGTGCACCCACTTCAAGTCGCGCCAATACATCGGCAGTGATTGCGACGGCCCCCACCCACTCGGCAAGAAATCTCAGATCGCCAGCGGTGAGGTGAGGAAATTCGATCGAAACGGCGGCGCTGCGGAATAGGTTGCTACCTGCCTCGGCCTGCGGTTGGCTATCGCATGGAACCGTCAGACCGGATTCGATTGCGGTCGTCTGATCCGTGCGCGCGGTCTCTTGGGCTTCCAAGGCATTCCAAGACTCCGCCGTTATCGTGGCGCCCACCGTCGGTGTGTAGGTGACGACGATAAGGCCCTGAGCGCCGCTACCGCCAGCAGCGAAACCGCCCGCGGCATAGCCGCTCCCACCTCCGCCGCCGCCATAAAGTCCGCCGGTGCCGCCAGGCGCCGACACGAACGCGCCGCCGCCGCCGCCTCCCCCACCGGATCCGTACGCGCTGGGCCACTCGTTACCGTTGCCGCCGTTGCCGCCGCCGGCGCCACTGTTTCCGCCCCCACCGCCGCCGCCCGAGCCGTGCGACCCATCACCGCCCGCTGCGCCGCCGCCGCTGCCGCCGCTACCGCCGGCGGTTCCGTCCATCGCGGCGCCGCCATTGCCGCCCGCGGCGCCGGTGGGCGATGAGCCTGCGGTCGACAATCCGCCGCCGTTGCCGCCACCGCCGCCACCACCGTAATCGCTCCCAATGGTCGTTCCAGCCCCGCCCGCGCCCGCGCCGTTCGGGCCCGCGGCACCGCCACCTCCCGCCCCCCCATAAGGATTGGCGTTGTTCATGCCGCCGCTACCGCCATCATACTTGACCGTACCGATCGCGTTCGCGGCTGTCCCGCCGGCTCCACCGAGGTCGTTGGCTCCGCCACCGCCACCTTTCGCAGCAACCGAAGAGATCGCAAAGGCAGTTCCGTTGAACCAGGTGTCGCCGCCGGCGCTGCCGGCCGCGCCACCAGTCCCGACTTGGAGCGTGACGCCGCTACCGGCAGTAAGCGATAAGTTCGTGATCCTGGAGTATCCGCCGCCGCCCCCACCGGATCCGGCGTGACCCTCGTTCGCGGTCTCCCCACCACCTCCCGCGCCGATCGTCTCGATTGTACTGCCAGCCGAGTTCCAATCTGCCGGCACCATCCACGACGTACCTGAAACGATGAAGATCTGGGTCACGTCGAGACAGCCCCCGGAACCGTCGCTACGATGGTAATCGCCGAATTGGTCGCGGCCCTGGACTGACGGACAAACACGCCGCCGACGAAGCGATCGCCTGGTTCGGCGTTCTCATTGGCGACGAGCCTCCCCTGTGGATGCACGTCGAGCGCCGGATCTGCATTGCAAACGGCGACGACGCGCTCCGCTACGTTCACCACGCAGCACCGCCCGCTCGGCGGCACAACACCCGTGGCCGCCGCAATCGCGGCGCAGCAGGACGCATCGTCATGGGGTTGGTCGAGCCGCATCCAGAGTACGCTCTCGCCCGCCGGTACGATCAGACGTCGCAGCTGCTCGTCTTCATCAGGGATCACTTTACGGCGAAGGATTTTGCTTTCTGTCGCGTAGAGCACCGCGAGCTTAGTGGCAGTCATGATCGGATCGGAAGTCGACTGCGGGTCACCGATCAGGTCGTCTCGCCTTGCGTCCTGATATCGACGGCGCCCTTATAGGCGGCAGTGCCGGCGGGTAATGTCAGTCGCAGCCACAAGCCCTGGGCACCGGTGGCATTGGGTGATGCGCCCGACGGGAGATTGCCCGGCCCGGGCACGGTGACAAAGGCGGGTTGCGAGATGAACGCGCCGTCCCCCGACGAAGGTGCGGTCTGGCGATTGGCGATCGTGCCGTTATCATTCAAAGCTGTCGTCAGAGCCAGGTCCACTAGAGCCCCCGACGGCAGGCTCGGCGTCTCGCTCGCAACCTCGACCTGTGCGCCGGTCAACGCTGTCGCGGTATTGTTATTTACCACGAAAATTTTTTCGTAATAGATGCGCTGGATACCAGTCGGGGCGTCGGCCGCCGCCGTCGAGAACAAGCGAATCAACGCCGTTACCGGGTTCGGCGATATCTCGAACAGCATTCCTTGAAGGATCTTATACGTCGTGGTGTTATCCGGGACGGTCGCCCAGTCGCGGTTGACAGCGACCACATCCGTACCGTAGCCCGAAGTCGCAACGATCTGCCGCAACTGATTTGCCCCGGTGCCGCTTTTGATCCAGATAACCTGCCCCGGCGAGACGCTGGCGCCGTCCCCGGACTGTAATTTGAACAGCGCTGGCGTTGTGCCGCTGTGGCTGGCGGATCCGCTTTGCGCCGTGTGGACGGTTACGTCGGTGGTCGCCGAACCGGCCGGCAGCACGCAGTTGTGCGCGGCGAGCGCTACATCACCGATTGCCGCGCTGCCTCCCGGATTGGCAACGGGTCCGTTTGCCGTCGCCCCGGACAGCGCGGCGTATAGCAGCCGTTCAAGCGGTTGCGTGCCCGTCACCCATGTCTGACCATTCAACGTTAGCGTTTGGCTCTGGATCACCCCCGTCGGATCCCGTCCGTAATAGGTGATCTTAGTCGCCGTATCACTGGCAGAGCTGGATATGACATCCACGTTTCCGGCCGGCGCAATGTCATAAAATGCGACCCGGCGCGTGAAGTCGATCGCGCCGCCGGTCATTGCGCCATCGCTTTCCGGCATATTGGCCGACCCATAGACGACGATGTCGGAGGGCAGAACACTCATTAGGGGCTCCCAAAAATTCAGAAGCTAAAAAACAATAAATCGAATGACTACAGTGAGTTATAAGACACCCGTCCTCTGGGAACGCGCAATCAGGATTCACCACCGGTATTTGAATTTGGGGCGTCCACATCGCGCAGCAGGACAGGGCCTTGCGCCGTCAAGAACATCCCATGATCGCCGCCTTCGACAGGACCCAGTCCGAGGACATCACGCGCCTCATTCGGAGTGTAGATCCCATCCTTGACATAATTGCTGAGGATGGTCGCTTGATCGGTCGGGTCAGTAGGACGAACGTCGGACCAGGCGAATTCCAGGTCGGCATGGCGCATCCGATCCTGAATGACGTCATCGACGAGGCGCTTGACCCAGCCCAGCAGCGGGGCGAGCCCTTCCTCAAGAGCAGTTTCCTGCGCGGTTTGGGCGGTGGCACGGTTGACTTGCGGTGTAAAGGCTGTCGGAGGCAAGGAGAATGCGTAGCAGACAATTCGCGCCAACCACTCGTCGAAATCGTCTTTGTAGGGCGCTTCTTTAAAAGCTTGGTATTTGGCGCCGCTGGGACCCCAGATGAGGCGGGCGCGCGCTCCGGTATTCCCGGCCAGTATCGAATCGAACCATTCCTGAAATTGGCGGATCTGGTCAGGGCTCCAGTCGTCCGGTGCATTCAATAGACCCGGGGGAACATTACCCTCGGTAAAGTGTTGCAACTGCATAGCTTGCCGGCGCAGCCCGATATTGACTGTGGTGACGATCTGCTCTACTGGACTGAACCCATACGCCTTGTGAGGACGCGGGTTCCGCGGCATGTACAACAGCTCCTCACGCGTCAGAAGACGCCACGGTCGGCCATGAATAATCTGCTCGTACGCCGGAGCCGGCGGCTGTGGGCGCCGCCCGGTACCGTCGAGCAGCAGCTTGATGGTAGCGCCGTCGACGATGTCGAGGCCGACGATATCGCCACCACGGTTGCGGCGGATCTCGAATGCCGGCGCATCAAGTACGAGGGCATCCTCGAGCGCCAGGCGAAGCCAAGTGGCGAACGGGTGTTCGCCGTCTGGCCTTCGCCAGAATTCGGTTAGCCGATCGATCCACTCGGCAGCGCCCGGAGCCGGATTTTTCTCATTGCGCGATCGGATCCTCCAATCGAGCTTCTCGATCTGGTCCTTTCTCGTCTCGATTGCGAGCCGCGTAATGTCGTGACTGTCGGCCAGCGCTCTAAGTTCCTCAAAGCCAATCGCTTCGAACGAGCGCGGCGTATAGATGGTGTTGTAGCCAACCGGAAAATCCCATAGCCGTACCCGTTCGAAATCGGGTGGCACGAGCGGATAGCCGGGCGAGAAAATTCCCTGATCAGTCTGAAACACATTGGCGAACCGCGTGATATCGCCTCTCGCTGTTGCTGCCGAGAGTTCTGCGGAACTCGACCGGGAAATATCGGGCGATGAAGCGCCCCCCGGCTGAGTTCTCCAACCGCCCCACGTATAAGATACGAGCGGCGTCCGCTTTACGCCGGGTTGGGGCATCAGAGAAACTCCCTGTTGTCGAGAAATCGTGAGTAATCGTCATCGCCATTGCGACCGGACGCTCGCATTTATCCTGCGCGGCTGCTCCGGCAATGGATGCAATGGATCATTTCGGATCAGTGACACAAAAGTGGCGGCTCATTGGAAGCCGACGCACTGATAAACGAGACTATCGCTGGCGGCGAGCGTTCCGCTGAGGGCCACACTATTGTTCGAGGTGGCCGTCGGCCGCACGAGATTGCCCGTGGTCTCGTCGAAGGCCGAGCAGACGGGAGGATTGGGCCAAGGTGACACGAAAGTAATCGTGCATCTACCGCCATTGCTTGCGCCGACGGTAATACGGCCGGCGCTATCGTTACCGCCAATCGACGGCGATGTGCCGCAATCGCTGGATCCGGAGCCGACGGTCGGTGTCGCCCCCGTCATGATCTGATGTCCCAGCATGCCAAGCGCTGCGGCGCTGCGGGGCGTAATTGACACGACCCGAAAGTTGCTGCCGTCGAACTGCAATGCCATGAATTCGTAGTTGATGGCCGCGAGCGCGACCGAGCTGCCGGCGGTACCGGTCGCTCCGGCGGGGTGGAGGATGCGCCCGCCCGACGTGCTGGTGACCTGAACAGTCACGCTTTTGCCGTTGTCGGTGGCGAAGCCCATCGTCCAACCAGCGGCGATCGCAGTCACCGGCGGCAACGTCACCGTTAGCGAGTTGGTGGGGGTGTTGTAGCTCGAGACCGCGTTTCCGCTGTCGCTCTGCGAAGCCATATAGGTACTGACGGCCGGAAAGCTCCAGCGGTTGATACTTGGTGCACTGCCGCTGACTCCCAATAAGGTGGCTGTCGCAGGGGTCGCTTCGACGACGCGAAAATTGCCGCCGTCATATTGCAAAACGAGAAGCTCGTAATTTGCACTGGCGAGTGAAGCCGAGCCGACGGTTGCGCCGCTGCCTGGAAAAAGAATGCGTCCACCGGCGGTGGGGTTGACCTGCACCGCCGCGGTCTTGTTGCCGTCCGTCGCAATGCCGATCGTCCAACCCATCGCCAACGACGTCGTCGACGGTAGTGTCACGGCCAAATACGGAGCCGGGCTGTTGAGGCTCGACACCACATTGCCGTTGTCAGCGGCGGTGGCGGCATAGGAGCTCACCGCGGGAAAGCTCCAGTGACTGATCCCGGCCGCACCGATCATGCCGATCGCTTGTTCTGTCGCGGGCGTCGTGTTGACGACCCGAAATAGGCCGCTGCCGTCGTACTGCAGGACGACAAACTCATAGGCGCCCTGGGCGGTGTTTGCCATCGTCAATAATGTTTGCGATCCGCCAGAACCCGGCCATACGATGCGGCCGCCAGAGGTGCTGGCCACTTGTATGGTGAGGCTCTTGTTGTTATCGGTCGCGAAGCCCATCGACCAACCATCGGGAAGGCCGCCGGTCGAAGGCAAGGTGACGGTTAGACCTGCCGGGCTGTTGTAGCTCGACAAGATGTTGCCGTTGTCGCCAAGCACGGCTTGATAGCCGGAGCTGGTCGGGTATTGCCAATTGCTCGGGCACGGCGGGGGCTCAAAGCCGTTGGCCAAACGGGTATTTCGGGTCGAGGAGACGATGCGGAAATTGTTTCCATCGGATTGAAGGCGAACGTATTCGTAGTTCCCAGCTCCCAACACGATCGATCCGACGGCTTTTCCGCCCGAGACGATCGACCCGGACGTCGTGTTGATCGTCATGCCCTTGCCGTTGTCTGAAGCAAATCCCATGCTCCATCCGACATTCAGGCTAGCAATCGCCGGCAGCGTTACAGTCATCAACGGAACCGGGGTGTTGTAGTTCGACACACTGAGTCCGTCATCGACAGGCTCGGCGACATAGGAGGCCGCCGCGGGAAACACCCAATTGGCACGGGATCCGGTGCCGATAACCGATATTCCGGTCGAGAGGGGACCATAGTTGACTGTATTGCCACCGTAGTTCGGGTTAATCAGCACATTTCCAACGCTCGCCGTCGCGTTCACCGCAGTGGTACAGTCGAAATAGGGCGATACGAAGCTATTGAGCCCATTGTGATTAAAGGTAATCGACAAGCAGGTCGGCGAGACTTCGAGGTCGAGGGCGAAGAAGGTGTTGCTGAAGTTGTAACCGTTTTCCAGCACCACTCCTCGCCCCCCGGTGCCCTCGGCCGTCCCGGCACCGGAAATTCGCGAGAATTGGATCTGCTCAAAGGCGAGGCCGGCCGCTCCGCCCGACGACACACAAACAGCATAGAGGTCGCTATCGAGCACGTAATTGAACTGGCAACCCCCGGCCCCGGCCGCGGTGCTGGCATTGTTGACGATCAGATGGTCGATTTTCGCCGAGTTGTGCGCATCAGAGAAATCGGGCTTGCCGAATACAACCACATAACTTGCTGTATCGCCATTGACGAATAAGGTTCCCTCTTCCTTGAAGTAAAAGCATCCGGTCGGACTCCCCGTGGTTCCGCCGCCGCACTGTATCTGCAGCACTGGACCCGACACAATCGTTCGACCGTCGATGACCGCCCCTTCCGATATCAGTCGCAACCCGCTGCCGGCCTGGCCGGCGTAGTCGACGGTGATCTGCGAAGTCACCTTGTAGGTGCCGGGCGAAAAATGTACCGGGCGTCCATTGGTAATTGCAGTTGCAATGGAGGTGTTTATTGCTGCGGTGTCGTCATGATTGCCGTCACCGGTGGCGCCATTGCAGCGCACGTCAATCCACGGGCTCCCCGAACACATGACCACGTCTCCCTGCAACGTAGACTGGCCGGTAATGTCCAGCGAAGTGCCGCTGACGGTTTGAGCAAGCGTAGGGAGCGTCACACCCAACCCAAAGGCAAACGCCACCACTCGAAGCAGACCGAGAGTGAGCTGTAGTCTTGGACCTCGCTGCTTGCGGATCGACGGCAGCACAGCATTCGCTTTTTTGACTAGAAGCGCCAATGATCGGCTCCTTCCGGGCAGCAATCAGCAGAAATTCTACGAAGCGAGGGCGGGCAACCGACTGCACACCGTGTTCGCGTCGCCCCCGCGAAGCCGTCACGGCCGGACTTGCTCCTTCCACGTTCCACAAGCGGCACGGCTAGTACCGGAACGACGCGTCGATGCCCCGCACAACGCATGTCGTGGGGCTGCGGAGAGTGCATCACCCCGCGGGCCGGACATAACGATCCCTCGGTTGCACCGGGGAATCCATCGCACATCCGATTTCCATTCCTCGGACAGCTGTGAGCTTTTCCCGGCAAAGACGAGAAGACGTCGCGATCTCGCGATTAGTTGTTGGTCAGGGTCTAAAGCCGGCGCGCGCGGCCTATCGCAGCCGGCAACTGCCCGCTAAGTTGGCGGTAGAGCTCGTAGATACCCTCTCCCCGCCTCGGCTCAACCAACAGATCGGTCAACGCCCACACCAGCGCATCCACCCGGTCGGGGGAGCAGCTCCCTGACGGTAATTTGAGCCCCCCGCGGCCGTCAGCAACAAAGGCGCACATTTGATCTTCTAGTTCCGGGAACATCCCGAGGTGATGCACGCGTCCTTGCTCGTAGAGTGCCGCTATCGGCTCCGCTCGAGTCACCTTTCCGCGCGAAGCCCTCACGGCAGTGAATGGCACATCCGGCTCGACCATCCGCAAGGTGGCCTCGACCATGTCACCGCCATTGTTCACCTCCGCGACAATCCGATCGGCGCTATGGGCGCGATAGACAGAGATGGCCGTCCTCGCCCATTCGACGGGCTGGTAACGACCTGACGTATCGGCGAGTACCCAGCCGTGTCCCTGTACATCCTTCCCGGCAACAATAATGCCGGTTTCGTCGGCCTCTTCTGTCGCGCTTACCGCCGGGTCGATCGCGACTACCACCCTGATCAGAGAGGGAGCCGCGCGGGCTCGTGAACCCTCAATAATGCCGCGGTTCCACAACGCGCCTGGCACGTCCTCGAGCAGTTCTGCCTCGAGTTCCTGGCGACCGAGTCGCGTCCCTTGATACTTTCGGATTATCTGCTCAAGGAAACCCTGAGCGAGATTGACGTTATTCTCGTACGTCGCTCCGCGTGTCACGACCACTGACGGATCGGTGATCAACTCCCGAAGCAAAATCGTCGGCCGCGGGGTCGTCGTCACCACGACCCGCGGATCGGTCCCCAACCGCATCCCGAACATCAACATGTCCCAGGCCTCGGGATAGCGCCAGCTCGCGAGCTCGTCGCACCACGCGGCATCATGCTGTGGCCCGCGAAGGCGCTCCGGCTCATCCGCACTAAACAATGTGGCGGTAGCTCCGTTTGGCCAGGTCAGTCGTCGCTTCGAGGGCTCGTAGCGAGGCCGCTCCCACGGAGGCGATATCGCCAGGATGCCGCTGTCGCCTTCCACCATGACATCCCGCGCATCGCCGGCTGTGGGTGCCACAAGCGCGAACCGGCGCGCCGTTCGTGCCACCGCGCGGGCGCGGATCATCTCCGCGCCTGTTCGCGTTTTGCCGAATCCACGGCCGGCAAGAAGCAGCCACACCCGCCAGTTCCCGTCGGGCGGAAGCTGGTTCGGACGTGCCCAAAATAGCCACTCGTATAACAACGCCCGGGCCTGAGCGGGTGTCAGAGCGGTGATCAGCTCGTCCCTGAGCGCCTCGGGCAGCGAAGCGAGCCAACCGCCGTGCAAGCACGTCACCCGCATCCTCCGCCAGACCATCCGGTATGCAACTGCTGGCTGCTCGACCGTGGACGCAAAGCCGCCGTCGCGGCCGGCGATTGTGTCGAGCGCCGATTCTTGTCGTGGAGCGTTACGCGATAGTGGCGCGCTGCGCCCAGTCGTCATTGCCTATGGCGCAACAGCCTCTGTGGACCATCCAGTCCTGGTGCGGTCGCTATGGCTCGCCGTGGCATCGGCATCGCCGCCGCAACGAGGTGACCAGCCACCCAATCTGCCAATTTGAACGATTCATATCAGATCGATCCGGCTTTGTCAATTATAAAATATTGGGCTAGCAATTCTGTGGGCCCGAGAAATGCCCTTCGAGGGTGCCGAGGGCGGCGATCAGAACGCCCGACGCGGCCTCTTGGCTTACGCGCTTGCCACACCAGCCCCGTTCCAGCGCCCATTCTTTCAACGACCGTTCCCATCCAAGCACATGCCACAGACACGAACCGCCAGCCGAGTTCAAGCCACCGACGACAAGGATTGCCCGCCACACCGCCTCGCGCGCCCTTTCGATGCGCAAACCGGGTTCGTCCCCCGATCGCAAACCAGAGCGGCGATCAATCCTCGGCCGCGATATATCATAGGCGCTCAACGGGTCCAGTTGCGCGGTCGCGAAGCGGGCGCGGAAATCCTCCCCGGCCTGCCGCATCCCGGCGGTAATCGTGCCACGCCGCTCCATGATCGCGAGCGTGTCGACGGACCGGTATGGCCGCGCCGGACGGCCGGCGTCGTCACCGATTGGCCGCTCCAAGCGCTCGATCACGCCGTGGTTATGGCGCTCCGGGGTCGGCGAGACATCGCCATCCGATCCGGAGCCAGGGCCGCCGCGGCGAGAGTGATGGCGTCGCATTGCATCTTCCTTTGAAACAAAACATGAACATTCGGGTCACGAAAAATCCCGTATTGCCTGTTCAAGGCGGTTCAGGAACTGTCGGGAAGGTGCAACGCGCCGTCGGGCACGGCGACCGCCGACCGCACTGGCAAGCGTTTCGACTTCGAGCAGCCGTTTGGTCTCGGCCTGAGTGCCGCAGGGGATATAGCAAAGCAAATGGTGGTGTGGACAATATGAAGAGCCTGCCTGACGCGGGGCGCCGCAAAATCCACGACTATCCGGCCCCTCGACGAGATAAGCGCAACCCGAAGCGATCTCTGCGTCCTCATATCCGTGCGGCAGAATAATTTCCCGCATGACTCATCTCCAATATCTCATTAAATTTGCTTGTCATCATCGCACCGGCATGTTAGCATGCGCGACAGTAGTGTCAACAAAAGCAAATTGCTAAGGACGCATTATGGACGGTTCCTGGTTCAGCCAAGCTTTGGAAAGAGCGGGCGCGTCGCAGGCGGATCTTGCACGCCATCTGCGCCTAGCTCCGTCGGCAGTTTCCCGGATGCTGAAGGGCGAGCGCCAGATGAAGCCGCTGGAGGTGGTTCACATCGCGGCATTCCTCCGCGTGCCGGAGGAAGAAGTGTTGCGCCACGCCGTTGAGACTCCGGTTTCTGTCGCGACCAGCGAGGTGCCACGCCGCGGACGAGGTCGTCCGCCCTTGTCCAGATCTTCCTCACCGGGCCCCTCGCCCCCCGGATTGGTTCACGACGCGGATCGAATACCGATCCGCAGCGGGGCGCGGGGCGGCACCGATCAGGAGATGTTTCTTGAAGACGGACCGATCGGATACACGTCGCGGCCCGCCAACCTCAGCGGCGTGCGCTCCGCGTACGCGATTTATATGGTCGGCGACAGCATGATGCCGCGTTATGAACCGGGCTGGCTGCTTCACGTAAACCCGTTCAAGCCACCTACGCGCGGCCGCGACGTCGTCGTCTACAAAGAGGGGCAAGTCGTGCTTATAAAGCAGTTCGTGGCTTGGGAGGGCGACACACTAGTCTTACGCCAGTTAAATCCCCCCGACACGCTGCGCATCCCGCGCTCGCAAATACGTGAATGCCACCTCGTCGTCGGCACGGATCAAGAGGGATGAGAAGGGTCCTTCTCCGTCCTTCAGTCGCCCCTCACGGCTGCCCAAGGCAGCAGCCTCACCTGTATATTTCACCTGAAAAAACAGGCGGTTTCAGGGTTCAAAAGCCCGGCGGCTGGTCATCGGGCGGAAAAATAGGTGCAGGAGAGGGTTGGGTCGCGGTTTCATCCGGCTCGCGGCGTTCTTCCTCCGTCCCGCCCGGTTCGAGGTCGGCCGGCGTAGTGGGGCGCGGTGCCCCGTGCAAATTGGCTTCGCCATTTGCGTTCATGACGCGGAAATAGTGCTCCGCGTGCTGATATAGGTTTTCGGCAGCGATGCGGTCACCACTTGCCGCCGCTTCGCGGGCGAGCGCGACATACCTTTCAAAGACCTGATAAGCGTTGCCACGGATCTTTACATTCGGTCCGTTGCTATCGAAAGTCTGGATCCGGTGAGGTAGGCGCGGACGATTGTGGTGCGGGTTGTTCCCGTTGTTGCGGCCGCGCGAGCGTTTGTTTGGTCCTGGTCTCATGACACCTGTCTAATCGCGGTGGACAATTGTCGGACCCTCGTCCGGCGGGAGCTTCGCTGCCCCAATTCGGTCGTTTCAGTGGGCATCGCAGCTTCAAGCTACGGCACCGAGTCCCCTAGGCTTGTCAGCCTAGACGGGACCGCGGCGTATTCCAACCATTTTTTGTTTTCAAGACCCCCGTCACCCCGATGCGCGATAACGCATCGCGCGATCCCGCCGAGATCCTTTTCGATCCCGTCGACGGTCAGACCGTGGGCCATCAGTATCTCGGCAACCGCATCCGGCTGATCAACACCAACTTCGGCGGCAAAGATCCCCTCGGACGCCAGGAGCCGCGAAAGGTCCGCGGCGATTGCACGAAATGCTGCCAAGCCGTCCGCCCCGCCATCGAGCGCCCGCCAGGGGTCGTGGCGGGCGACCTCGCTTGGCAGCAGAGGAATGTTAGCGCTGGCGATGTAGGGGGGATTTGCAATGATGGCATCAAACCCCCCCGATACCGCCGCGCCCCAATCGCCGACCGAGAAGAGCGCCCGATCGGCTAGCCCGAGCCGCACGGCATTCTCGGTCGCGGTCCTCACCGCGTCTTCGACAATGTCGACCCCAAAGCCGGTGGCAGCCGGGTATTCGCTGAGAAGCGCCAGCAGGAGACAACCTGCACCTGTTCCGAGATCCAGCAATCGATGAAACTCACGCCGATCGGGCTTTCGCCGGAGCACTGCCTCGACAACCGTTTCCGTCTCGGGCCGCGGATCAAGCGTGGCAGCGGATATGGCAAACTCTAGGCCCCAAAACTCCCGATGTCCGAGAATGCGGCTGAGCGGCTCATGCTCGACCATGCGGCTCAACATCCCCCGGAGGCGAATGATCTGCTGCTCGTCCACCACGCGATCGGGGTTGCCGAACAGATCGGCCGGGGAAATGGCGAGAGCCGAGGCGACCAAGCGGCGGGCCTGGCGGCGCGGCTCCTCGAAGCCGGCCGAAGAAAGCGCCTCGGCAGCTTCAGAGATGAGCGAGGCGCGCGTCTCCATCACGCGCTCGCCACATCGATCGCGGCCAGTTTTGCGGCTTGGTCCTCAGCAAGAATTGCATCGACTATCTCATCGAGCGCTTCTCCGCCGAGCACCTTGTCGATCTTGTAGAGCGTTAGGTTAATGCGGTGGTCGGTGACCCTGCCCTGCGGGAAATTGTAGGTACGGATTCGCTCCGATCGATCGCCGCTGCCGACCTGGCTCCTCCGCTCGGCGGCGCGCGCGCTGTCGCGCGCCTGCCGCTCTGCGTCGTAGAGACGCGAGCGCAGCACCTTCAGCGCCTTCGCTTTGTTCTTGTGCTGTGATTTTTCGTCCTGCTGGATCACGACCAGCCCCGTCGGTAGATGAGTGATGCGCACTGCGCTATCGGTCGTGTTGACGGACTGGCCGCCGGGTCCGCTGGCGCGGAAGACGTCGATGCGCAGATCTTTTTCGTCGATCCGAACGTCGACTTCCTCGGCCTCGGGAAGCACCGCGACGGTGGCTGCCGAGGTGTGGATCCGGCCACCTGCTTCGGTCTCAGGGACGCGCTGCACGCGATGGACGCCAGAGTCGAATTTCAGTCTCGCGAACACGTCGCGGCCGCTGATCGAGGCGCTGGCTTCCTTGACGCCGCCTAGCGCAGTCTCGGACAAATCTAGGATCTCAAACCTCCAGCCGCGCAATGCGGCATATCTCTGGTACATCCGAAAGAGCTCGGCTGCGAACAACGCCGCTTCCTCGCCGCCGGTGCCCGCGCGGACTTCGAGGATCGCATTACGCTGATCGTCCGCGTCCTTAGGAAGAAGCGCCAGCTTCACCTGCTGCTCGAGGCCGGGCAGCCGCTCGCGCAGAGCGCACAATTCCTCCTCGGCCAACTGCCGCAATTCAGGGTCCTCGGCAGTCGTGACAAGATCGGCGATCGAGGCGGCCTCGTCGCGCGCACGCTTCAATGTGTCGATACCTTCGACGATCGGAGCGAGGTCACTGTACTCCTTCGACAATTTGGCGAATTCGGCGCTGCTGAGGCCGCTGCGGGCGAGTGCTTCGCCCAGTTCGGCATGGCGGCGAACCAGTTGCTGCAAATGAACTTCGAGGGAAGCTTTCATCGCCGCCGCTCAATCGTAGAGCAGCCGCAGTCGCGCCCGCAACTCGCTCAACGACATGTCCGTCCGATCCGCCCCCAACTGTAGACCGGTGACCACATCATTTTGCTCGCCGCTGTCGAGGTCGCGAACCGCGACTACACTGCGCGCGATCTCATTTTCGCCGATCAGCACTGCGGCGCGCGCGTTTACCCGGTTGGCACGCCGCATTCGTCGGGGCAGGTTGCCGGAATACCCTAAATCCACTGCAAAGCCATGATGTCTGAGGACCTCCGCTATGATCAGAGCTGCCGATTCCGCGGCCGCCCCGATTGGCACCACGGCAATCGGGCGCGTCGGCGCGGGCGGCTCTGCAATCAGCATCGCCAGGCGCTCGATTCCGGCAGCCCAGCCGACTCCCGGCATCTCTGGGCCGCCCATCATCTCGACTAGCCCGTCATAGCGTCCGCCGCCGATGACCGTGCCCTGAGCGCCCAACTCCGTGGTAACAAATTCGAAGGCCGTGTGCGTGTAGTAATCGAGCCCGCGCACCAAGCGCGGGTTCAGCTGGTAGGGGATCCCCAGCGCCTCGAGCCCGTCGCGCACGCGCGCAAGGAAGTCTCGGGAGCCGGGCCTGAGATAGTCATCAAAGGCTGGCGCATCGAGGCTCACTCGCCGATCGGACTCGTCTTTCGAGTCGAAAATCCGCAACGGATTGCGCTCGAGCCGCCGACGGCTGTCCTCGGATAGCTCGGAGATGCGCCCCAAAAAATGGACGCGAAGAGCTTCGCGGTACGCCGCCCGGCTCTCGGGATCTCCAAGAGTGTTGAGTTCAAGTACGGTTCGCCCTCGGACCCCGAGCACATCGAGAATTCGGTCGCCAAGGGCAATGATTTCGACATCGGCCTGTGGTTGTGCCGCGCCGATGAGCTCGACACCAATCTGGTGGAATTGGCGCAAGCGTCCTTTTTGCGGCCGCTCGTAGCGAAACATCGGCCCGCTGTAGAAAAACTTCAGGGGCACGGTTTGGATCAGGCTATCAGAAAGCACGGCGCGGACGACTCCCGCCGTGTTCTCGGGGCGCAGCGTGATTTCGTCACCGCCGCGATCAAGGAAGGTGTACATCTCTTTGGTGACGATATCGCTAGTCTCGCCGATCGGCCGACTGAACACCTCGGTGAACTCGAAGATCGGCGTTTCGATCTCGGCGAAGCCATAAAGTTCGGCGATGTCACGAGCGGTCTCGGAGACCTTGCGGTGCCGCCGCGCCGCGTCGGGAAGAAGGTCTTGAGTGCCGCGGACCGGCTGCAAGGGACGCATTTCACTTTCTCCGATTATCCCACGGCGCAGGGCGGAATACGTTGATCACACCTCAAAAAAGTGGTCGCTTTCGTTTTTGGGATGCCGCGATGCGCTCCGCTCAGTGGTACGGGTCGGCGGCGTCGCGGAGGCCGTCCCCAAAGAAATTAAACGCCAGCACCGTAATGACGACGTTGGCGACCGGCAGCATCAGCCACGGATAGAGCGCCACCACACTGATGTTTTGCGCCTCACTGAGAAGTACTCCCCAACTCGTCATCGGCGGGCGCAGCCCGAGACCGAGAAACGAGAGGGCGGTTTCGCCCAGGATCATGGCCGGGATCATCAAGGTTGCCGACGCAATCAAATGGCTCATGAAGCTCGGCAGCAGGTGTCGTCGGATGATCCGCGCCGGGGTCGCGCCCATCAGCACCGCGGCGGTGCAGAAATCCTCCTCGCGCAAGGACAGCAGCTTAGAGCGCACGGCGCGGGCGAGATGGGTCCATTCGATCATGCCGAGAATTATCGTGATGCCGAAATAGACGAGCAGCGGACTCCAACTCACCGGCAGGATCGCAGACAACGCCATCCACAGCGGCAGGTGCGGAAACGACTGGACGACCTCAATACCGCGCTGGGTCAAGATGTCGGTCCAGCCGCCGTAATATCCGGCGATGCCGCCGATCAAGATGCCGAGCGTGAAGCTGACCGCCACGCCGAGAAGGCCAACGGTCAGCGAAATACGCGCACCGTAAATCATGCGCGACAGCAGGTCACGGCCGAGCCGATCAGTGCCGGCCAAGTACAGCTGCCCGCCCCGGGCAGGGCAGATGAGGTGGAAATTGCCCGGGAACAGTCCCCAGAAGCGGTATTCGCCACTATGGCAGAAGAAGCGGATAGGCTCCCGCTTGTTCGGGTCTAGCGTATAGACCCTTGCGAGCGTATTCATGTCTAATCGGTAATTGTAGCCGTAGACAAAGGGGGCAACCAGTCGACCGTTGTAGAAGACGTGCACGCGTTGCGGCGGGGCGTAGATGAAATCCGTATCTCGCGCATCCAATCCATAGGGGGCCAGAAGCTCGCATAACAGAATAGACACGTACATCGTCAGAATAATGATGCCGGACAGCACGGCAATGCGGTGGCGGCGGAGCTTCCACCACATCATTCGCCATTCCGACGCCATATAAAAGCGCTCTTGCGCCGGTGTCATCCGTTCAGTGGAATAGGGATCGAAGGGCGCGGTGGAGACGTAGTGCAACAGCGGGTCGACCGCCTGCGGGACCGAGCCCCCGGCGCGACCCCGCGGAGAGTCTTCAGCGAAGATCAGGTCGGTCATTGACTTCGGCCCGCCTGCAATCGGATCCGGGGATCGAGCAATGCCAGCGCGAGATCCGAGACGAACACTCCGATCACAGTCAGAAATGCCATGAACATCAGAAACGAGCCTGCCAGATACATGTCCTGACTGCGCAGCGCATCGAGCAGCATGGGCCCGGTCGTCGGCAACGACATCACAACCGAGACGATGGCCGCTCCGGATATGACATGCGGCAACAACGACCCGATATCGGAGATGAACGGGTTAAGAGCCATCCGCAAAGGATATTTGAACAGCAATTTGAGCGGAGGGACCCCTTTAGCACGCGCCGTTACGACATATTGTTTTTGCAGTTCGTCGAGCAGATTGGCCCGCAATCGCCGGATCATCGCCGCAGTACCCGCCGTCCCAATGACGATCACCGGTATCCACAGATGCGCGAGTACCGAGAGAGCCTTGGAAACACTCCATGGCTTGTCGATATATTGCGGGTCCATCAGCCCGCCAATCGATATCCCAAAATAAACATTTGCGAGGTAGAGCAGTACGAGCGCCAAAAGAAAGCTTGGCGTCGCCAGCCCGAGAAAACCCAGCAACGTCAAAGTGTGGTCGGTCCAGCTGTATTGATGAGTGGCGGAATAGACCCCGATCGGGAACGCCACCACGTAAGTAAATATAATCGTTGTGAAAGAAACAAGGAAAGTAAAAAACAGGCGGTCGCCGACGACCTTGTTCACCGGCAAATTATAAGCGAACGAATAACCCATGTTGCCGCGCAGCAGACCGAAAGCCCAGTAGATATACTGCTGCCAGAGCGGACGGTTGAGGCCATATTCGTCCTCCAAAAATTGGATCTTAGCGAGATCCACGGCCTCTCCCGACTGCTGGAGCTCGGCGATGTAAGTCGTGTAATAATTGCCCTGCGGCAGATTGATGATTGTGAATATGACCATGCTGATCGCGATTAAGGTCGGGATCATGATCAGAACGCGGTGCACAAGATAACTTAGCATTAGGCGTTTCCTACCGCGGCGTCGCGGACGAGGCGCTCGCGGATTTCGCCGTCTCCGGAACCTCGAACCAGAACCCGTCCGGCTTGTAAATCCCGAAATAGGCTCCCGGATCCCAGTTGTAGATGCCCTGCTCTGGGACATTGCGAAGGTTGGCATTGACGACAATCGGCTGCAATACGCCCGCAACGGTGCCGATCGAAAAGACCTCGTCAGCCCATATCTGAAGAATATCGTTCCAAACCTGCGTATGATCCTCCAGCGAGCTACCGGCCAGCCACCCCTCATAGAGCTCCTTCAACCGAACAGCGGGGGGCAGCGAGGGAGCTTCTCCCGCCGCGCCCTTGGTTTCGTAATATTGGCCCCATTTGGGCCACTCGAGCTGTTGCTGAGTAGTCGGAGCGAATTCCCATGGCGACATTCCTGCTGTGGCGAGGCCGTTCTCGATCCCCTTATCGATCGACATCAACGTCTCTCCCGAGAATACTCTTCGCCGGAACAAAGTAAGCTGCAACGGTTTGGCAAACACTTTGATTCCAATCCGCCGCCACGAGTCGCGGATCAGTTCGAGCACGTCCGTTTGTTCGGTCGACTCGCCAGAATTCTCGACGATGATCTCCATCGGCCGCCCATCCGGAAGTAGCCGGGTGCCGCTGCCGTCGCGTTCTGTAAGCCCGATCAAATCCAGCAGACGATTCGCCTGCGCCACATCAAAGCTCGCCCAGGCCGAACGATATTGCGGTCCATAGAGAGGACTCTGCGGCAACAGCGTATTCTGGCCCCCGATCGCCAGCCCAAAATAAATGACCTCGTTGATCTCATGACGATTGACAGCGAGGGAGAGAGCGCGGCGGAAACGCAAATCGCGCACCAAGCCCTGCCAAACCTCATCGTTGACGTTGAGGTTGGGATACAGAGCGAGTTGACTGCCGGGACCGGTGCGCCAGAGCCAGACCTTGTAGTGGTTGCGCTCTTCTCCGGCCTTTAGAAAGGTGTAGTTGTCGAAACGCAGATAGCGCCCCTGAAGGTCACTCTCCCCTGCCCCGGTCTTGGCGGGGATGATCTTGCTATCAGCGATCGACATTACGACGCGGTTGATGTAGGGCAATTGTTGGCCTTCCTTGTCGATGCGGTAATAATAGGGGTTCCTTTCAAATATAAAGCGGTCGGAAGGCGGCTTAGTTTTCAAAATCCAGGGCTCCAATGACGGCAGATCTGGATTATCGTTCCGATACATAGAGTCCAGCCGATTATGAAGCGCCGCCCAATTACGCTGGTTGGCCCTCTGGACGAGAGCTTCCAGGTTGGATTTGTCTGCATATTTTTCGTGAAATTGTTTGAGATAATGGAACGGGCGGTAGATGAACAGCGGATCGGGTCCAGCGATGTTGGGCAAGAACTGCGGATTCGGCCGCTTCCAGGTGTAGCGAACAGTAGTTTCGTCCAACGCCTCGAATAGCGGCCCCTCACCCTCCGCCATCATCGTGATGGGCAGCCCAGAGGGTGCGAGATGTCGGTTGTGGGCGATATCCTCGAACCAATAGCGGAAATCTTCTGATGTAAAGGGATATCCA
>Ga0182038_10000289_pt1 | contig 25016 bp, 28 predicted proteins | sample sta12Can44000108_FD_125976 | JGI IMG/M metagenome (GOLD analysis project Ga0182038, IMG submission 125976) | Lab enrichment of tropical soil microbial communities from Luquillo Experimental Forest, Puerto Rico - statanox.12C.anox.44.000.108 | ecosystem: Environmental > Terrestrial > Soil >...
CAGCTGCGCAATGTCATGGATTGGCTGCTGATCATGGCGCCCGGCGAAAACCGCGATTCCATTCGCGCCGACATGCTTCCGCCCGAGATCGGAGCGATTACTCCGGCGGTTCTGCGCTGGGAGAAGTCCAGCGAAATCATGACCTTGCCCCTGCGTGAGGCGCGCGAGGTGTTCGAGCGGGAATATCTGCTGGCGCAGGTGACCCGTTTTGCCGGTAATATCTCGCGTACCGCCGCCTTTGTCGGCATGGAGCGCTCGGCCTTGCATCGCAAGCTGAAGTCGCTGGGCGTCAATACCGACGAAAAACCGCGTTAAGTCCTGGGGGAAAGTATGAAAGTCATCATCTGCGGCGCCGGCCAGGTGGGATTCAACATCGCCCATTACCTTGCCCAGGAAAACAACGACGTCACGGTGATCGACCAGCGTCCCGACCTGATCCGCAAGATGGGCGACACTTTGGATGTGCAATGCGTGCTGGGTCATGCCTCGCATCCGTCGGTGCTGGAGCAGGCGGGGGCTTCCGACTGCGACATGCTGATCGCGGTGACGGCTGCCGACGAGGTCAATATGGTGGCCTGCCAGGTGGCGCATTCCCTGTTCAAGGTGCCGACCAAGGTGGCCCGCGTGCGCTCGCAGAACTATCTGCAGCCGGAATGGGCGCCGCTGTTCGCCCGTGATAATCTGCCTATCGACGTCATCATCTCGCCCGAGATCGAGGTAGCCCGCGCCATCACCCGGCGTTTGAAGGTTCCCGGCGCTCTGGACGTGATCCCGCTGGCCGGCGACAAGGTGCGCCTGATCGGCGTGCGTTGCAGTGCCGATACTCCGCTGGTCAATACGCCGCTGCGCCAGCTGACCGTGCTGTTCCCCGATCTGAACATCGTGGTGATCGGCATCGTCCGTAACGGCAAAGCGATCGTGCCGACCGCCGAAGATCAGATGCTGCCCGGCGACGAAGTGATGTTCGTGGTCGATACCCAGCATGTGGAACGCGCCATGTCCGCCTTCGGCCATGAAGAGCCCGAGGCCCGGCGCATCGTCATCTTCGGCGGCGGCAATATCGGCACCTTCCTGGCCCAGCAGATCGAGGCGCTGCCCTCGGGCGTCTCGGCCAAGGTGATCGAGATGGATGCCGCCCGCGCCGAAACCGTGGCCCGGTCGTTGAACAATACCGTGGTTCTGAATGGCGACGTGCTCGACAGCCATATCCTGGAAGAGGCGGCGGTCGGCTCGGCGGAAACCGTGGTGGCGGTCACCAACGACGACGAGACCAACATCCTGGCCGCCTTGCTGGCCAAGCGCATGGGCTGCAAGCGGGTGATGGCGCTGGTTAACAAGACCGACTATTCGCCGCTGATGAGCAATCTGGGCATCGACGTAGTGATCAGCCCTCGCGCCATCACGGTGTCGCACATCCTGCAATATGTCCGCCGTGGCCGCATCCGCGCCGTGCATTCCTTGAACGAAGGCTTCGGCGAACTGATCGAGGCCGATGCCCTGGAAACCTCGCCCCTGGTCGGCAAGCCGATCAAGGAGGTCAAGCTGCCGGCCGGCGTGCTGCTGGGCGCGCTGGTGCGTGACGGCAAAGTGATCAGCCCGCGCGGCACCACCGTTGTGCAGAAGGGCGATCGCGTCATCCTGTTCTCGACCGCCGAGGCGGTGAAGAAGGTGGAGAAGATGTTCTCCGTCCGGCTGGAATTCTTCTGATCATGAGCAAAAGCACTCTGACGCCGCCCAAGGCGGTGATTTTCGATTGGGACAATACCCTGGTGGACAGCTGGGGCTGCATCCTGGCGGCCATGAACGGCACCCTGCGCCGCATGGGCCATGATGAATGGAACCTGGACGAGGCCAAGGACCGGGTGGCGCTGTCGCTGCGCGACAGTTTCCCCAAGCTGTTCGGCGACCGCTGGGAAGAAGCCCGCGACGTCTTCTATGCCGAGTTCGAAGCCATCCATATCGAGCATCTGAAGCCGCTGCCCGGCGCCGGCGCCATGCTGGCGCGGCTGGCCGAACTGGGGGTCACCCTGGGCGTGGTCTCCAACAAGAACGGCCGCTTCCTGCGCCAGGAAGCCGCGCATCTGGGCTGGGACAAATGGTTCCATCGGCTGGTGGGCGCTACCGACGCCAAGCATGACAAACCGTCAGCCGAGCCGGTGGCTCTGGCTTTGGAAGGCAGCGGCGTCGATCACGGCACCCATGTCTGGTTCTGCGGCGATGCCGAGGTGGATATGCATTGCGCCGCCAATTCCGGCTGCCTGCCGATCCTTCTGCGTCAGGAAGAGCCGCGTCCCGGTGAATTCGACCGCCACAGGCCTTTCGTACATGTTGACGGCTGTGCCAAATTGGCGGACCTTGCTGGTGAACTATTGGTTCCCATATCATCGATTTGATGATAACCAAGGGGTGGACAGGGATTTTTTCCCTTGCCGGCCGGGGGCAATAACAACAGGTTACAAAAATGTCGTCAGAAAAATCGCAGAATGTTCAGGATGTTTTTCTTAATTACATCCGGAAGAACAAGACACCCGTTACAATCTTCCTGGTGAACGGCGTCAAGTTGCAGGGCATCGTCACTTGGTTCGACAACTTCTCCGTCCTGCTTCGTCGTGACGGGCATACTCAGCTTGTCTACAAGCACGCCATTTCGACGGTGATGCCGTCTACGCCCATCAGCCTGTTCGAGCCGCCGATCAAAGAGGGCGCCGAAGAGTAGTGGGACCCCAGGACTTGGAAGGCCGCGAAGGGAAATCGCCTTCGCGGGCCGTTGTGGTGCATCCGGCGCCGCGTCTTCACGGAGAGGCGGCCCAGGATATCCGCAGGCATCCGGAAGCCAGACTGGCCGAGGCCGTCGGTCTGGCGGAAGCCATCGAGCTTCAGATCGTTGCTGCAGAAGTCGTTCCTTTGACCAAGCCGCGCCCCGCGACCCTGATCGGGTTGGGCGGCGTCGAGCGTTTGGCCGAGATCATCGACCAGGCCCAGGCCGGGCTGGTGGTGGTGGATGCGCATCTGTCGCCGGTGCAGCAGCGCAATCTGGAAAAAGCCTGGAACGCCAAGGTCATCGACCGCACTGGCCTGATTCTGGAAATCTTCGGCGCTCGTGCGCGCACCCGTGAAGGCCGCTTGCAGGTTGAGCTGGCTTCTTTGAGCTATCAGCGCTCGCGTCTGGTGCGGTCCTGGACCCATCTGGAGCGCCAGCGCGGCGGCTTCGGCTTCCTGGGTGGCCCCGGCGAGACGCAGATCGAGGCCGACCGCCGCATGATCGGCGACCGCATCGTCAAGCTGAAGAAAGAGCTGGAAGAGGTCAAGCGCACCCGCGAACTGCACCGCAAGGCGCGGCGCAAGGTGCCTTATCCGATTGTCGCTCTGGTCGGCTATACCAATGCCGGCAAGTCGACTTTGTTCAACAGCCTGACCCGCGCCTCGGTGCTGGCCAAGGATCAGCTGTTCGCGACCCTTGACCCGACCATGCGCTCGCTGCAGCTGCCGTCGGGGCGGATGGTGATCTTTTCAGATACCGTGGGTTTCGTCTCCGACCTGCCGCATGAACTGGTCGCCGCCTTCCGCGCCACGCTGGAAGAGGTGCTGGAGGCCGATGTCATCGTGCATGTGCGCGACATTGCCCATCCCGACAGCGAAGCCCAGCGTTCCGATGTCGAAACGGTGCTGCGCGAGCTTGGCGTCGGCGACAAGGTGGATCGCGGCTTGGTCGAGGCCTTCAACAAGATCGACCTGCTGGACGAGCAGCGTCGCACGGAAGTACTCAATCAGGCCGCGCGCTCGCCCCATGTGGTGGCGGTCTCGGCGGTGACCGGCGAGGGGCAGTCGGATCTTCTGGCGCATTTCGACCAGTTGCTGGCGGCCGAACGGCAGATTGTCGAGCTTGAACTGCCCCATTCCGATGGCGCAACATTGGCTTGGCTCTATCGCCATGGCGAAGTGTTGAGCCGCGAGGATGGCGAAGACGGCGTCAAGCTGACGGTGCGTCTGGATGCCGTCGACGCCGCCCGATACGGGAAAAGGTCCAGCGACGAGGAGTAGGAAACCATGAGCGAATCTGCGGCACTTCTGGGCTTCTGTCTCGCTCTGATGGCAGGCGCCATGAGCCCCGGTCCCAGTTTCCTGATGGTCGCCCGCATCTCGGTCTCCCGCTCGCGCGCCGCCGGATTGCAGGCGGCGCTGGGCATGGGCTGCGGCGGTCTGGTGTTCGGACTGGCGGCCCTGCTGGGCTTCAAGGCGTTGCTGACCGCCGTACCGGCGCTTTATATCGCCATAAAGCTTCTGGGCGGCGGTTATCTGGCCTATCTCGGCTATCGCATCATTCGTTCCGCCGGCGGGCCATTGCATGAAAACCCCGAGGAACCGGGGGCAGGGAAAGCCAGCCCGCCGTTCCTGCTGGGACTGGCCACGCAGGTCAGCAACCCCAAGACGGCGATTGTCTATGCCAGTCTGATCGCCACCTTCATTCCGCCAAACCCGTCGCCGAGTTTTTCGGTCGCCTTGTTGCTGGCCGTCTTCAGCATCGAGGCCGGCTGGTATGCCCTGGTCGCCTTCGTGCTGTCCTCGCAGCGGGCTAAGGCGGTTTATCTGTCGGCAAAGCGCTGGATCGATCGCGGCTGCGGTGCCGTGCTGGGCTGTCTGGGGCTCAGACTGGCGCTGTCGGGGCTGGAATAACCTACAGCAGCCACCGACATGCTGCCCCGGCATCACGCGGCGAGAAGGCTCGGATGTCTGGATGCAGGAACAGACCCGCCATCTTTGCCAAAGCCCGTTGCCAGGCACGGCTGGTGATGATCGCCAGGCGAAGCACGAAGCCTTGATGCGAGGCAACGAAGCCGAGATGCCGCTTGAAGGCAGCGAAATTCTCCCAGCCTTGCAGGGCGGTGACGTCAATCAAGACGCGGATTTGGCCATTTTCTCCGATGATCGGATCGGCCAGAGCGGCGATTTCGCTGAAACTCTCGGCGCTAAGGCGTTGAGTGGCGGTGATTTTGATCGCATCTTTTGCGATCTGTTCGATCTTGAACATGGCAAGCCTCCATAACAGCCTGCACAACATCATTATAGGCCGATTGTCCTGGTCTTTCACGTGGTTCGCTGGTCATCGGTCGGGTGGATGTGAACTTAACGGTTGCCCGGAACCCTCTGACATGGTTCAAACAAACCATGATCAGAGTGGATAGCGCCGCCGTCATCGATATCATCCGCGACACCGCCAAGGCGGTGATCCTGCCGCGCTTCCATCATCTGGCCGCGGGCGATGTGCGCGAGAAGGGGCCCGGCGATTACGTCACCATCGCCGACACCGAGGCCGAGGCTCTGCTGACCCGCCGTCTGACCGATCTGCTGCCGGGATCATTGGTGGTGGGCGAGGAAGCGGTGGCCGCCGATTGTTGCGTGTTGGATCGCCTGAAGGAAGATGCCCCGGTCTGGATCATCGATCCGGTGGACGGCACCGCCAATTTCGCCCATGGCCGCAAGAAGTTCGCCGTGATCGTCGCTCTGGCCGTCGGCGGGGAAACCGTGATGGGCTGGATCCACGATCCCTTGAACGACCGCACCGCTTTTGGCGAGAAGGGGGCCGGCGCCTTTATCGGCGAAACCCGCTTGCAGCTCCGCGACGATGTGCCGCTGGCCGAGATGCATGGTAATTGCCGCAAGACCTCGGCCCTCAGCCGCACTATCAAGAACATCCACCGCAACGGCAGCGCCGCCCATGATTATCTCGATCTGCTGGAGGGCCGCTGCCAGTTCGCCCATTACCTGCGCATGAAGCCCTGGGACCATGCCGCCGGCGTGCTGATGCAGCTGGAGGCCGGTGGTTATGCGGCTCTGTGCGATGGTCGCGCCTATTCTCCGGCCTTGTGCGAGGGCCATCTGCTGATGGCGCCGTCGAAGGCCAGCTGGGATTTGCTGCGGGCGATGCTGTAAGGCGACACATTTCGCCAATGGATGCCCGCCTGCGCGGGCATGACGATGATTTAGTAAAACGATTTACCGGGAAACCCGTTCGGGCTCGGTCTCGCGGGCGATGTCGATCAGGCGGGCCAGCATGTCGGGCTCTTGAGCCCCGGAAACCGCATAGCGATCATCGAGGATATAGCAGGGAACTCCGGTCACGCCCAGGCGATGCATGCGGGCGTTCTGTTCCTCGATCTCCTGATAGCCCTCATAGCCCTGCAGATGCTCCAGCGCCTCGCGCGGCGGCAGGCCCACCTGTTCGGCCAGCAGCACCAGCACCGCCAGTTCGCCGATATCGCGGCCTTCCTCGAAATAGGCGCGGAACAGCGCTTCGACCAGCTGGGTCTGCAAGCCATAGGCGCCGGCCCATTGGATCAGTCGGTGCGACTGCACGCTGGAGGGGGTGCGGCGCATGCGGTCAAAGGCGAAATTGATGCCTTCCAGCTCGCCGGCCTGGATGGCGGCGTTCTGAATCCGCTGGATGCGATAGCTGCTGCCGAACTTACGCTCCAGATAAATCTCGCGGTCCATGCCTTCGGGCGGCAGGTCGGGATTGAGCAGGAAGGGCCGCCAGCGCAGCTCCGCCTTGACCCTGGGACGCAAAGCCAGGGCTTTCTCCAGTCGGTGTTTGCCGATGAAGCACCAGGGACAGACGGTATCGAAGACGATGTCGATAATCATGATGGCCCAAAGGCTATCACGCCCGTCTTCGCCACAGAAGCGTCACCATGGAGTGAAAGCCACTATCCTTGGTATTGTTAGACGAACCCTTCGCGCGCGCGGCCCAGCAATTCGGCGGCGCTGTCGCCCGGCTGAAGGTCGGACGAGCCGACCCGCACCCAGACCTTGACCGGCTGATAGACGTCCTTCACCGCGAAATCGGTATAGGCCAGCACGCCGGCAATGCGATGCATGACGATCTCGGCCTCGCTCTTGGGCGTGTCGGGCAGCACGACGCAGAACTCGTTTTCCTCGAAGCGGGCGGTCATATCCTCGCCGCGCAGCAGGCCGGTAATCCACTGAGCCAATTGCAGGCGCAAATGATCGGCCTGTTCCTCGCCAAAGCGCTGGCGCACGCCTTCGACATCAGGAATGCGGAACATCATCAGCGACAGATGCCGGCCATGGCGGATGGCGTAATCGACCCGATCTTGCAGATAGGCGTCGAGATAGGCGCGGGAATAGACGCCGGTGCCCTCGTCCTGGCTGGCGGGAGCCAGGGTGCGGGCGATGGCCTGACGCACGGCCCAGCGCAGACGCTGGCGCCGGACCAGTCCCATCACCGTGGTGGCCAGCTCCTCGCCATCCGCCGGTTCGGAAAAATAGCCGCTGACGCCGTTGCCATAGGCCTGATCCTCCGCCAAAACCTCGTCGCTGCTGACCGCCACCACCGGCAGATTGAACAGCCGCGGATTGTTGCGCAGCTGGGCGCAAAGATCGAGATAAGGCTCGACGGCGCCATCGGGCGACAGGATGGCGGCGTCGAAATTCTTCGCCGTCAGCATATCCTCGGCCGTATAGGGATCGTCGGCGTGATGCAGCCCGGCCTTGCCCAAGGCTTCTTCGATCACCGGCAGCGGCTTGCCGACAGTGAGCAGGGCGTAATCCACCGGCAGGGCGGGATGAGCCACATTCTCGGCGACCTTGATGCCGAAGCCCTTGGCGGTCACGGCGCGCTGGCGTAATTCCGCATGCATGGTGGCCAGACGCACCAGCGGGCGCAGGCGCGCCGTCAGCTTGGCATCGGTGAAGGGCGGGGTGATAACGTCGTCCAGCCCGCTTTCCATGGCCTGGCGACGGAAATCCGCCGAGGTGCCGTCTGCGACCAGACAGACCGGGATATCGTCACAATGGGCTTGCTGCTTCAGGCGCAGGCACAGGCTGATGGCGTCGCCGCCTTCAAGCTCCGGACCGACCAGGATGATATCGGGATGTTCCTGCTGGGCCGAGGCCAGGGCGGCATCCTGGCTGGGGACAGATTTGCCGTCATAGCCGTAGCGGCGGATGCGCCCCAGCATATCCAGGCAAAAACGGCTGTCGGCCGAAGCGATCAGGATATTGGCCAGATGTGTCATGCCCGAAGGTCCCCTCTCATATTCTGGCGGCAGGATAATACGAATATGCCATGGGGAAAAGAGAGGCCCAAAAAAGTTAGGGGCTCCTCGAAAGGAGCCCCTGGTGTGGCCGCTCCGGAGAGTAGGGCTGGGGGGTTGGGAACTCCCCGGTGCGTCCATGTCTCTCTATCAGCACATGGCGTGCCAACCCGTGCCAACACCAGGAAATGGCGGAATACTGGGATTTTTGTTAATGATGTAAAATTATACCGATCAGTACTGGTCTCAGAATGCTTTGCATTATGCAAATGATCGAAATTAATTTGCATAATGACGCAGGTGCTGCTCGCTCAAAAGGCGAGTCTGGCAAACAAAAACCCCGAAGGCTTTCACCTTCGGGGTTTTCGTTTCAGCGATGATCGCCGGTCTTACTTCGGTTCGAAGATCTTGACCGTCTCGATCTTGCCGTCCTGGATTTCCCAGTGGGCGAAGGTGCCGCCGACGTCGCCATGGGCGTCGAACTTCAGCGGGCCGGCAGCGCCGACATAATCCACCTTCTTGCCGGCGGCGATGGCGGCCTTGGCCTTGGCGAACTCGCCGGGGCCGACCTTCTCGCCGCCCTCGGCGGTCACGTCCTTGATGGCGTCGCGGATCTTGGCGCCGTCGGTGGACTTGGCCTTCTCGGCAGCCAGAGCCAGCAGATAGGTGGCGTCATAGTAGCTGTCGATATAGGGCTTGGGCGAGATTTCGCCGAACTTGGCCTTGTAATTGGCCTTGAAGGCTTCGGCAGCCGGATAGCCGGGCAGCGGAGCGGCGGCGGTGCCGGCAGCGCCGTTCAGGAACTGGCCGCCGATGGCGTCGATGATTTCCGGAGCCTTCATGCCGTCGGACAGCAGGAACTTGTTGAAGGAACCGCTTTCCAGAGCCTGCTTTAGAATCGGCACGCCGTCGCCGGTATAGGCGATCAGCACCAGGGCTTCCGGCTTGCCGGTAGCAGCCTTCTTGACTTCGCCGGCGAAGCTGGCCTGCTTGGGCTCGAAGGGAACCGAGGCGGTCACCTTGCCGCCGGCCTTGGTGAAGGCGGCTTCAAAGCTCTCGGCCAGGCCCTTGCCGTAGTCGTTGTTCACATAAACGATGCCGACCGACTTATAGCCCTTGTCCTTGCCCACCTGAGCCAGAGCCACGCCCTGGAAGGCGTCGGACGGCACGGTGCGGAAGGTGAAGCCCTTGGCTTCCAGGGTCGAAATCTTCGGCGAGGTGGCCGAACCCGAGATGATCGGCACGCCGGCCGGAGCCGCCACGGTGGTGGCCACGGGAATGAACACGCCTGAACCCATGGGACCAATCAGCGCGTTGACCTTCTCGACCGACACCAGCTTTTTGGCGGCGTCGACGCCGGCCTGGGGGCTGGTCTGATCGTCGCCGACCAGCAGAGCCACCGGAGAGCCCAGCACGCCGCCGGCCTTGTTGATCTCGTCGATGGCCAGCTCGGCGCCGGTCTTGGCGGCGGGGCCGTAATCGGCAAGCTCGCCGGTCAGGGGGAAGATGCCGCCGATCTTCAGCTTGCTCTCGGCGAGGGCCGGCCCGGCGGCCAGCATCGCCGCCGCAAGCATCGCGGCGCCAACACGCTTATGGAAAACAGCCATTATGGCCTCCAACTAGTTCCTAGAAGGCGGCAAGTCTATGCTGCCGGCTTGCTTCCTGCAACGCCGCCCTTTGCTGCGCTGCACTCGGGCCTCGTAGTTCGCAAAGCCGATCCATCGGTCAAGTAGATTGCTGGCTTCTCGGTCATGGCGGAAATTCGGTTGCCGATCCGGCCCGCTGCGGGATACAGTCCGCCCTCAAATCCGTTACGACGCCATTACCAAGGAGCAGGGGGCCATGGCCGGTTCTGTGAATAAAGTGATCCTGATCGGCAATCTGGGCCGCGACCCGGAAGTGCGCCACGGCCAGGACGGCTCGAAGATCGTTTCCCTCAACGTCGCCACCTCCGAGACCTGGAAGGACCGTTCGGGCGAGCGCAAGGAAAAGACCGAATGGCATCGCGTGGTGATCTTCAATGATCGCATCTCCGACGTTGCCGAGCGTTTCCTGAAGAAAGGCAGCAAGGTCTATCTGGAAGGCGCTTTGCAGACCCGCAAATGGACCGACCAGCAGGGCCAGGAGAAGTACACCACCGAAATCGTCATCGGTAAGTTCCGCGGCGAGCTGACCCTGCTCGACGGCCGTGATGGCGGCGGCCAGGGCGGCGGTGGCGGCTATGGCGACGATCAGGGCTATGGCAATGGCGGCGGTGGTGGCGGCTACGGCGGCGGCAATCGCGCTCCGGCGGGCGGCGGCGGTGGCCGGGCTCCGTCGGGCGGCGGCAGCGGCGGCGGTTCGGGCTGGGATGCTCCGCCGGACCTGGACGACGACATTCCGTTCTGATGAAAAAAGGCCCGCAGCGATGCGGGCCTTTTTGCCAAGAGGCGCAGGGGCGATTGGGCTTCTTGCGGCTTGTCACCTCCAACTCCCCCAAACCTTGTGCTTCGCCTTGTTCGCCAATGCGATATCTGCTACCTTGCCGCCCGAAAATGTCCTTGAAAGCCGGCTGCTTCGGCAAGCCCGGTTTCCCACTGCATCGAGATAGACGCCTTTGACCTCAACGCCCACGCCGCCGACCTTCGACATCACTCCGGTGACCATCGAGGAGGAGATGAAACGCTCCTATCTCGACTATGCCATGAGCGTGATCGTCTCCCGTGCTCTGCCTGACGTGCGCGACGGCCTGAAGCCCGTGCATCGCCGCATTCTCTTCTCGATGAAGGAAAGCGGGTACGACTACAACAAGCCCTTCCGCAAGTCGGCCCGCATCGTCGGCGACGTGATGGGTAAGTATCACCCGCACGGCGACGCCGCGATCTATGACGCCATGGTCCGCATGGCCCAGGACTTCTCGATGCGCCTGCCGCTGATCGATGGTCAGGGCAATTTCGGCTCGATGGACGGCGACCCGGCGGCGGCCATGCGTTACACCGAGGCCCGTATGGCCCGGTCGGCGGCGGTTCTGCTGGAAGACATCGACAAAGACACCGTCAATTTCCAGTCCAATTACGACGACACCATCGAGGAACCGACGGTCCTTCCGGCCCGCTTCCCGAATCTGCTGGTGAATGGCGCCGGCGGTATCGCCGTCGGTATGGCCACCAACATTCCGCCCCATAATCTGGGCGAAGTGATCGATGCCTGCTGCGCCGTGATCGACCATCCCGAGATCACCGTCGAGCAGTTGATGGAGATCATCCCGGCCCCTGACTTCCCCACCGGCGGCATCATTCTGGGCCGGGCAGGGGCGCGTTCCGCCTTCACCACCGGGCGTGGCTCCATCGTTCTGCGCGGCCGCTGCCATTTCGAAGAAATCCGCAAGGATCGCACCGCCATCGTCGTGACCGAGGTTCCCTATCAGGTGAACAAGGCCCGTATGATCGAGCAGATGGCCGAACTGGTGCGCGACAAGCGCATCGAAGGCATCTCGGACCTGCGCGACGAGTCCGACCGCGACGGTGTCCGCGTGGTGATCGAGCTGAAGCGCGACGCCATTCCCGACGTGGTGCTGAACCAGCTTTATCGCTACACGCCCTTGCAGACCAGCTTCGGCGTCAATGCCCTGGCGCTGAACGGCGGCCGCCCCGAGATGATGCCGCTGAAGGCGATCCTCGAGGCCTTCATCGCTTTCCGTGAAGAAGTCATCACGCGGCGCACCATCTTCGAGCTGGGCAAGGCCCGCGACCGCGCCCATCTGTTGGTCGGTCTGGCGATTGCCGTGGCCAATCTCGATCCGGTGATCAAGCTGATCCGCGAAGCTCCCGATCCGGCCACCGCCCGCGAGCAGTTGATGGCCCGTGACTGGCCGGCCCTGGATGTCGAGCCGCTGATCCGCCTGATCGACGAGCCCGGCCGCACCGTGGTCGACGGCCATTACAAGCTGTCGGAAGCTCAGGCCAAGGCCATTCTGGACCTGCGTCTGCACCGCCTGACCGGCCTGGAGCGCGACAAGATCCATGCCGAGCTGACCGAGATCGGCGAGCAGATCAAGGAATATCTGCATATCCTGTCGTCGCGCGTGCGTCTCTACGAGATCCTGCGCGGCGAGCTGGTGGAAATGCGCGCCCAGTTCGCCACCGAGCGCCGCACCACCATCGAGGATGCCGAGTTCGAAGCCGATATCGAAGACCTGATCGCCCGCGAAGACATGGTGGTGACGGTGACCAACACCGGCTACATCAAGCGCGTGCCGCTGTCCGAATACCGCACCCAGCGGCGCGGCGGCAAGGGCCGCTCGGGCATGTCGATCAAGGAAGAGGATTTCGTCACCCAGGTGTTCGTGGCCAACACCCATACGCCGATCGTCTTCTTCTCTTCGACCGGCATCGCCTACAAGATGAAGGTCTACAAGTTGCCGCTGGGCAGCCCGCAGTCCAAGGGCAAGGCGATGGTCAACCTGCTGCCGCTGGAGCAGGAAGAGACCATCTCGACCGTCATGCCGTTGCCGGAAGACGAGTCGACCTGGAACGAGCTGCATGTGATGTTCGCCACCGCCACCGGCGGCGTGCGTCGCAATCTGCTGTCCGACTTCACCGACATCCGCGCCAATGGCAAGATCGCCATGAAGCTGGATGACGGCGACCGCCTGATCGCCGTGCAGGTCTGCTCGGAAGCTCAGGACGTGCTGCTGGCCACCTATCAGGGCAAGTGCATCCGCTTCCAGACCACCGAAGTCCGCGTGTTCAAGGGCCGCGATTCGACCGGCGTGCGCGGCATCCGTCTGGAGGAAGGCGACAGCGTCATCTCGATGTCGATCCTCAACCATGTGGAATTCGACTCCGAGACCCGCGACTCCTATCTGCGCGGCGACATGGCCGCCGAGCAGATCGAGCAATGGGCCGCCGCCGAGCAGCATATTCTGACCATCTCGGAAAACGGCTTCGGCAAGCGCACCTCGGCCTATGAATATCGCATCACCGGCCGTGGCGGCTCGGGCATCGCCAATATCGACCTGACCGAAAAGACTGGTCCGGTGGTGGCGTCGTTCCCGGTCGATCATACCGACGAGATCATGCTGGTCACCGATGCCGGCAAGCTGATCCGCATTCCCATCGATGGCGTGCGCGTGGTCGGCCGCAAGACCCAGGGCGTCACCCTGCTGCGCACCGCCGAGGACGAGCGTGTGGTTTCCGCCGCCCGTCTCAGCGATCTGGGCGGCTCGGACGATGACGAGCTGGAAGAGGGCGCGGATGGCGAGGAGGGGGCTGACGCCCCGGAGGTTGCGGAGGGCGGTGATGCCTGAGCGGATCGGTCTTTATCCCGGCACCTTTGATCCCATCACGGCAGGGCATCTGGATATCATCCAGCGTGCCTGCCGGTCGGTGGACAAGCTGATCATCGGCGTCGCCATGAACGCCGGCAAGAACCCGCTGTTCTCGTTGGAAGAGCGGGCCGAGATGGTGCGCGGCGATTTGGCCGATCTGCATAATCCCTTCGGGGCCGAGCTTGAGGTTCGCGCCTTCGACGGGCTGCTGGTGCAGTTCGCTCAGGATTGCGGGGCGACCCAGCTGTTCCGGGGCTTGCGCGCCGTGTCCGATTTTGAATATGAATTCCAGATGGCCGGGATGAACGCCCGGCTGAAACCCGAGATCGAAACCCTGTTTCTGATGGCCTCGGAGCGTTGCCAGTTCATCTCGTCGCGCTTCGTCAAGGAAATCGGCAGGCTGGGCGGCGATATCTCATCCTTCGTCTCGCCTCGCGTGCGTCAGCGGCTGGAAGCCCGCTGGGCCGCCGAACGGGCGTAACTTTCTTCTCTCTTGAACGAATATCCTTGGAGCGTTCCATGACGGCGTCTGATTTGGAAAACACTCTGTTCCTCGATCTGAAGGATGGCCGCGTGGTCATCACCCTGCGGCCCGATCTGGCGCCGAAACACGTGGAACGCATCAAGGAGCTGGCTCGCCAGGGTTTCTATGACGGCTTGACCTTCCATCGCGTGATCGAAGGCTTCATGGCTCAGGGCGGCGACCCCACCGGCACCGGCGCCGGCGGCACCGGCCAGAAGCTGCCTGCCGAATTCTCGGCCGAGAAGCATATCCGCGGCACCTGTTCGATGGCCCGTGCGCAGAACCCCAACAGCGCCGACTGCCAGTTCTTCATCTGCTTCGATGCGGCTCCGCATCTGAATCGCCAGTACACCGTCTGGGGCCAGGTCACCGAGGGCATGGAATTCGTAGATAACATCAAGCGCGGCTCGGGCGGCGGCGGCGTGGTCAACGACCCCGATCTGATCGTCCGCATGCAGGTTGCCGCCGACATCAAGGAATAAGCGTATGTCGTTGCTGAAGAAGCTTTTTCTCGTTCTCTCGCTGATCTGCCTGGGCAGCGCCGCTTATGCCGGCGCTCCCATCAAGGATCCCGAGAACACGCTGATCATGCAGCTGAAGACCGGTCGTGTGGTGATCGCCATGCGTCCCGATCTGGCTCCCCATCATGTCGCCCGCATCAAGGAACTGGTGCGCAAGGGCTTCTATGACGGCACGCCGTTTCATCGCGTGATCGACGGCTTCATGGCCCAGGGCGGCGACCCCCAGGGCACCGGCCGTGGCGGTTCGGGCTTCAAGCTTCCGGCCGAGTTCTCGTCGGAGAAGCATCTGCGCGGCACCGTCTCGATGGCCCGCGCCGCCGACATCAACAGCGCCGATTCCCAGTTCTTCATCTGCTTCGCCCCGGCTTCCTCGCTGGATGGCAAATACACCATCTGGGGTCAGGTGACCGACGGCATGCAGTTCGTCGACCAGATCAAGAAGGGCGACGAGAGCATGAACGGCATGGTGACCGATCCGGACCGTATCGTCTGGATGAAGGTTGCCGCCGACGTGAAAGACTGATTGACCTTCGAGGGGCGTCTCCCTATGTTGGGCGCCCCTGTGAAGGGAAGCTGATTTTTCAGCTGGTTCGCCATGCAGATGGCGGGGCGGCAGATGATCCGGTAGCTCAGTGGTAGAGCATTCGACTTTTAATCGAATGGCCGTGGGTTCAAGTCCCACCCGGATCACCAAATGACAAGGGCCTGGATGGCGATGCCGTCCAGGCCCTTTGTCTTTTAGACTCGGCGAAGATTACCGCGCCGGAGCGTTGGCGGTATAGCCATGGGCGCATTCCGGCGCCTTTTCGACGGCGGCATGGAATTCCGCCATGGTCGGGGCGCTGACCACCACACCCTGCGAGCCGGTGCCGCAAGTGGTGGACCAGACGTTCGACAGACGCACCGTGGTCGCCTCGGACGAGGCGCAGGCCGACAGTCCCAGCAGGGAGCCTACGGCAACAATGACGACAGCCAATTTGTTCATCACGCAAACCTTGTTTTCAGCCATGGGAACAAGGCGGCGTTCTTAGCACAGCCCCCGTACCGCCACATCGGCCGAGGATGCAAGGCCCCCATGACGCAATGCAATGACTCATCCATAGGCTTATGTTCCTTCTAAACTAAAGTATAGAAATGCCCTATTATGACAGCGGCGTTAAATGTGGGATTTGCGGCGAATATCCGTCAATTACGGTCTTTCCAGGGGGAGATGGCCGTAATGCGCCGAAGCAATGGCTTTGGGGCGCTGCATGCGGATATCGTCAGGGGAGTTTCGTCATGCACAGTATTTTTTCGCGTCTTTTTACCCTGGTCAGCATCGGATTGCTGGGCATTCTGCTTGTCAGTGGCGTCGCCTTGTATGAACTGCGCGAGTCCATGCTGTCCGACCGGGTGAGCGGCATCCGCAATATCTCGGAAGCCGCGCAGGCGGTGATGAGGACCTATGCCGACAAGGCCGCCAAGGGCGAAATGTCGCTCGATGACGCCAAAGCCACCGCTTATCGCATCATCGACGGCATGCGCTATGACGGCGAGAATTACGTCTTCGTCTATGACTATGACGGCATCGCCATGGTCTCGCCCGGCCATCCCGAGCGTATCGGCAAGAATTATCGCGACGTGAAATCGGCCGACGGCGTGCCCTTCATCGCCGAGATGATCAAGGCCGGAAAGACCGGCGGCGGCATGGTCGCCTATAGCTTCGTCAAGCCCAACCAGACCGAGGCCTCGCCCAAGCGGTCTTATGCCATCGGCTTCGAGCCCTGGAACGTGATCGTCGGCTCGGGCGTCTATGTGGATGATGTCGAGGCGACCTTCCGTGGCAAGGCCATGCAGTTTGGCCTGATCGTGCTGGTGATGATGGCGGTGGGCCTGACGGTCGCCTGGCGCATCACGCGCGGCCTGACCGTCCCGCTGGGACGCCTGACGGCAGTGACCCAGCAATTGGGCCAGCGGCAGTATGATGTCGAGATTCCCGGAACCGACCGTCGCGACGAGATCGGCGCGCTGGCATCCTCGATCCTGTTGCTGCGCGACGAGGCGGTCGAGGCCGAAGACTTACGCCGCAATCAGGAACAGCATGAAGCCCGTGCCCTGGAGGAACGCCGCCGCAGCATGCTGGGCATGGCCGACGGCTTCGAGGGCAGCGTCAAGACGGTGGTGGATGTGATGGGCCATTCCATCACGGAAATGCATCATGCCGCCGATGCCATGGGGCAGGCGGTGGTCGAAGCCGGCGAGGTCTCCACCGCGGTGGCCAGCGCCGCCGCTCAGGTGTCCTCCAATACCACCGCCGTCGCCAGCGCCACCGAGGAGCTGACCGCCTCGATCGCCGAAATCGTGCGGCAGGTGCAGCAATCCACCACGGTTTCCGATCAGGCGGTGGTCGAGGCCAGCCGCACCTCTTCGAGCATGGATGGGCTGGTGGCCTCGGTCGGGCGGATCGGCGAGGTGGTCAATCTGATCAACGATATCGCCGCCCAGACCAACTTGCTGGCCCTGAACGCCACCATCGAAGCGGCCCGAGCCGGAGAGGCCGGCAAGGGCTTCGCGGTGGTGGCCGGCGAGGTCAAACATCTGGCCAACCAGACTGCCAAGGCGACCGAGGAAATCGGCAACCAGATCCGCGACATTCAGCAGGCGACGCAGGGCGCGGTGACCGCCATTTCCGGCATCGCTTCGACCATCGACGCCATCAGCCACACCTCTTCGATGGTGGCGGCGGCGGTGGAAGAACAGTTGGCCGCCACTCAGGAAATCACCCGCAACGTCCAGCAAGCCGCCAGCGGCACTCAGGAAGTGTCGGAGATGATTTCCCGCCTGCAAGGCCTGACCGACAATATCGGTCAGGTGTCGGGCAATGTGCAGAAGGTCTCGGGCGATCTGACCGGCGAGGCCGACCGCCTGAACCGCGAGGTCGGCGGCTTCCTGACCTCGGTTCGCCGGGCGGGGTAGGGGCTGGAATGAATGGGCTGTGACTTACCGCAGCCCATTCACCCATTCGACGATATCCCCCTTGGCGACCGTCGGTGTTTCCAGATGGCCGGCATTGACCAGCAGATAGCGGTTGCGCGGGTCGTTCGGTAGATGGTTGAAGATATAATCCTCGCCCCGCTGGCTGAGGCGATCGTCGCTGCCTTCGACCACTAAGACCGGAGCCCTCTGCAAGGCGGCGTTCATCGGCATGTTGGCCAGGCCATCGGGGTCGAAATAGCTGACGAAAATATCGGCAGGGAGGCTCATCCCCTTCATTCTGCCTTGGTTCATGTCCGAGAAGCTGACGGTCTCGGCGCCATGGCCGGATGCCACCATGGATTTGGCCTGCTCCAGCGTGGTGGCGAAGCGGTTGCGGGAATCGGGGAGCTCGGGCGTATGGCCGGGAGCGACGGCGATCACCGCCATCAGACCTGCATGATGAGCGCCGTAAGCCAAGGCGGCGTTGGCGCCCAGGCTGTGGCCGGCGACGATGAAGCGCTTGGCGCCGTTCACCTTCAGCTGATCCAAAGCCCGCTCGATCTCGGACATCGCCATATCATAGGGGCGGTCATAGCTGCGAAAGCCGGACCAGGGCATCTCGGGCGTCAGCACCTGAAAGCCGGCGCGGCGCAGGCTGTCGGCCAGCTGGTCGATATGGCGGTTGGGCTCGCCCCATTTGCCATGCATCAACACGATCCCGATTTCGGCCGGTTCGTCAGCCTGGGCGGCGGGAAGCAGGGCTGGGATCAGGGTGAAGAGAAGAGCGGCCAGCCAGGCCAAGGGGCGGAACAGACGCAAAATGAAGGTCTCCCATCAAGACCTTCTCGCCCCTTTGTCGATCCTCAAACGGGAGGGAGCGGAAGGCTCAGCTCTTATATTTGGCGGCGACGTCATGCATGGCGCGCACGACTTGCTGGGCGAAGGTCTGACGCAGCACCTTGATCTTGGCGATATGCATCTTCTCGTCGATCTTGTTTTCTTCCAGCCGCTGCTCGGCGCGGACCAGGGCCATTTCGCAGCGCTCATGGATGGCGCGCTGCCAATCCTCGGCGGTATAGCGGCCGCGGGCATTGACCGGCACGTTCAGCCAGATGCTTTCCGCCAGTTTGACCAGGGCGTCCTGATTGACGATGTCATAGCCCAGGGTTTCCTCGATATCGCGGCGCACATCCTTGGCGGCGCTCAATTGCTTGACGCGCTCCTCCTCGGAGAGGTTGCTGGCGATCTTACGAAGACGGGTGCGATCATCGGCCATGGGAAAATGCCACTCATCAAATATGAAGAACCTGGGGGGATTTTGCCATTCCCCGAGCAGAAGCTCAAGCTATGCTTGGAGCGTTCTATTCCATTGGATCGGGGTCTATGAGCGAAAGACCTGTTTCAATCCGCGCGACGTGGTAGAATACCCGCAATGCGGCCGGGATAATATGACGAGAGCCGCGCCGAATGTCGGAGGGTTTCGCCATGGTCAATCCCTATGAAGCCTTGTTCAAGATGCAGATCGCCATGCTTGAAGGCTGGGCCAAGATGATGAAGGACAACTTCACCGCCTTCGAAACCCTGGCGGAGCAACAGGCCAAGCTGCTGAATCATCCCAGCTATCCGCGCTTCCACGATGTCGTCGCGACCGGCGCCTCCTTGCTGGATATGTATGGCAAGCGCAACCACGACGTGGATGTGGAAAAAGTCTAGGAACCGGCGGGGGCCTCAGCCCTCGCACATATGGTCCATCAAGCGCCGCAGGAAGGCCTCGCCCTGAGCCAGTTGGTCCAGGGTGACGAATTCGTCTGGCTTATGGGCCTGCTCGATCGAGCCTGGGCCGCAGACCACCGTGGGGATGCCGATCTCGTTGAACAGCCCGGCCTCGGTGCCGAAGGCCACCCGGCCAACGGCATTGTCGCCGGTCAGCGAGGTGACGAACCGCACCGCCGGATGTTGGTCTTCCAGATCGAAGCCGGCGGTATCGTTGACGGTCAGGAAGGTGAAACCCGAGCCCTGGTCGACCTCTTTCATCTCGGGTTCCACATAGCGCCGGGCGAAGGCCATGATCTCTTCATGTAGGGCGTCGGGGCCCTGGGCCGGCAGTGAGCGGATTTCGAAATCGAACCAGCAGTCGCGCGGCACGATGTTCAAGGCCCGACCGCCCTGGACGACGCCGGTATGCAAGGTGGTGTAGGGCGGGTCATAGGCCGCATCGAACGGCCCGTCGGCCTTGATCTGGCGCTGCATCTGGCGGATTTTGGCGATCACCTCGGCAGCCGCCTCGATGGCGTTGACGCCCCGGTCGTTCAGGGCCGAATGGCTTTCCTTGCCATGGACATGGCAGCGAAGGGATCGCTTGCCCTTATGGCCGGCGATCACCCGCATCAGGGTCGGCTCGCCGACGATGCACAGCTTCGGCTTGACCGGGAACTCAGCCAGTTCGGAAATCAGCCGGCGCACGCCCATGCAGCCGATTTCCTCGTCGAAGGAAAAGCTGAAACAGAGCGGCACCTTCAGCCCACGCGCCACGAATTCCGGCGCCAAAGCCACCGCCAGGGCGATGAAGCCCTTCATGTCCGAGGTGCCGCGCCCGAACAGTTTGCCGTCGCGCTCGACCAGCTGATAAGGGTCCTGACTCCAGTCCTGACCCTCGGTCGGCACCACGTCGGTATGGCCCGACAGCATGATGCCCGGCACAGACTCATCGCCGATGACGGCGTGGAGATTAGCCTTCTTGCGATCATCGTCGAAGGTCAGCCGGCAATGGGCGCCATGAGCCTCCAGCCGCTCCTTCAGATAGGCGATTGCCTCCAGATTGGAGCGGTGGCTGGTGGTGTCGAAGCCGATCAGTCGTTCGAGAACCTCGATGACGGCGGCGCTGGGGCGGATGTCACTCATGGCGACGACACTATAGGCGGGAAGGGGGGGAACGCAATGGGCCGCTCCAGAAATTATCAATCAATGAGTTAAATCGACATGGCAGTCATCTTTGACCCTGCGGAGCATTGAGATGTAACGCTCTACAAGCTATAAATACATGTCGCCGGACGTTGCAGGGTGGAAGTCGAAGGCAATGGATCTGCTTGTTGGGGATGATGGGCGGATATGGAATCCCTATAGCTACGAACTGCTCCAGCATCTGGGGTATTTCGGCGGGGATTATGATTCTGTGGCCTATGCGATCCGCAATCTGGGCTTCGCCGCCATGCGGTTTCGCTCCACCCATGCGCTGATTCGCCTGCGCCCGTCGCTGTTTTCCGCCTCTTGCCTCGATAAGCTGATCGAACTGATCATCTTCAACGATGTCAGGCGGGTCGTGATCGACCGGGTGGGGATGGGGCTCATCCCGTTGGACGTCATCAACAATTCGAATGACGCCATTGCCCGGCTGAAACTGCTGCAGCAAATGGCGCCGGATACCGGCAAAAGCCTATCGCCCAATATCATGTCTCTGTCGCTGGAGCGATTGGATCACCCCAAGCGAGCCAGCATGCGCATCGCCCTGGCGGCATGGAAAGCGGCGCAGGGATATGCCACAAGCGAGGAAGCCACGCAGATCGCGGAAAATCCGATCTATGGCGGTGGTGGCATGGTCTGGATGCCCAGCAACGACCGCTGTCTGGTCCATGCCTGGCCCAAGACCTACAAAGATTATGACGACAAAGCGGAAGAGCGCTATTTGGGCCGCGATATGCTGGAGCTGCCGGATCCGGGTTATATCGTCCCGACATCGCTCAGCTTTTTTACCGCGGCCCATAGCCGTACTCCTCGCCTGGAGCTCATCGAGGCGATGGTTGCTCACCCCGATGGCTCCAGGTATTGGAGCCGTTATGAACGGCTGATCTTACCGTGGCGTAGCCGTTCTAGTGACCGTTTCGTCTCCTCCGTACCACTGATCCGTGTGATTCGCCGCTGTTGAGGTCTTGTTGGACTGTTTGACGATGCGTGCGGTCAGGGCCTCTCTGGTTTCCCAGATGACGGTACTATCAAAGGTTTTCCAGCCTCCGATGACCTGCATCCCGGTTTGCGCCGGAGGATTGCCGTAAAGCGGCAGCAATGCTCGCGAGGTCACTCCTGTTTCCAGCATCGCGATGGCATAGTCCGGATCCCATACCGTGAGTGACAGACTGCGCACCAACGCGACGGTCAGAATAGGCAGTCGACGACCACGAAAATCAGGACGGAACCACATCCCGCCGGCAAAGGAAACCCGTCCAGAGATATTCGCCGCCATGGGCGATTGGGCGACCCAGGTTTCATCGGCCTGCATCTGGCTGGCGGGATCGCGATAGGCAAAACGGCCCGTTTCCCATTCCGTCTTAAGCGAACTGTTCGGCCAATCGTAACGGCGGATCGCCAAGGTCACCACCGGTTCGCCCCTGCTCTGACCCTCGACATAAAGAGCATTGTCCTCATTGATGTCGGAAACATCAGGATCGAAGGGCGGGGCCAGGGGGCTCCAGCTGTCGCCGTGGGATTGGTTGACCTCTAGCAACCGCTCGAATCCACGTCCAAGATACCACTGAATACCAAGGTTTCTGGCGGACTCTGCAATCAAAAGTAAGTTCTTGCCGATTTCAATTCTCGGCCCATAGCTCACTTCGATTGCGTCGAGCAGCGGATTTAGTTGATAAGACATTGATTGCACTCCTTATGGTAGTAGGTGTGATTGCCTACCATCAGGAGTTTATCGTCAGCTATCGGGGTAACATACAGATCAGTTATCTATTAAGTTGTTATGTTTACTGGTTAACATATTAGTCCGTGTTCTAAGGCCTATAGTTTCTGTTATGCTAAATGACTGCACGGTAAGCTGGTGCGTTGCGACCTCATTAATTATCAGGAGTAAAGCATGTCGGTGCTGAAGCTACGCTCTGACAATGGTCAAGCCGGCGAGACGGACTCCCGTTCCAGCGACGGCAGGCCAAGTCAGATCGATATCCATGTGGGAAAGCGGGTGAAGTTGCGCCGCATGGTTCTTGGCATGAGCCAAGAAGAACTGGGCAAGGCTCTGGGCGTGACCTTCCAGCAGGTCCAGAAATACGAGCGCGGCGTGAACCGCATCGGCGCCAGCCGTCTTTATGACCTGATGCGCGTGTTGGGGGTTGGGGCCGGATTCTTCTACGAGGCCATGCCGGCTGAAGTTCTGGCGATGACCGCTACCGCTCCCGCCGAGCAGCTGCCGTTAGAAGCTCCGTCGATGGGCGGGGAAACCAACGAACTGATCAGGGCTTACTACGCCATCGCCGACAAGCGGGTGCGCAGCCATGTTTACAGCCTGGCGAAGATCATCGCGCAGAATGCGGAAGGCGGAAAAGCCCAGCCGGAAGAAGAATAATCCTGCGGTTTAGCCGATGTCAGGAGTGACGGCGGTCAAATGCTTGGCCGCCGTTTCCAGATTCATCCAGTGGGTTTGCTCCATCTCGGCCAGGAAAGCGGACAGTTCGGCGTCTTGTAAGCCGGGTCGGCGCTCGGCGATACGCCTGGCGACCCATCGCTGGCCACGGATCAGCAGATCAAGTCGTGCCGGCCATCCTTCGGCGGCCAGAATAGTGGCCAGGAAATCGCCGGTCGCCCGCGACGGCTCGCCACCCAGTCGCTTGATCTGCTGGGTGAGGCCGGCGCAATAGCGGGCCTCGTCCCGCGTCAGTTCGGGCAGGGCTGCGGCCAGGGCAGGCGGGGGCTGCTGGGTTTGGAAATGCCGCAAGGCCTTGGCCCCGGCGCGTTCGCATTCCAGCAGCAGATTCAGGAAAGCGATGATCTCCAGCGGTTCGTCGGCCATGATGAAAGCCTCCTGTCATTCCCGATGTGGGAACTATGGAGACGCCTGCCAAGCCGGGCCTTGAGGGTGATCAAGGAAGGCTGAACGCCTTACCGATCACCCGCCGCACCAGATCGGTCAGACCATACTGGTCATAGTCGCCCGGCATTGCCCAGGCGACGGCGTCGGCATCGTCGCCGGCCGTCGGTTCTCCGGCTCTCCAGCGGGCGGCGAAATCGATCACGGTGTAATGGAAGCGAAGGTTTCCTGCCGGGTCGCGATCGATCAGGTCAACCACATCGGCGACTCCCAGCCAGTCCAGATCGGTCAGGCCGGTTTCCTCGGCCAGTTCGCGGGCGGCGGCTTCGGCCACTGTCTCGCCCAGCCTCTGCTTGCCGCCGGGCAGGCTCCAGCTGCCGGCGCGGGGTGGATGGGCGCGGCGGATGATCAGCACCGCCTCGCCCTTCATCACCACCGTGCCGACGCCGACGACGGGAGTCGCAGGAAGGTTCACCGTCCGATCTTCGACCGTTCGGCCTTGCTGTAATTGCTGAAATGGCCTTCCTTGGCGGCCTGGGCCCGGCCTTCACGGATTTTGGCGACCGATTTGGCGTCGGGCGCGATGGTTCCGAGCAAGCGTTCCAACGCCGTGCCGCCGCATTTCGGACAGACGGGAACGTCGTCGCCCCGCACCAGGGTCTCGAATTCCTCGCCGCAGGCGCAGCGATAGCTGTGAAGTGGCATTGGTAAATGATCCTTTCCGCTGAAAGGGTGATCCTGCTCCCACGGATCAGAATAAGGCCATGGGTTAGCTCTTGCCAAGGTGTGCAATGCGGTAAACAATCCGCTTCCCTTTGCGCAAAGGTGGGAACAGGCATGAGCGAACAGGAGCATAAGGCCGACGATCTGCCGGAAAACCCGGTCAAGATGACGGTGGCAGGGCGGTTGCGGGCCTATTTCTTTGCCGGCATCCTGATCACCGCGCCGATTTCCATCACCTTCACCATCGCCTGGAACTTCATCGATTTCGTGGATTCCAAGGTCACGCCGCTGATCCCGGCCGCCTATAATCCCAAGCAATGGGGCGTGCCCGGCGTCGGTCTGCTGCTGGTGGCCTTGGTGCTGACCCTGGTCGGCGCACTGACTGCCGGTTTCCTGGGTCGCGTCTGGCTGAAGTTCAGCGAATGGATTCTCAGCCGTACGCCGGTGCTGAACGGCATCTATTCGGCGGTCAAGCAGGTGTTCGAGACCGTGCTGGCCCAGAAGTCGAATGCCTTCCGCGAGGTGGTGCTGCTGGAATATCCCCGCCAGGGCTGCTGGACGGTCGGCTTCATCACCGGCCAGACGGTGAAAAGTCTCTGTCCCGATCAGGAGCAGGACTGGGTGAACGTCTTCGTTCCCACCACGCCGAACCCGACCTCGGGCTATCTGCTGTTCCTGCCGCGATCGCAAGTGCGGGCCACCAGCGTTTCGGTGGAAGACGGGCTGAAACTGGTCATCTCGGGCGGCATTGTCGCCCCGCAGGAGGGTTGATTTCCATGTTCGATGATCTCGCTCTGGCCCGCGCCATTCATGTGCTGGCGGTCTTGCATTGGATGGGCGGCGTCGCCTTCATCACCCTGGTGATCATCCCCATGGCCCAGCGCCTGAAGGATGGCCAGTTGTTCGCCCGCATCGAGCATCGCTTCTCGGCTCAGGTGAAACTGTCGATCCCCCTGGCCGGCGCCAGCGGTCTCTACATGACGGTGAAATACGGCATCTGGGATCGCTTCGGCCAGGCCGGCTATTGGTGGATGACCAGCATGTTCACGCTGTGGATCATCTTCATGCTGATGGTGTTCGTCATCGAACCCTTGGCCCATCGCCGTTTCGAGGCCTTGATGGCCAGCGA
>Ga0182038_10000291_pt1 | contig 24976 bp, 13 predicted proteins | sample sta12Can44000108_FD_125976 | JGI IMG/M metagenome (GOLD analysis project Ga0182038, IMG submission 125976) | Lab enrichment of tropical soil microbial communities from Luquillo Experimental Forest, Puerto Rico - statanox.12C.anox.44.000.108 | ecosystem: Environmental > Terrestrial > Soil >...
TAAGATTGAGTTCCATTTCTTCATGATTATGCAATGGAAAATCGAATTCTTCTTTTTCACGGGAAAACATGGTAAAGCAATCATTAGCTGTTAGTGGCGTAATTTCTCTTAAAATATCGTTTAGCATACGATTTGGTTTAAAGCAAAACAATCAATAAATATGATGTCAATATGATGCACCGTTTACATTTAGCAAAACAAACATTTACTTTCGAAAAAATGATGGAATAAACGCCTGCTTTTTGCGAGTATTCCCCTACAAGATAGTGCCAAATTCTTCTTCCTGATAAAATATTTCATGTTTTCGTTAAAATAGTATCAATATTATCTTTTCACCTTGCAAGCTGTATGCACTATCAGTCTGAATAATTGTTTTTTAGTAAATGGATGGTCGTTTTCATCAAAACTAATTTTACAGAGAAAAAGTGCTAAATGGTTGCACTTCGGATAGGATACAAAAACCGGTTAAAAGAATTTTTCTTCTGGAAAGGCAATTAACCCTTTATTTGTTAAGCAGTGGTAAATAATTTCATTTTACCCTGCTATTTTGTGAAGTTTATGTTTTCTTATTTTAATTGATAAATGCCTTGTATTCCTTTTATATATTGAGTTTTATAAATAATTCATTTTAATTTTAAGCTTATTTATAAAATTTTTATTTTATTATTTTATTTATGTATTTAAGTAAACGTAAGCAGAAAAAAATATTTATATATATATTCTTCATTCGCTTTTGACAGGCGCAAATTGTTGTACTTTTTATATCTTTGCAACGCCTGTTTTAATTCGGCAGTATATTTGCGTTGCACTTCATTTGTTCGTATAAAATAATTATTTCAACAGTAAGTTTTACATTTTAGAAGGCTCCCTGTTTATATCTATCCGGTATTATTTTATTACTATGTTTTGGTAAAATAGCATTAGTATTAAGTTGGTAGCTGAACTAATATTGCATATCAAATTTCGAGCGTCTCTTACGTCGGAGTTTATTTAACATTCATCGCTTAAAAAGCTACTATATGAAAAAATTGCTACTCTCCAAGGGATTGTATCTTCTGGTTTTCTTTTCAATTGTTTGTACAGGATTATTGGCTCAGCAAAAAATCGTTAAGGGAACTATTACAGACGAAGCGGGCAAACCACTTCAGGGAGTTTCGGTAACGGTTAAAAATTCTAAACAACAAACCATCACTAATCAATCCGGAACTTTTTCTATCAATTTACCTGCTGCCATACAAACGCTTGTTTTAAGCTTCACCGGTATGGAAACTAAGGAAGTTACTGTTAGTACGGCACAGGTAAATGTTTCTGTTACTCTTAAATTGGCAACATCTGCATTGGAAGATGTTGTTGTAATTGCTTATGGTAAACAAAAGCAAGCAACAGTTACAGGGGCTATTTCAACCGTTTCGGGGAAAGAACTTGTTGCAACATCTGTCTCCAATATCAGTAATATGCTTGTTGGTAATGCACCCGGTGTAAATGGTTTGCAGACAAGTGGTGAGCCGGGACGTAATGATGCAAAGATTTATATCCGCGGTATTTCAACATTTACCGGAAGCAGTAATCCTTTAATTGTTGTAGATGGTATAGAGCAACCTGCAGAACAGGCATATACCAGGATGAATTCGATGGATCCGAATGAAATTGATAATATCAGTATTCTTAAAGATGCATCTGCAACGGCTGTATACGGTATTCGTGGTGCAAATGGAGTTATTATTATTACAACAAAAAGGGGTAAGCTTGGTAAACCATCTATTAGTTTATCCAGCAGCATTGGTTTTACCAAAGCAACAAATTTAATGCACAATGTTAGTTCTTACCAATGGGCATTAATGCGTAACGAAGCAATTAAAACAGAACAAAGCACTTTCGCAAATACTACTTTTAACCCTTATGTGTTTGATAATACCGATTTATGGAAAATGCAGAACAACCGCGATTATACCCCCGATGAGGTTGCTGCAATGACTCAGTTAAGCGATAAACAAAAAGCACAATTAAATGCAAGCCCTGCATTGTATTATGGAAGCCGTGATTTATTTGCAGAACAATTTGGTGGTGTGGGTCCGCAACAACAATTAAACTTAAATGTAAGCGGTGGTACGGCAAAAGTTAAATATTATACTTCTATGGGTTATTATAATCAGGGAAGTATAATGAACAATACAAAATATTATGGCGCCAATACAGCATCAACATTTAACCGGTATAATTTTCTTTCAAATTTCGATATTGACTTAGTTAAAAATTTACAGGTAAAAATCAGCATCTCCGGTCAGTTTGGTAAAACTGCCGGCCCCGGTTATTCCGGAACAAGTAATCCTTACGATTATAGCTCAAGGTATAAAGCCATCATGCAATATATTTTCGATTCAAATCCTTTAACAGCCCCCGGTATTGTTGATGGGCACATGATTAACAGCTATCAGGGTGTTGGCGGTTCTGCAAGTAACCCGCTTGGAATAAAATTAGGAAGCCAAAAAGGTAATCAAAATGCAATTCGCAATTTACTGGTTTCAGGAACTGAAACTTTATACAATACTTTACTTAACAGCAGCATTGTTCTTACTCATACTATGGGTTATCTTACAAAAGGATTATCTGCACATGCTACGGTAAATTATGGAGACAGTTATAATAAAGCTGTTGCATATACTCCTTCACTTCCGGATTATTCAGTAAGAAGAGATCCTCTTAATCCTAATATCCTTGATTTTTTTGGAGGTGCAACAGGTGCCAGCGGATTTAATTCAGACCCCGGTTATAATAGTGTTTGGAGAAATATTTATGTAGATGCCGGTATAGATTATTCAAGAACTTTTGGTGCACATACTGTAACAGGGTTGGTAGTAGGCAAAGCAACAAAATATACACAACCTTCAGACTCTTATAATACACCATCCGGCTCAATGGGCCTTGTAGGCCGTGCAACATACAATTATAAAGAACGCTATTTGGCCGAAGTAAATATTGGGTATACAGGTACGGAAGAGTTTATAGAAAGTAAACGTTTTGGATTATTTCCCGCATATTCTGCAGGATGGGTAATTTCTAAAGAATCTTTCTTTCCTAAAAACAACTGGTTTACTTATTTAAAGGTAAGGGCTTCTTATGGAGAAACAGGTAACGACCAATATAGAATTAACGGTAATGTACAACGTTATTTGTATTTACCAAGTACTTATTTAACAGGGCAAGGCGGTTATTATTGGGGTACCAGCAATGGTTCTGTTGTAAACCCTTATTGGTCTGGTTCTGTAGAAGGAAGTTTAGGTAATCCGGATATTACATGGGAAAGAGCCATCTCAAAGAACATTGGTATCGAAGCAAGATTTTTATCAGACCGATTAACATTTACTGCTGATATATTTCAACAAGACAGAAATAATATCCTTACGGCTATTCAAACTATCCCTGCTGTATATGGTGTTAGCAGTAGTTCTGTTCCTCCGGCAAATGTTGGTAAAACAACCAATCATGGTTACGAAATGGTTGTAAAATGGGCAGAGAATAAATCTAAATTTTCTTATTACATCAACGGTAGTTTAAGTTATGCCAGAAACAAAATTGTTTATATGGCAGAATCTAACAAAGCTTATCCGTGGATGATGCAAACAGGCTTCCCGATAGGTCAATATACCGGCCTGGTTGCAGACGGTTTCTTTAACACACCGGATGAAATAAACAATGCACCTTATAATACTAACAATGCTAATAAAGTTGCATTGGGCGATGTGAGATATAAAGATATTAATGGTGATGGTAAGATTGATGTAAAAGATATTGTGCCAATCGGATATTCAAATCTTGCCCAATATACTTTCAATCTTAAACTTGGATTTTCTTATAAAGGATTTGATGTAAGTATGTTGTTTACAGGGCAAGCAAAAGGCTCCTTTAATTTGGCTCGTTACGAGTTTACCAATGGGTCGTTCTTTCAAAATGCAGGCAATGTAATGCAATGGATGTACGATGGCCGCTGGACAGCAGATAAAGTTGCAAAAAATCAACAAATATTATATCCGCGTGCCACAATGAATGGTGGAACAGGCGGCAGCGCAAACTATTCAAACAGTACACTATGGCTTATTTCCAACGATTTTAAAAGACTAAAAAATATGGAAATTGGATATACGCTTTCTCCATCCATTCCTTTCTTGCAAAGAGCGAAAATAAGTGCGGTACGCATTTATGTTAATGGCAATAATTTGTGTACATGGGGTAGTGCATTATTGGATAAGGGTATAGACCCGGAAGCAAGTGATAGTGGTGGTTATGCTATTTATCCCATTACCCGTGTATTTGTGTTTGGTGCACAGGTTCGCTTTTAATTATTAATATTTTATAAACTGATATAAAATGAAAAAAATACTAAATACTTTAATTATAACATGCTTGCTAACCGGCACATTTTCTTGCCAGAAAGATTTTCTTCAAAAGCCGGATGTAACCGGTAATTCAACTGTTGAAACGGTTTTTTCAACAACGGTTGGTGCAGAAAATGCAATTGCTGCGGCATATCGTCAATCGTTGGTTGCCAACCTTTGGGATGGTAATTCTTTAAACAATGGCATCCTATCAAACGTATCCGGTGAAATGTGTTATGGCGAATCCTGGGCAACCATTTTGCATTTTGTTTCATCCGGTTTTCTTGCATCTCCGGGCTTAGAAAGTAATCCGGCTCAAAGCACAGATAATTTCTTTACAAACTATACTGCCATCAGAAAAGATTATCTCGTGTTGCAAAATATTGATAAGGTTACCGATATGGATGCAACTACCAAAGCGTATGTAAAAGGCGAGATGAAAGGCTTGGTTGCATACCGTTATCTGGCAATGTTTATGCGTTATGGCGGTGTGCCTTTGGTAGATAAAGTGTTAAGCCAAACAGATAGTTTGAATGTTCCAAGAGCCACACTGCAAGGCACTTTAGACAGAATTACACAACTATGTGATGAAGCTGCTTCTGTATTACCTGATAAATGGCCTGATAAATATGCAGGACGTTTAACCAAAGGTGTTGCATTGGCAATAAAAGCAAAAGCATTAATTTATGCAGCACGTCCGTTGTTTAATGCTGCAACACCATATCTCGATCTTGGTGCAAATAATAAATTAATTTGTTTTGGTACTGCAGATCAAACAAGATGGACGAATGCCATTACTGCTAACGAAGCTGTAATTGCATGGGCTACTGCAAATGGCTATGGCATTATTAATACAGGCGGCGGAACTGGTATTGCCAATACAAATGCATTTGATGATTATGCAACTGCCACATCTGTTGCTTCTAATAAAGAAGTATTGTTAGCATATAAATATGATGTTGCCGGAAATAAGTTTTTTGAGTTTTATGATGTTGCATATAACAACGAAAGGTATTTAACTGCACACATGGGGATGCCTACTAATTTTTTAGTAAATTATTACAGAGCCGACGGTACAGACCAGGTATGGCCTGTAGGTGTTGCAAATGCACTTCCTTATTCTGATTATGCTGCAAAGATGCAGGCAATGGAGCCTCGCTTTAAAGCAGATAATTATGCACATTGTATTGATTGTTGGAACAACCCCGGCGATAATGCATGGAAGTATGCCAATTGTGGCCAGGGTCAAAATCATAATGGATCGGGTAGTGGCGATGCACAGAGCACAAAATATTATTACAAAGCAGGCTCAAGAACTTGGTTCGAGTATCCTTTGTATCGTATGCCTGAATTTTATTTGAATTTAGCCGAAGCATATAATGAAACAGGCAATACCGCTAAAGCACTTTTAAACTTAAATATTGTACACAACAGAGCAGGCTTGCAATCTGTAACAGAAACAGACCAAACAAAACTCCGCAAAATAATTCAACGAGAATGGGCTATTGAATTTTATAATGAAAATCACAGATACTTTGATGTTAAACATTGGAAGCTTGATGTAGGCAATGGAATTGCAGCGGGACAAATTAATGAGTTTCAGTTCACTTTTGTTCCGGGTCAAACAAACGATAGAATTGCTGCTAACCTTGCAACATACTATGATAAACCTACTTACATAGTTTACTGGCATCCTAAAATGTTTTTAGAACCCATTCCTCAAACAGAAATAGACAAAGGAATTCTGGTTCAAAACCCCGGATATTAATTTTTGTATCCAATTTTCAATAACAATTCAAAAGAGGACAATGAATAAAAGATATATTTTAAAAAGCATCTTTATCGGATTAATGTTTGTTGCATTTTCCGGCTTTGTAATGGCACAAAAAAAAGATGCAAAAGTATCTGCTGATACTTTAACATTAGAAAAAAATTCTAATTCACTAAAAAATGTACCCGGCCGGCTATTCAATCTTACCAAAATAAATTCAACCGGCGCTGTTGCTACCGTATCGGGAGATGTTTTGTATTCAACTCCAGTTCCTAATTTATCCAATACTTTATATGGCAGATTAGCAGGTTTATCTGTAGCACAACGTTCCGGCGAACTTGGCTCATCAAACGATGCTGCATTGCTTGGTATACGTGGCATTGGCACTTATGGTGTTGCTGGTAACAACGGCTACGGAACCTATAAAATATTTGTAGATGGTTTTGAATCGAATGATAATTATTTCAGAACATTATCTCCCGCAGAGATCGAAAGTGTTTCTATTTTAAAAGATGCGGCTGCACTTGCAACATTTGGAATGAGAGGTTCTAACGGTGTAATTAGTGTAACAACAAAACGCGGTAAAATCTCCAAGCCTGTTTTGCAATTTCAGGTTCGCAGCGGCATTCAAAGTGCTATCAATATAGATAAGCCCCTCGGTTCTTATAATTATGCAAACCTGTATAATCAGGCTATCAGTAACGATAACGGCAATATCTGGAATCCGAAATATACTGATGCACAATTGCAAGCTTATCAAAATGGTACAGGTACTAATGTAGATTGGTACAGTCAGGTATTAAAAAATCATGGGCAATATACCGATGCGGATTTAATTTATTCCGGTGGTGATAAAACTGCCAGATATAATTTAGTGTTTGATTATGCAAATCAAACAGGCTTGTATAATGTTGCAAAATCTTCTTCTACTTCCAACCAAACAATGCAACGGTATAATTTACGTGCTAACCTCGATTTTAATATGTTCGAAATATTTGAAGCAAGTGTTGATTTGGGTGGAAAGATTGAAGATCATAGATATCCCAATTATTCTACTGCATCACTTTGGAACGACCTTGCTTCGTATCCTTCCAACATATATCCTATTCACGATAGTGCCAATTGGTCCGGTACAACTATTTATCCTAATAATCCGGTTGCATCTATCAGTGCATTGGGTTGGGGCTCAGAGCATCGCAGAATTTTACAGGCAAATTTCGGGTTAAAAGAAAAACTTGATTTTATTACACCGGGCCTTTATTTAAAAGAAACATATTCTTTCAATACTTATTCCAGAAGTTTTTACAGTAAAACAGCAACTTATGCCCGTTATTATAATCATGCAACAACAACAACAGATGTAACAACACCTGTAAAAGCATCCAGCCTTAGTCCTGGTGGACAAGAAGATTGGAGGCAAGGTACTGTTACGCTTGGATACGAACATAAATTCAGAGAGCATAGTTTAATATCTGCTGTTAATTATCATCAGTCAGAATATATGGGTGATGGTTTTTATCAATATGCATATCATTATCAAAATATAAATGGCCGCATTAATTACGGTTATAAAAGCCGTTATGTTGGCGAATTAGGTTTTTCTTATTTCGGAGTTGATTCTTATGCTCCCGGAAACCGTTGGGGATTTTATCCTGCAATATCAGGTGCATGGATTGTATCAAACGAATCTTTTTTGAAAAACAGTAAAGCGATAAACTTTTTAAAAGTTAGAGCATCATTAGGAAAAACAGGTGGTGCAGATGCAGATAATAGCCCGCAGGGACAAAATGGCCGCTACTTGTATCAACAATATTATGCAGCAACTTCACCTGCAGGCGGTTCTTTATATCTTGGAGATGGAACACCGGTATACCAAAATTTATTGGCACCGCTTTACACTGCTAATCCAAACATTTTTGCAGAAAAAAGCATTAAATACAATATAGGTTTTGATGCCAATTTCTTTAAAAAATTAGAAGTAACAATGGATGTGTTTATGGATAAACGCAGTGATATTGTTACTTACGATAATTCAGTTCCGGGTACTTGGGGCATTAATACAATTATTAAAAATTTAGGAAAAGTAACCAACAAAGGATTTGAAGTAAGTTCTGTATTTACAGATAAGATTGGAAAAGTACATTATTCTGTTTCGGGTATGGCTGCATATAATGAAAATAAGATTGATTATATGGCCGAAATTACTCCTGCATATTCTTATAACGGTGCAACAGGCAGAGCAATAGGTACACCAATTGGTCAAGTAGCTACAGGTTATTATCAGTTAAGCGATTTTAATGCAGATGGTTCGTTAAGAGCAGGGCAAGCAGTTCCTGCATTTGGTAAAGTTCAACCGGGCGATTTAAAATATAAGGATCTCGATAACAATGGTGTGGTAGATGCAAATGATGTTACTGCAATTGGCAAACCACGTTTTCCAAAACTTACATATTCTTTTGGAGCAAATGTTAATTACAAAGATTTCGATTTTAGCATATTCTTTCAAGGTACAAGTGGTTCAAGTATAAACCTGCTAAGTACGGCATATTATCAAACAGTTGCTTTTGTAAATAATGGCAATGCCTATAGTATAGCAAAGGGGGCATGGGCATATTACCCTGATAAAAATATCGATACCAGAGAATCTGCCACTTATCCGCGATTAACAACAATGGCAAATTCTAATAATTACAGAACAAGCAGTTTTTGGATGAAGAGCGGTGATTTTCTTCGTATCCGTAATATAGAATTAGGTTATACACTATCTGCTCATTTAATAAAATATATCAGTAAGCTGCGGGTTTATATTAATGCGGTGAACCCTGTTACATGGAGTACTTTAATGAAGAACTATCAATTAGACCCTGAATCTGTTTCAGGTTATCCGGGATTGAAATCTTTTAATACAGGTATTGCCGTTACTTTTTAAATTATAAAATTCAATGTGATGAAACTTAAACATAAATATATCGCCAATATTGCCGTAGTTGTTTTCTTAGGTATTGCGGGATGTCAGAAAAACTTTCTTGATACCAAGATTGATACATATGCAACACCTGCTACTATTATTACAGACAGAGCTACATTGTACACTTTTGCCGATGAATTTTATACATCGCTGCAATATGGATACAGCTCATTAGACGGAAATCTTTTTGCTGCTGCTTCCGATGAAACACAACAAACGGTAAGCGGTGGTAATGCTTTGTATTTTAATCAAGGCGTATTAAGTCCAACTATTACTCCGGATAATCAATATAAAACATTGTATGAAGGAATACGTGCCGCTAATTTTTATCTCGATTATTCAAAGGGATGGAGAGCATTTATTGCAATGAACCGCGATACTGTTGCAGATGTTACCAATTATAATAAAGACTTACTTTTTATTCCTTGGTTTAGAGCCGAAGCGCATATTGCCAGAGCCTTTTATTATTTTGAATTGAGTAAACGTTATGGCGGTGTTCCGTTAATTACCCAAACATTAGATCAGGCAACTACTCCGTATGTTGCAAAATCAAGTTACGATGATATTACAAATTTTATTGTTTCTGAAATTGATGCATATAAAGACAGTTTACAATTAAACTGGAAAACATCTTCTTATACAGATCAAAATGGCCGCTTCTCCAAAGGTTCTGCATTGGCATTAAAAGCCCGTGTTTTATTGTATGCAGCAAGCCCGTTACATAATGCAAGTAATGATGTTTCAAAATGGCAGGCAGCAGCAGCAGCAGCAAAAGATCTTATTACAACATCTGGATTGAACTATGCTTTATATACCGGAGGATATGGTAATTATTTTATTGGCAGCACATCGTTAGGAAGTAACGAAACAATTTTTGCTGTTCGCCGTAGTGCAGGTAATGGTTTGGAAACCGCAAATTATCCAATTGCTACACCCGGAGGAAATAGTGGCCTGGCCCCCTCTCACAATTTGGTAGCTGATTATGAATATACCGGTACTGCAGATCCAACAAATATATATGCAAACAGAGATCCTCGTTTAAGTGCATCTGTTGTTACCAACAATAGTACCTGGAATGGAAGAACAATTGTTGAGTCTTTAGGCGGAACAGATGATATGACCATGTCTAACACCAGCAAAACAGGTTATTATCTGAAAAAATTCCTTACAGATAATTTGAATCTTATTAACGGAGGTACCGCACAACATAACTGGATTGTTTTTCGCTATGCAGAAATATTGTTAAACTATGCCGAAGCGATGAATGAAGCCTATGGTCCGGATGTTATTCCGGCAGGTTATCCTTATTCAGCCAGGCAGGCATTAAAATTAGTAAGAGATAGGGCAAGCACATCTTTGCCATTGGTTACCGTAACAGCAGTTGCAGATTTTCGTACTGCAGTAAAACATGAAAGAAGAATTGAACTTGCATTTGAAGACCATCGTTATTGGGATTTGTTGCGTTGGAAAGATGCAGAAACAGTTTTAAATCAACCTATAAAAGGCGTAACCGTTACAAAAAACCCGAACGGTACCTATAACTATACTGTTGTTAATAGTGTAGCTGCGAGAAAATTTAACACTCCTGCAATGTATTATTATCCTTTTCCGCAATCGGAAATTATTAATTCGAACGGAGTTCTAAAACAAAACTCTGGATATTAATTCATATCAATAACAAGCATTATGTTAATTGTTTAAAGATTATACAATGAATAAATCAAATTTTAAAATACTGTTTCCTATATCTGCTGTGCTGCTTACAGCAATATTCAGCAGATGTGAAAAAGATGCAAGCAGCCAAGCTTTTGGTAACGATAATACCCAAATTTTTATGCCACAGGCAACTATCTCTGCACTTAGGTACACAGTGCCTTCTGGCTTAGATTCTGCAACTCGTAATTACTATATAGATGCTCAAAATAATAAGGTGAATATTATTTTAGGCGTAGCTGCTTCCGGTGCACAGGCATTAAGCACTTATACTGTAAATGTTGTTGCCAATACAGATACCATTAATCAAATGATTAGCAGTGGCGTATTGCCTGCTGCAACAACAGCAGTATTACCAAGTAGCATTTATACATTGCCCGCAACCGTTACGGTTGCATCTGGAGTAAGTGCCGCACCATTTTATTTATCTATCGATAAAACACAATTAAAAACGTATGCAGGCAAAACACTTGCGTTGGAAGTGGTGATTAACAACCCTTCTAAATATGCAATAAATGCATCTATCAATAAAACAATCGTACTTATAAACGTGAGTGCTTTAAACCTTTAATATTTTTCATTGGTAACCTGTACAAATTATTATCAATAAAAACATAATGCAGGTTGCGGAAAAATTTGAAATGGCATCTAAATAAATTACTTATTAAACAGAATTTTATGAAACAATTTTTTTATAGAATGGCAGTTTCTCTTTCGTTAGCAGGTGCTTTAATGTTTAGCTCTTGCCAGAAAGATGAAGTTTTTAAATCTGTTGTGGCAGATGGTGCAAGCCCTACGGCATCTTTTACCAATACATCGGGGGCACTTGCAATTACATTTACCAATACATCTTTAAATCCGCAATCGGCATATTGGCAATTCGGAGATGGCACCACATCTACAGATTTGTCTCCTGTACATACGTATGCAGTTGCAGGAAAATATAATGTTACTTTAAAAACTACAAGTTTAGCAGGTTATTCGGCTACTGTTACAAAAAATGTAACGGCTGCGGCACCTGCAGTAGCAAGCTTTTCCGCAGTGCCTGCATTCGGGTTAAATGTAATTTTCAGCAATGGGTCAACTTCTGTAGATCCTAATGCTGCATCTCCTGTTGCATGGGATTTTGGAGATGGAACAACTTCAACAGCAACCAACCCGGATCATAGGTTTCCTGCTTATGGAACGTATAATGTTAAGCTTACGGTTACAGGTTTATTGGGAGATGTATCAACAATTACAAAGGCTGTTGCTGTAGTGAATAGTAATTTATTGCAAGGTGGAGATATGGAAACGGGTAGCAGTGCATTTTGGTCTATTTGGAGTTCTCAAACTGCTATTCCTCCTGTATTTGGGTATACAGGTGCAAAACCATCTGCAGGCTATGACGGATGTTTACGGTTTCCTTCATTCTCTAATAGCAGTAGTGGTACAAACGAATTGATTTATCAGGCAGTTCAGGTAACTGCAGGCAAACAATATAAACTTTCTGCACAGGTAAAATTACCAGCCGGCGGTAAGCAATGCTACCTTCAATTCTATATATCCAATGATGCAAATACATGGAATGAAAATAACGGTACTCCTCCAACACAATTATTTATGTCTTTAAACACATGGCATGGATGGGGAGGATATAGCGGAAGCGGCCCTACAATAGCAGTAGATGGAGATATGACAGCAGCCGTAACAATATATGGTATGTATGGCTTAGGTGGTGCAAACGGTGGTATATATACTGCAACAACAACAGGTACTATTTATATAGGAATTCAGGCCGGAACATGGGCCGGAACTTCAAATGGGGATTTTCTGATTGATAATGTAAGTTTTGTTCAGTTGCCATAAAAGAAATTTAAACTTATCCCTGCTGCGGCAGGGATATATGTTTTTATAGTAACTGATTAAATCTTTACGCTGTTTCTCATTCTTTAATCTTTAAAATTTTCTGCTTTAAAATTTGAGTAAGATGAAAACAATTAAGTTTTTATTTTTTTTGATGCTAACAGTAATACCTGTTTCTTTTCTTTCTGCGCAAAATTATTTTGGTAATATTAATTTACTTAATAAAAAAATAGTTCAATACGAAAAGGCGGAATGGGATATACAACTCAAAACCTTTTTTATAAATCCTTACGATCAAAAAGATGTAATGCTGGATATGGTGCTCACCTCACCATCCGGCAAACCTGTTGTGTTGCCTTGTTATTTCGAAAGTGGACATAGTGATTCGTCTTTATGGAAAGCCCGTTTCAGTGCAAGAGAAACAGGTAAGTATAAATATTTTTTCAGATTGAATAAATCAGGAAAAACACAGGAATCTGTTGTAGCATATTTTACGGTTGTATCAGGAGCTAAATCAGGCTTTCTTCATAAAAATGATTTGTATACTTTTAAGTTTGATGACGGAAAATTATTCAGAGGCATCGGCGAAAATGTAGCATGGGAATCCCGTTCTTTCGAAAACCCAAAATGGACTTACGATTATTTGTTGCCGACACTTGCACGCAATGGTGCCAACTTCTTCAGAACATGGATGTGCAGTTGGAATATGCCTTTGGAATGGAATAAAGTTTCTCCAACAAAACGCTATCAAAATTCCAACCAATATTTTAACCCGGGCGCTATCAAACGTATGGATGAATTGGTTGCTCTTACAGATTCTTTGGGTTTGTATTTTATGCTCACATTAGATTGGCATGGTCATCTTACATTGGGGAATAACTGGAATAACAGTGCTTACAATATCAAGAATGGAGGAACAGCATCAACACCAACAGAATTTTTTTCTTTGCCTGCTTCTATAGAACGTTATAAAAATAAATTGCGTTATATAGTTGCACGTTGGGGCTACAGCACCAACATTGCTGCATTTGAATTTTTTAATGAAATTGATAATGCCGCATTTGGCGTAAAAGATACTATTCTGATTCCGCATTCGGTTATTACACATTGGCATAGAGAAATGAGCCGTTATTTAAAAGAGATGGACCCTTATGAACATTTGGTTACAACAAGTGTATCTCATCGTGATATTGAAGGAATGAATTCAATTGCAATGATAGACTTTAATCAAAAACATATTTATAAACATACGGAACATATTCCTGCAATCTATCCCGATTATATTCAAACATACGGAAAGCCTTATGTAGTGGGCGAATTCGGCTACCGGTGGGAAGATGCAAATCCTAAATATGCTGTAGAAGCAAACTGGGATTATAAACGCGGACTATGGTATGGCATGTTTAGTACAACCCCCATATTGCCGATGAGTTGGTGGTGGGAATTTTTTGACGATCAGAATATGACTCCTTATTTTAAATCCGTAAGAGAAATAAATGATGCCATGTTAAAAGCAGGTAACGGAAGTTTTGAACCTTTTTCTGTTTCAACAAAAATGTTACATGCACAGGGAATGAAATGCGGCACTACTTATTTTTTATACCTGCTGAATGAATCCGATTCAGCAATTACAACTCCGGTTTCTTTCTCAACCAATACCAATAGAAAATATACGGTGCAATCATTTAATCCGGATAATCGGGAGTATAAAAGTGTTACAACTTTTTCAGTTCACAACAAAGATATGATACTGCCAACTGTGTCATTATCTCCTAAAAAGGAAATGCTGTTTATTATCAGTGCTCAATAAAAGATTCAAATGAAAATATTATTTGCCCGTCATACTATTAAAGTTTGTTTTGCTGCTTTTATTTTTTCCAATATAATAGATAATGCATCTGCTCAAAACAGAGGGTTATTGCAGCCGCAAGAAAAAAATACATTGCCGGTTTCGCTTGCTCCTTTTTCTGTTGCAGTAAAAAAAAATAAACAGGCGTTAAAACCTGTTTTAGCATTGCAACAAAATGAGGAGTATGCATTGGAAGGAGGCTGGGAAATGCAAGCTGCGAATGATATTAAAGAAAATGGCGCAATTGTTTCTCAACAAAAATATCAAAGTAAAACCTGGTTTAATGCAACAGTGCCCGGTACTGTTTTAACAACACTTGTTAATAATGGTATTTATCCTGATCCGGCATTCGGACTAAATAACCTGGCTATCCCGGATACATTATGCAGGCAGCAATGGTGGTATAGAACAAATTTTATAATTGAAAAAAATAAATTAAATAAATCGGCAATTCTTACGTTCAATGGTATTAATTATATAGCCGATGTTTGGGTGAATGGAAATAATGTAGGAACCATAAAAGGAGCTTTTCGCCGTGGTATTTTTGATGTAACAAAATTTCTGCATGAAGGAACAAATAGTCTGGCTGTTTTAATTACTCCGCCGCCGCATCCCGGTATTCCACATGAAGAATCTCCAAGTGCAGGAAGAGGCCCTAACGGTGGTGCTTTATGTGCAGATGGCCCTACTTTTATTTCTTCTGAAGGATGGGATTGGGTTCCCGGGATAAGAGACAGAAATATTGGTATCTGGCAAAATGTAACATTGAAATTTGTTGATGCAATTTTAATTGAAGATCCACAAGTAATTACACAATTGTCTTTACCGGATACATCATCGGCAGAACTTACGGTTAAGGTGCATGTGAAAAATATTTCGTCTCAATTACAGAAAATAAAAGTAAATGCAACGATTGAATCTGTAAAGATCAGCACAAAAATATTGTTACAGGCAGGGGAGTCAAGAGAATTGGTATTGTCTCCAAAAGACTTTGCAGCACTGCATTTCAGCCATCCGCGTTTGTGGTGGCCCAATGGTTACGGCAATCCTGAATTGTATCAACTAAAATTAACCGCATCTGTAAATAATAAAACTGCTTGTAAAAAAAGTTTACGTTTTGGTATAAGGGAATTGTCGTACGAATTGAGTGTAGATGCACCTCAACAGCCAGCATTAAGAATTGACTATAAACCAACCGTTGTATTGCCATTAATTAAACAAGCACCTTTCAATAATTCAAAAAGAAGGCATATTGAGGGCGAAACGGTTATTCCGTCTGTTGCTTCTAATGTTGATGCAAATATTTTTACTGCAATAAAAGATTTATCTGCTGCTCCATATCTTGTTATAAAAGTGAATGGCAAAAGAATATTTTGTAAAGGCGGTAATTGGGGAATGGATGATTATATGAAGAGAACTTCCCGTTCTTTTCTTGAACCTTATTTTCGTTTGCATAGAGATGCACATTTTAATATGGTTCGCAATTGGACAGGCGAAAGCACAGAAGAAATATTTTATCAACTATGCGATGAATATGGATTGCTGGTATGGAACGATTTCTGGATCTCAACAGAACATTATAATATAGAACCCACAGATAATACATTATTTCTGGATAATGTGAAAGATGTTGTGCACCGTTTTAGAAATCATCCGTCCATTGCAATTTGGTGTGCACGTAATGAGGGCTATGCTCCGCCTGCACTTGAAGATAGTCTTGCAAATATTATTGTATTGGAAGATGGTACCAGGTATTATCAATCCAATTCCAGATACCTTAATCTGCGTACAAGCGGGCCGTGGCATTATCAGCAACAACCATCAAAATATTTTACCTCTATCGCAGAAGGGTTTAGTACAGAGTTGGGAACGCCGGCTGTGCCAACTGCAGCATCGATGCGTAAAATGATGAGTGAGAAAGATGTGTGGCCGGTAAAAGATGTGTGGTATTATCACGACTTACATTTTGGACAAATTGAATATAGAAGAGCAATTGATTCGTTGTATGGCAATGCAAAAAACCTCGAAGATTTTTGTGCAAAGGCACAGCTTGTAAATTACGATAGTCATAGAGCAATGTTCGAATCGTGGAACAGCAAATTGTTTAATAAAGCAAGCGGTTTATTATTATGGATGACGCATCCTGCATGGCCAAGTACTGTATGGCAAGTATATAGTTGGGATTATGAAACATTTGGTGCATATTTTGGTGCATTAAAAGCCTGTGAGCCTGTACATGTGCAAATGAATTTGCACGACAATAAAGTGATAGCTGTAAATACTTCTCTGAATGATTATAGAAATTGTAAAGCATCTATTAATGTTTACGATTTGAAAGGGAAAAAAATATTTTCTCAATCATTGCAAAAAAATATTTCATCAAATACTTTGACTGAATTTTTTACGCTGCAATTACCAACTGAATTGCCGGAAGTTTATTTGGTAAGAGTTGAATTGCAAAATGAGAAAGGCGTTGTTTTGTCCATAAATGATTATTGGAAAACAAATGAACAGGCAAAAAATTTTACTGCATTGCAACAAACAGGAAAAACAAAATTGATGGCGAAAAAAATAGACGCATCAAACGGAAAATATACATTGTCTGTTGAAAATGTTTCTTCGCAAGTTGCCATTGCTGTTAAATTAAATTTGATTGAAACAAACACAAAACAAATAATATTACCGGCATATTTTACCGACGGATATTTTAATCTTTTGCCCGGCGAAAAAAGAACGATCTCTGTTGAGTATAACAACAAATCAAACGAGAAAAAACAAGTAATGCTTACAGCATTTAACGCAGATGAAATTGTATTCGATTTATAAAATAGTAATGAGCCATAGAAAAATTCTGATACTGCTTATTTTTTTTCATTTGATTTCTTCTTTGAAGTTGAATGCACAATCTTCTTTTGTAAAAGTGGCGGACGGGCATTTTCTTATCGCTGAAAAACAATACAATTATATTGGTGCAAACTATTGGTACGGTGGGCTTCTGGCTAATTCTGAAGATGGCAAAAGACGTGTAATAACAGAACTTGATTTTCTTGTAAAACAAGGAGTGAATAATTTAAGAATTTTAGCAGGTAGCGAAGGTGAAGGAACAATTATTAACATGAAAAGAGTATCGCCGGCATTACAGCCAAAGCCCGGTATTTTCAATGAGAACACTTTATTAGGATTGGATTTTCTTCTTTCGGAATGGGGCAAACGTAAAATGAAAGCCGTAATCTATTTAAGCAATAATTGGGAATGGAGCGGTGGCTTTTATCAATATTTGAATTGGTGTGGAATGGTGAGTGATAGTACATTGAAACAAAAATGGAACTGGGATTTGATTTGTAATGAAGTGAGCAAATTTTATACCTGCGATAGTTGCATTCATTTATATAGACAACAGGTTAAATTGATTGTTGAAAGAACAAATTCTGTAACCGGAAAAAAATATATAAATGATGATGCTATCATGGCTTGGCAATTAGCGAATGAACCAAGACCTATGCGGCCTACTGCGATTCCTGCATTTGAAAAATGGGTTGCTTCAACTGCTGCATTCATTAAGTCGATTGATTCTAATCATTTAACAACAACAGGTAGTGAAGGCGAAATGGGAAGCGAAAATATACAAGTGTTTGAAGCGATTCATAGTAATAAAAATATCGATTATGCAACCATTCATATCTGGCCTAAAAACTGGCAATGGTTCAGCGACACCTCTGTTGCGGTTTCTTGGAATAAAATTGTAAGCAATACGCAAAACTATATTTCTAAACACGAGCAAGTTGTTCAATTATTAAATAAGCCTTTGGTGATTGAAGAATTTGGATTGCCGAGAGATCATCAATTATATACGGCTGTTTCTTCAACTTTTCATCGGGATAAGTTTTATCAACTAATCTGCGATGCATTATTAAAATCAGTTCAACAAAAGAAAATGCTTTCCGGGATTAACTTCTGGGCATTTAGTGGCAGTGGCAAACCTTCACATCTTTTCTGGGAAGACGGGGATGATTTATTAGGCGACCCCGTTCAGGAAGAACAAGGCTTAAACTCTGTGTACAAGAGTGATACAAGTACATGGAAAATTATTCATTCCTGCTATCATCAAATAAAAAAATATTAATCACTTTATCCTGTATAAAATAAATCCATGAAAAAAAAATTTCTCACATTATTATTTTGTTTGTTTGTTGCAACGCTGTTGAATGCACAGGTGCAAGGCTTTGAATTGCTTAACAAAAAAGTATTGCAATACGAAAAAGCAGAATGGAATATTCAACTGATTGCTGAATGGCAAAATCCGTATTTACAGGAAGATATTGCATTGGATATGTTGCTTACGTCACCTTCCGGTAAAAAAATAATATTGCCATGTTATTACGAATCCGGTGAAAGTGGGAAACCATCAAAATGGAAAGCTCGTTTTGCTGCACAGGAAACAGGGAATTATACTTACAGTTTTCAGTTAACCAAAGCAAATGAAATTGTCAGTAATTCAGCACAGTCATCTTTTCAATCAAATGCTTCAGTGAAGAATGGATTTCTTCATACAAAAAATAATTGGGTGCTAGAATTTGATAATGGAAAAGCATTTCGTGGTATTGGTGAAAATATTTGTTGGGAGTCCCGTGCAAATGATGATTCTAAATTTTTTAAAGAACTGCACGAAAAAGAAAAATATAATTATGAATACATGTTGCCTTCGTTGGCAAAACATGGCGGCAATTTTTATCGCACCTGGATTAGCTCTTGGAATTTGCCGATTGATTGGAAAAAAGGATTTAACAGCAAACGTTATACAGCTTCTGATGAATATTACAACCCCAGTGCCGTAAAGGCTTTGGACAGATTGGTTACATTGTCTGATTCTTTGGGTCTGTACATTATGCTAACATTGGGTACCGGTGCCTCGGATGTTAGAAGCGGTGGATTTGCAACGTCATCTGCAGATTTTTTTGTTAATCCTTTAGCCAAACAAAAATATAAAAATCGTTTGCGGTACATTATTGCACGTTGGGGTTATAGTACAAGTATTGCAACCTGGGAATTTTTTAATGAAGTAGACAATGTTCAATTCTCAAACAGAAATGCACCTATCAGTGCGGCATCTATTACAGATTGGCATGCAGAAATGAGCACTTACCTTAAATCGATTGATTTGTACAAACATATTGTTACAACCAGCATTTCTCACAGAGATGTAAAGGGGATGAATGATTTACCCAATATAGATATCAATCAAAAACATATTTATAAAAACACAAAAGTTATTCCTTCAACCATTGTGAAGTATGAAGAGGATTATAAAAAACCGTATGTAATTGGAGAATACGGATATGAATATGATTGGCAAAAAAATTTTAATCTTTTTGCAAACGAAATGGATAGTGATTTCAAAAGAGGCATGTGGTATGGATTATTTTCTTCAACACCCATTCTTCCGATGAGTTGGTGGTGGGAATATTTTGATGACCGTGGAACAGATGTCTATTTAAATAGAATAAAAATTATTTCAGAGGAGATGTTAGCTGCAGGTAAGGGATCATTTGAAAAAGTGAACGCGAAAACAACAGATTCCGCAACAGAAATATTTGCCGTTGCTTGTGGAAATAAAGTTTTTGTGTATGCGTATAACCATTCGGCAACAGATAAAAAAGTATCCTTGCAGATACCGCTGAAAAGCCCGGCAGAATTGAGTTATAAAATATTCGACTGTGAACCGGGTGTTTATTCCAAAGCAAAAAAAATAAAAGTAACATCTGCAGATATGAAGTTGAGAAAAATATTGCTTCATGCCAACGCAGATGTTGTTTTAATAATAAGCAAAGCCGAATAATAAACGAATCATCTATAATTATTAAAAATGAAAATCTTTCAACTTTCAATTGCTCTTTATACAATATTCTTCAGTGCTAATGTATTGGCACAAGATAATATTTCGTGGTGGTTAACCACTACAGATAAGTCTGCATTGCTTTCAAAACAAGCCGAATTAAAGGCGGGTAGTATTGCAAATAATAATTATGCAATTATTGCGATTGATACTACAAAAAAATACCAAAGCATTGATGGCTTTGGATTTGCATTAACCGGTGGAAGTGCCCAACACATCATGCATATAACCCCTGAGAACAGAAAGAAGCTATTGCATGAATTATTTGCAACCGATGGAAGCGGCATTGGTATTAGTTATTTGCGGTTGAGTATTGGTGCATCAGATTTAAACGATCATGTTTTTTCTTATGATGATTTGCCTGAAGGAGAAACAGATATTCATCTTAATAAATTTGATTTGAATCAAGATAAATTGGATGTAATTCCGGCAATGAAAGAAATTTTAGCCATCAATCCTTCTATTAAAATATTAGGTTCCCCGTGGTCTGCGCCGGCATGGATGAAAACAAACAACAACATTCAGGGCGGTAAATTAAAAGAAGAATATTATGCGGTGTATGCAAAATATTTTTTGAAATATATCACAGAGATGAAGAAAAACGGAATCACAATAGATGCCATCACTTTGCAAAACGAACCATTTAATGATGGCAACACACCAAGTATGCAAATGTTTGCTAAAGAGCAGGCTTTGTTTATAAAAAAATATGTTGGTCCTCTGTTTAAAGCAAATGGAATCAAAACAAAAATTGTTTTATACGATCATAATTGCGATGCGCCGGAATATCCTATTTCTGTTTTAACGGATTCTGCCGCCAGGCAATATGTTGATGGTTCCGGCTTTCATTTATATGCCGGTTCTATCAATGCATTAACGAAAGTGCACAATGCTTTCCCTGATAAAAATTTATATTTTACAGAGATGATGGTTACCAATCGCAATGGTTTCAATATTGCAAACCCCATTGACCGGATTTTGATAGGAGCTGTAAGAAACTGGAGTAAGAATGTTATTTTATGGAACCTTGCTGCAGATTCAAATAACAAACCGCATACGGATAATGGGGGTTGTGCCATGTGCCAGGGTGCTATAACTATTGATGGAGATATTGTGGAAAGAAATAGTGCTTATTATGTAATTGCACATGCATCTGAATTTGTTCCGCTTGGTTCTGTGCATGTTGAAAGTTCAGCAGTAGAACCACTTTCGAATATTGCATTCAAAACCCCGAACGGAAAAATCATAGTGATAGTTGCCAACAAAACAACAACCAATCAATCATTCAATATTTCTATCGGTAATAGAATGGCTCAATCAGCATTGCCTGCAGGTGCTGTTGCAACTTATGTTTGGTAATCTATCATTCTTTAAAAATATTTTTTATGAAATCGAAATACTTATTTTTTTGTTTTGCATTTTTATTTGTTGTTGCAATACATGCTCAAAATAAAAATGCACTTCGTGTTAAAACAGAATATGGAATTGTTGAAGGAACAGTTGAGCAATCAGGTGTGTACGCTTTTAAAGGTATTCCTTATGCGGCAGCTCCTACGGGAGATTTGAGATGGAGAGAACCACAACCTCCTGCAAAATGGACAGGCATAAAACAAGCGAAGGCATTTGGCCCAAAACCAATGCAATTACCAATTTACAGCGATATGCAATTTCGTTCATCCGGCATGAGTGAAGATTGTTTGTACCTGAATGTTTGGTCTCCTTCAGATTATCAAACGTCGAAACTTCCAGTACTTGTATATTTTCATGGCGGTGGATTATCTGCCGGTGATGGTTCTGAAAAACGATACGACGGAGCAGCTATGGCTGCTAAGGGAATTGTAATGGTTACCCTCAATTACAGGTTAGGAATATTTGGTTTTTTTGCACATCCTGAGTTAACTAAAGAATCTGTCCATCATGCATCCGGCAACTATGGATTTTTAGATCAACATGCTGCATTAGTTTGGGTTAAAAAAAATATTGCTGCCTTTGGTGGTGATCCTGATAAAGTAACTATCGCAGGGCAATCTGCAGGTTCAAGATCTGTAAGTACTCAAATGGCATCGCCACTTTCGAAAAATTTATTTCGTGCGGCAATAGGGGAAAGTGGTTCTATGTTTGCAACCGGTAAGAATCCAACATTAGCTGAAGCGGAACAAAAAGGTATTGCATTCGTTTCTGTTGCCAATGCGGAAAATGTAGCTTCATTAAGAAAAATAAGTGCTGAAAAATTATTAGAAATTGTTGCTAAAGAAAAATCATTTCGTTTCGGTGCTATTATTGATGGCTATTTTTCACCTGCATCTCCTGGTGAAATCTATGGTACAGGCTTACAGGCAGATGTGCCTTTGCTTGCAGGATGGAATTCTGCTGAAATAAGCTACACATCTGTTTTAGGAAAAGATGCGCCAACGGTAGAGAACTATCGTAATGCCGTAAAAAAATTATATGGAGACCAGGCAGAAGATTTTCTGAAACATTATCCTGTTGCAACAGATAATGATGTAATGAAAGCAGCTACTGATATAGCGAGTGACAGATTTAACGGTTATGATACCTGGAAATGGATTGACCTGCATGGCAAAACAAGCGGTAAACCTGTTTACCGTTATTTATATACACAGTTGTTGCCACTCGATGATAGTACAAATATTCCCGCTTATCGAGGTGCGCCGCATTCAGCAGAAATAGAATACGCACTTGGTACATTACCTATATCTACTGCTCATAGATGGAATGCAGATGATTACAAAGTGTCTGAAATAATGAATGCATATTTTGTAAACTTCGTAAAAAACACAAATCCCAATGGGGATGGATTACCTGTTTGGTATGGCTTGCAAAGCAGTATTCCTAAAGTAATGGTGATTGATAAAAATGCTCATTCTGAACCGGAAAAAAATCTCAAAAGATACCTGTTTTTAGATCAGTACTATAATCATGAATAGATTACTGTAAATTGGTTTGATCTTTCTGTAATTAGAAATTATTTTCAGTAATATGCATAGAAATAATTTTTTTCGAATGATAATTATACTCATTATTATGATGTTGATGAGTGGGAGTTATTTGATTTGCAAACCGATCCGATGGAAATGAAAAATGTGTACAACGATACACGGTACTGTCCGGCTATAAAAGAATTACATCAACGATTGGTTGCACTAATGAATTATTACTACGATAGCGATACACTGGCACAATCGTTTATTAGAAATTCTGCACTCCAATCTCATTAAGCAATACCATATTAAAACAATTTCAATCGAATTGAATCTCTGCTATTTGCTAGCCTTATTTTGGAGTAGTGGTTAAAAAAATAAATACATTTAGTAGGATTATGATATGTTACAAGTCAATTAGTAGTTTCTTTGTGTTGAATAAATTTTTGAATATTATTTATTGAAGCAACCAATTTTATTGTAAACTGGATTTATGAAACAATTATTACTTCTCTTATTTTTTGTACAAGCGCTATCAGGAATAGCGCAACAGCAATATGCGATAGAAAAAAATATACACTACTATCCAGATTCAGTCGGTCAGAAGAATGAATATCTTTCTTCACAATGTACATTGGATATATATTATCCTAAAGGAGCAAAAAATTTTGCTACGATTATTTGGTTTCACGGAGGTGGTATCACTACAGGAAGTAAGGAGATACCAAAAGCATTAATGGATAAAGGATTTGCAGTAGTTGGTGTTGGATACAGGCTTTCGCCTAAAGTAACAGCACCAAAATATATTGAAGATGCAGCAGCAGCAGTAGCTTGGGTATTTCAACATATAAATAATTATGGAGGTAATGCCAATCTTATTTTTATTTCAGGTCATTCAGCCGGAGGCTATTTGGGAATGATGATTGCACTCGATAAAAAATATCTGAACAAATACAATATTGATGCAAATAATATTGCCGCACTTATTCCTTTTAGTGGGCAAGCGATTACTCATTTCACTATTAGAAATGAAAGAGGTATTAAAGCTACTCAACCTATAATAGATGAATATGCCCCGCTTTATCATGTACGTGCAGATGCTCCGCCAATATTGCTAATTACAGGAGATCGTGAAAAGGAACTTCTTGGTAGATATGAAGAAAATGCTTATTTCTTAAGAATGATGAAATTAACGGGAAATTTACACACCAATCTTTATGAGTTACAGGGGTTTAATCATGAGAATATGCCGGAGCCGGCTTTCCCGTTGTTGGTAAAAGAAGTGGCTAACACAACAAAAGAAATTTTAGGAAAGAAATAAATTATAATTGAAGAATTGTAAATAACTACAAGAATATTTGCTTGCAAATTCAAGTATTATATTGCTAGGTAAGTGATTTGGCAGAAACTTAAAATCTAAGCCCTAACAGGTATAGTTAATATTTTGATAATTACGAATTGTAATAAAGGCAATCACTAATTAGGCTCTATTCCACCTTTTCGCTAAAAATGGGTATATTTTTTTATTTATATAATTTTAATGAAGAATGATTTTGCTAATAAAAGCCTGTTTCTGCTGTAGTGGCTTTAAATGATGTGAGTTTTGGATAATCAGCTTTCTA
>Ga0182038_10000296_pt1 | contig 24664 bp, 27 predicted proteins | sample sta12Can44000108_FD_125976 | JGI IMG/M metagenome (GOLD analysis project Ga0182038, IMG submission 125976) | Lab enrichment of tropical soil microbial communities from Luquillo Experimental Forest, Puerto Rico - statanox.12C.anox.44.000.108 | ecosystem: Environmental > Terrestrial > Soil >...
GCGGCATCAGAGCAGCTCCAGCCCGATGGCGGTGGCCTCGCCGCCGCCGATGCACAGGGACGCGACACCGCGCTTCAGGCCGTATGTCTTCAGGGTCGCCAGCAGGGTGACGATGATACGCGCTCCCGAAGCGCCGATGGGATGGCCGAGCGCACAGGCGCCGCCATGGATGTTCACCTTGTCGGCGGGCAGACCAAGGCTCTTGATGGCGGCCATGGCGACCACGGCGAAGGCCTCGTTCACCTCCCACAGGTCCACCCGATCCTTGCTCCAGCCGGTCTTGGCTAGCAGGGCTTCGATTGAGCCGATGGGGGCGGTGGGGAACAGGCCGGGCTTGCCGGCAAAGGTGGCATGGCCGTGGACCATCGCCAGCGGCGTCGCGCCCAGCTTCTCGGCGTGGGAACGGCGGGTCAGCACCAGGGCGGCGGCTCCGTCCGAGATCGAGCTGGAATTGGCGGCGGTGACGGTGCCGCCCTCGCGGAAGGCGGGCTTCAGGCCGCGGATTTTGTCCATCTTGGCCTTGGGCGGCTGTTCGTCGCTGGCGATCTCGCCGGCCTTGGTGGTCACAGGGGTGATCTCGGCGGCGAAGCTGCCGTCATTGATGGCCTTCTGGGCGCGGGTCAGCGAGGTGATGGCCCAGTCGTCCTGTTCCTCGCGGGTGAAACCATAAGCCTGGGCGCAGTCCTCGGCATAGGTGCCCATCAGCCGGCCCTTCTCATAGGCGTCTTCCAGCCCGTCGAAGAACATATGGTCGATCACCCGGTCATGGCCCATGCGGTAACCGGACCGCGCCTTGGGCAGCAGATAGGGGGCGTTGGACATGCTCTCCATGCCGCCGGCCACCATCACCTCGGCGCTGCCGGCGACCAGCAAGTCATGGGCCAGCATGGCGGCCTTCATCCCTGAGCCGCACATCTTGTTGACGGTGGTGCAGCCAGCCGACAGCGGCAGACCGGCCCCTAGCGCCGCCTGACGGGCCGGGGCCTGGCCCAGGCCGGCGGGCAGCACGCAGCCCATGATCACTTCCTGCACCAGTTCGGGCGACAGGCCGGAGCGGGCGACGGCGGCGGCGATGGCGGCGGAACCCAGCTTGGGCGCGGCGACATCCTTGAAGTCGCCCTGCATGCCGCCCATGGGGGTGCGGGCCGAACCGATGATGACGATAGGGTCGATAGCGGTCATGGTCTCGGTCTCCTTACTTGGCGGCCATGCGCACAGCGCCATCCAGCCGGATGACCTCGCCGTTCAGCATGCTGTTCTCGAAGATGGTGCGGCAGAGGGCGGCGAATTCGGTCGGGCGGCCCAGCCGGGGCGGGAAGGGGATCAGCTTGGCCAGCGAGTCCTGCACCTCCTGCGGCATGGCTTCAATCATCGGGGTGCCGAAGATGCCCGGCGCGATGGTCATCACGCGGATGCCGGAACGGGCCAGCTCGCGGGCGATCGGCAGGGTCATGCCCACCACGCCTCCCTTCGAGGCGGCATAGGCGGCTTGGCCGATCTGGCCGTCGAAGGCGGCGATGGAGGCGGTATTGACGATCACCCCGCGCTCGCCCTCGGCGTTCGGTTCCTGCTTGGCGATGGCGGTGGCGGCCAGACGCAGCATGTTGAAGCTGCCGATCAGATTGACCTGGATGGTCTTGGCGAAGACCGACAGGCTGTGCGGCCCCTCGCGGCCCACCACCTTCTCGCCCGGACAGATGCCGGCGCAATTGACCAGACCCCGGATGCTGCCGAAGGCTGCGACGCAAGCTTCGACTGCGGCCTGACCGCTGGCCTCGTCGGTGACGTCGGTCTTGACGAAGCGGGCGGACGAGCCCAATTCGGCGGCGACGGCCTGACCGGCGGCGTCATTGACATCGGCGATGATCACCCGCCCGCCATTCTCGGCCACCATGCGGGCGACGGCGGCCCCCAGACCCGAGCCGGCTCCGGTGACGACGACGGCGCTGTCCTTGATCTGCATTGCTTGAGCCCTCCCAGTGGAATTTTTTTAGGAGCCTAATGGCGGGGGGCAGCACGGGTCGATGTCGGGAACTTCCAATCTCCCTGACATCTTTTGCGACTTGGGCTAATCTGGCCCTGCTCGGAACGCGCCCACAGAGGCAGATGCGGCGGGCAGGGGACGATCCGGGAGCATCATGGAAAAAGGCACCATCTCCATCGCCTTCGTCGAAGGCCTGCTGGAGGGTTTCCGCGCCAAGGGCTATGACGCCGAGGAATTGCTGGCGCAGGTGGGGCTTGCCTCCAGCCTGCTGAGCCACCCCCATGCCCGCGTCTCGGGCCCAGCCTATTCCATGCTGATCCGGTTGGTGGCGCAGGTGCTGGGCGACGAATTCTTCGGCCAGGACAGCCGCCCGATGAAGCTGGGCAGTTTCGCCATGCTCTGCCACAACGTCATTCATTGCGAACGGCTGGACAGGGCGCTGGACCGGACCTTGCGCTTCTATGCTCTGCAGTTGGACGATATCTGCGGCAGCCTGACAAGGCGCGACGGGCTGGCCTTCCTGACCGTCGGTTCGCGCGATCCCGACCGCCCGGTATCGATGTTCGCCCAGGAAACCCTGATGATGTTCGTCCATCGCCTCGCCTGCTGGCTGGTGAACCGGCGCATCACCATCCGTCATGCCTGCTTCGCCTATGACGAACCGCCGCATCGGGACGAATATCAGCTGCTGTTCTGTGGGGATTTACGCTTCAACCAGAGCCAGACCGGGCTGGCCTTCGACGAGCGTTATCTATCGCTGCCGGTGGTGCGTAATGTCGCGGCGATGAAGGATTATCTGGTGACGGCTCCGGCCAATCTGCTGGTGCAGTATCAGGACAGCAGCAGCCTGACGGTGCAGATTCTGCGCCGGCTGGGCGATCTGCCGCCGGCGGAATGGCCCAGCCTGGAAGACTTGGCCGATGCCCTGCACACCTCGACTTCGACCCTGCGCCGCCGGCTGGAGTCGGAGGGGCAGCTTTATCAGGGGCTGAAGGATCAGCTGCGCCGCGACATGGCGATCAACCTGCTGGACGGCACGACCATGAGCGTGATGGAGATCGGCGCTGAACTCGGGTTCGCCGAGACCAGCGCCTTTCACCGCGCCTTCAAGAAATGGACCGGCGCCAATCCCGGCGAATATCGCCGCCGGCGGAAGTAGGGCCTCTGGTCCATTATCCGTCATGGCCGGGCTTGCCCCGGCCATCCACGAAAAATCCCTGAGTATCCGGCCTCCCAAAACCTGAACCCCCGGATCAAGTCCGGGGGTGACGTGATGTTTTTGCGGGGCGTCCTATTCCCACAGGAACGTCGTAAAGACCTCCAGCGGTTCACGCTCGGTCGCCAGCTTGTTCTCGGGAGCGGAAGTATCCTCATATCCCAGCGCCACGCCGCAGGCGATGATCTGGTTGTCGGGAATGCCGATGGCCGGCTTGATGATGCGGTGGAACTTCGAGAAAGACTGCTGCGGGCAGCTATGCAGCCCAAAGCCCCGCGCCGCCAGCAGGATCGATTGCAGGAAGGTGCCGAGATCGAACCAGCTGCCGGTATTCATCGCCTTGTCGATGGTGATGAACAATCCGACCGGAGCGTCGAAGAAGCTATAATTGCGGCCGAACTGATGCTTCATCCGCGCCTCGTCGCCCTTGCCGATGCCCAGCAGGGCGTAAAGATCGCGGCCCAGTTTGCGACGGCGTGACAGATAGGGATCGATCCAGGTTCCGGGGTAATAGGGATATTCCTCGTTATGGCCCGGCTCTTCGGCCTCGTGGGCGGCCATGATCTTGCCGGTCAGGTCCGTCAACGGTGCGCCCGACAAGGCCCAGACCCGCCAGGGCTGGATGTTGGTGCCCGAAGGGGCGCGGGCCGCCAGTTCCAGAATATGCTCGACCACTTTGCGCTCGACCGGAGTGGGCAGAAAGGCGCGCACGGCGCGGCGGCTGGAGATGGCTTCGAAGACGTCGCACTGGGCTTTGGGAAAATGGCTCACCTGATGACTCCCTGGCTGGATGACGGGATTCGTCAAAGTTAGGGAGATAGACGGGCGGCGGCAATGCCCGGATCGTTCAAGATGGCTGCCGCAAAAGGCCTAAGAGATATCATTGATCCGTTACCCTTGCGAAGCCGGGGGGATCCCATTAGAGCGTGATGAATTTATGTTGGTCCATATCCGGCATTTTTGAGCAGGTTGGCGCATTCCAGCGGAGGGAAGGCATCAAGTAGTCTGCCGATCGCGTCACAGAGGGTGTCAACAGTGCGTGCCGCCTCCTTGCGCAGCAGATGTTTGAGCTTGGCGAAAACCTGCTCGATGGGGTTCAGGTCTGGAGAGTATTTGGGCAGCAGGAACAGCTTGGCGCCGCCCTCTCGGATGAGGCGGCGAACGGCTTCGCCCTTGTGGCTGCCAAGGTTGTCCATAACCACGATGTCGCCGGGGACGAGGGTGGGAACGAGCACCTTTTCGACGTAGACCCGGAAGCGCTCGCCATTGATGGGCCCGTCGAGCACCCATGGCGCGTCGATACGGTCGTGGCGGAGTGCGGCGAGGAATGTCATGGTCTTCCAATGGCCGTAGGGCGCCTTGGCATCCAGTCTTTGACCGCGCGGCGCCCATCCGCGCAACGGTGCCATGTTGGTCTTGGTCCAGGTCTCATTGATGAAGACCAGACGATCAATCGCTATCCGGCCCTGATACGTCTTCCACTGCCCGCGCTTTCGTGCGATGTCCGGCCGATCCTGTTCGCTGGGGAGCACGCTTTTTTTTGAAGCTCAGTTTCTCGGCATGCACGAATTCCCAGACGCTGCGGTAGTCCACCATCACCTCCCGCTCGGCCAGTTCCGTCACCAGCCCACGCAACGTGAAGTCCTTCTCCTTGCACCGCTGGATCAACCAATCCCGGTGCTCGCCCTGGATCGTCTTCGGCCGGTTCCCGCCCATCTTGTCGGGGGCAACGCTGCCGGTCTCGCGCAGCCGGATCACCCACCGAATCACCGTGCTGACACCAACGTCAAACCGTGCCGCCGCTTGGTGCCGCGACAGGCCCTCTTCCTCAACGGCCGCAACAACCCGCTCCCGGAGATCCTTCGAATACGGTTTCGCCATGCATGCTGGCCTCCATCTCCAGCCGGCATGTTGAATCAGATCGCGCGCCTTTTGGGAATCCCCTACCGATTCAATCCCTCTTCATCCCGCTCTAAGCTTCATTTTATGGCCAAACATGACCCTTCGCCTGCGCAAGGGGGATGAAAAAATGCCGAGCCCCGGGTGGTCTTGTCGGGCGATGGAGCAACGCGGCAATATCGTCGATAGCGAATTTACGGCTCCGCAGGGCGTGAAGATTTGAAGGCTCTTAGCCCCCCGGCTCCAGCAGGCTGATCCATCGGGGCGAGACATGCTCGACCTCGAAGAACCAACTATGGTCCAGGCTGGGCTTATAGATGCGGAACGTCTTCATCACCGACAGCGTCGCCGCCGAATCCAGCGGCGAGAAATAGCTCTCGTCGCCATCCAGGAAAGCCGGGCTTTCCCGCCAGATGCGTCGCTGCTCGGCATTCAGCACAAAGCAGCCGGACGAAGGATAGCTGGTCCGCTTCAAATCATAGACATCGCCGCCGAATTCCAGGCTGAGGCGCGGCTTGTCGGCGATGTTCTGATAGGCCTTGGTGCGGCGATAGGTCAGCGCCCAATCGACATAAAGCTTTCGCTGCAATTGCTGCCCGCCGATCTCGTAGCGCTGGGGCTGCAACAGCGCCATGGGGCCGAACTTGGCGTCGAAGGCCCGGCGCTTGGCGAAGAACAGCGGGTCGTGAATGGCGACGTCGTCTTCCAGATAGACGCAGTAATCATAGGCCTCGCCCTGTTCGGCCAGGATGCGATGGGCGATGAAGCCCAGGCGCAGCGGGTCGCAATCAGCCTGGGCATGGCGGATGGTGGGGCGCAGCGGCAAGGGCAGTTCGCCCAGCAGATGGCAGTCGGGGCGGGTGACCACCACCACATCCAACTGATGGGCCGGCTTCAGCCGCCGCGCCCGGCCCTTGCAGTGGTTGAGGCCAAAGGCATGAAAACCGAAGGCGGTCTGCAATCCCGACAGCACGCGGGCCAGCGCCATCACCCGTTCCTGCCGGGCCTGGGGGCGCATGGATCGGTTGATGGCGTTCTTGTCGCCGCTTTGCTTGTCGCCGCCGAAATAATGGGGAATCGCTACCAGAATCTTCATGGCGCGATGGTGCCGGGGAACGGCGCTTGCGTCAACCAAGGGGCTGGGGCAGGCTGAAGACTTCATGCGTGAGGGGGACGGTAAAGATGGTCAGCGCCGCCGGCATCTGCGAGGAAGCTCAGTCTCTGGTGCTGGCCGGTCAGCCGCGCCGGGCCGAGACGCTGCTGCGTGGGTTGTTGCTGGACGATATCCGCTTCGCCCGCGCCTATCGCCTGCTGTCCCATGCCGCCCATGCGCAAGGCCGGCGGCTGGAGGCGGCGGCTTTGGCCTGCCATGCTATTTCGCTTGAGCCCCGTACGCCGGAAAATCATTTCATGCTGGGGGTGGTGCAGATGGGCCGCCATGATCATGCGGCGGCGGTCGAGGCTTTTCAGGCGGCGGTGGAGATCGATCCCTCTCTGGCCGAGGCCCATCTCAATCTCGGCAATATGCTGACGGCGCTGGAAGACTATGACCGGGCGGTCGAGCATTACCATCGCGCTCTGGAGCTCCGTCCCGCCATGCCCGAGGGGCATCTGAACCTGGGAGCCTGTCTGCGCAGCCAGCGCGATTTCGCCGGGGCCGAGGCGGCGGTGCGTCAGGCGCTGGAGCTGAAGCCCGGCATGGCCGGGGCTTACCTCAATCTCGGCAATGCTCTGACCGAGCAGGCCCGCTTCGGCGAAGCCGCCGAGGCCTACCGCGCCCATCTGGCGGCCTCGCCCGACGATGCCGCTACCTGGCTGTCGCTGGGGGCGGTGCTGGCCTGCCTTGGTATGCGCGAAGACAGCATGGCCGCCTATGACCGCGCCGTGGAACTGGCCCCTGATGACAAGACCAAGCTGTTCGAACGGGCCTCGGCCAAGCTGTTGCTGGGGGATTTCGAAACCGGCTGGGCCGATTATGAATATCGCTGGACCACCGACAAGCTGAAGGCCGAGCGCCCCAACCTGCCGGGTCGGGAATGGCAGGGCGAGGATCTGGCCGGCAAGACCCTGTTCGTCTTCGGCGAGCAGGGTTATGGCGACAATATCCAGTTCCTGCGCTATCTTCCGATCCTGGTGGAGCAGGGGGCGCGGGTGATCTTCTGCTCCGACTGGCGGATGAAGGAACTGACCGCCAGCCTGAGCCCCAAGGTGGAATGGTATGGCGGCCAGGGGGCGCCGCTGCCGGCCTATGATTATTTCGCCGCCTTGCTCAGTCTGCCTTGTCACCTGAAGACAGGGGCGGCGACCATTCCCGTCGGGGTTCCCTATCTGTCGATCGCGAAAGAGCGGCAGAAGGCGATGAAGGCGGTGATCGAAGAGCTGGCTCCCGGTCCCGGCCTGCGGGTCGGCTTGGTCTGGTCCGGTCGTCCCACTCATGGCAATGACGCCGAGCGCTCGCTGGAGCCCGAGGACCTGGGGCCGTTGCTGGCGGTGGAGGGCGTTCGTTTCTTCAGCCTGCAGCAATCGCCTCGTGACGGGCATTTGGAACGGCTGGGTAAGCTGGGAACGGTGCATGACCTGTCTGCGCATCTGACCGATTTTGCTGATACCGGCGCCGCCCTGCAGGCACTGGATTTGCTCGTATCAGTCGATACGGCGGTGGCGCATCTGGCCGGAGCCTTGAACCGCCCCGCCTGGGTGATGATCACACGCCAGCCCGACTGGCGCTGGCTGCTGGAGCGCGAGGATAGCCCCTGGTATCCGTCGCTGAAACTGTTCCGGCAGTCGGGGAAATGGGACTGGCGTCCTGTTGTCGAGCGGCTGTGGGATGAGCTTGGTGCGATGGCAAAGCGGCAGGGACAAGCAAAAGCTCAACCGCGACCCCGTAAAAAACATAAAGAAAATTCGTAAAATTTTAGATAAATCACATATTCAAGGGTTTGTAGCAAATTGTTGATTTGCTCTATATGGGGCTCTACTATCACGGCGTGATTGGACTTCGCCGATGATATTGGAAGCTGTTATGCAGATTTCTGCGGATCACTTCCATAGGATGTTGGATTAGTTCCAATTTAATAATAACGGTTCGGGGTAGGGCCGATGTTTGAGTGGGAAAATGATTACAAGATTGGCATTCCAGAAATGGATGCAGAGCATCTTGTGCTGTTTGCCCTGATCAACCAGATCGAAATCAATGTGAATGGCGAAAAGGCTGAAGATTGCCTTTCGGATGTCTTGGGCGCGTTGCTGACCTATGTATCGTTCCACTTCTCGCGCGAGCAGGAACTGATGGCTCAACACAACTATCCCGGTTATGTCGATCATGTTCGTCAGCATGAAGAATTCACCAGCACCGTCCAGCGTCTGGCGGAAGAAGGGCGCGGCGGTGGTCTCGAGGCTGCCTTGAGACTGCGGGGCGTGGTGCTGAACTGGCTGATCAATCACATTCTGCGGGCGGATGCCGACTATGCCTCCTTCATCCGTGGAAAATGAGGCCCTCAATAACCCCAAGGGAATGAAAATTCCCCGGACCGCCGCCACGGTGCATGTGGGCGGCGACCGCGATCTGCTGACCGATCTGGCCAAGCTCAGGAAGGCCGGCCATGGCTGGCGGGCGGTGCATCTGCTGACCTCGCCGCTGGCCAGCCGCAAACATTTTGCCAGCGACCTGATTGCCGCCAATGAAATCATCATGGCGGTGCTGGTCACGGGGGCTGGGTATAAGGTCTATAACCTGACCAATGGGGATATCGTCTTCACTTATTCCCAAGTGGCGACGCCGGCCATCGTGGCGCTCTGTACCTCGCTGGAAACCACCATCTTCGACGGCGTGACGCCAGTGAAGAACATTTACGGCGAATACGGCCATTACAAGCTGTTCGACCTTGTGCGCGACATGCCCAAACTGATCGAGGGTGTGCGCACGGTGCTGTCGGCCGAGCCGGCGATCAATCAGGTCAAGCCGCCGATCGGGCCGAAGCATGCGGTGCTGATTTCGGAAAAGCTGCGGGGCTCGAACATCCGGGCGCTGGTGTTCAATCAGCCGATCTACAACATCACCCATCCGAAGCCGTCCATCGAGTTTCTGGAGTTTTACACCTCGATTGCCGAGCTGGAGAAATCCTTCGCCCCCGACCGGTCCATCGCCGCCAATCCCTGGCTGTTCAATCTGATCAAGCGCGAGCTGGATGTGGCGCTGATGCGCTCGATCAACCGCGAGATCACCGAATATCGGCATAAGGCTTTCAGCCTGAACCTGCTGGTCGACAGCTTCATGTCCGACGGCTTCCGCGCTTTCCTCGGCACTTTGCCGGTGAAGATGGGCGGGCGGGTCTATGCCGAGCTGGAGCGCGCCGATCTGGTACAGCATTCGCATCTGCTGCTGGATCTGTTGGAGCGCGGCCGCCAGTTGGATGTGCCGATCTGCATCGACGGTCTGTCGCATCACGATATTCATCTGATGCGTCTGGCCGATCTGCGCTTCCCCTTCATCAAGCTGAAGTGGGATCAAGACATCACCACCGCCCCGCCGGGCGATGTGGCGATGCTGGTGCAGGAGCTGAAATCCGCCAATTCGCGGATCATCCTGACCCGTTGCGATACCCCGAAAGCCATCTCGTTCGCGCGGGCGATGGGCATCAATTACGTCCAGGGCCGTCTGGCCGACGAGTTCTTCCGCTCTGGCGAGACGCTGGATCTATAGGGAGCGCTTGACTCTTCGGTTGTGATTTGCATAATCCGCCGCTCATTCCCGAGAATGTGGGCCGGTATCCAATCCGCTCCCCGCCCGGCTTCCATCAGGCGCAGGGACTTATCGGGACAACACAAGCATGGTTAGGATTATCCATGAGCAAGCGTATTGAAGCTAAGTACAAGATTAACCGCCGCCTGGGCGTCAACCTTTGGGGCCGCGCCAAGTCGCCGCTGAACAAGGGTCACGAGAATCCCCCGGGCCAGCATGGCGCCCGCCGCAAGAAGCCCTCTGACTTCGGCACCCAGCTGTCGGCCAAGCAGAAGCTGAAGGGCTATTACGGCAACATCAGCGAAAAGCAGTTCCGCAAGCTCTATGACGAGGCCGTGCGCCGCCGTGGCGACACCTCCGAGAACCTGATCGAGCTGCTGGAGCGCCGCCTGGACGCGGTCGTCTACCGCATGAAGTTCGCTCCGACCCCCTTCGCCGCCCGCCAGATCGTCAACCACGGTCATATCCGCGTGAACGGCAAGCGCGTCAACATCGCGTCCTATCAGATCAAGGACGGCGACGAGATCGCCGTTAAGGACAAGAGCCGCGATATGGCCCTGATCGTCGAGGCCACCCAGTCCGGCGAGCGCGACATTCCCGATTATCTGAATGTCGACCACAAGGACATGAAGGGTTCCTTCGTCCGCGCCCCGAAGCTGGCCGATGTGCCCTATCCGGTGCAGATGGAACCCAACCTGGTCATCGAATTCTATTCGCGTTAATCAGGTTTCCGGTTTCCCGGAATTGCGAAAGCCCGGCGGTTCTCCGCCGGGCTTTTTGTTTTGTGGGGCAAGGATTGAGCCCAACAAAAAAGCCGCCCAATGGGCGGCTTTCTCGTCAGGGCTGAGGGCGTGGCTTTAAGCCAGCAGGCCCTTTTCCTTCAGCAGGGTTTCCAACTCGCCATTGGCGGCCATCTCGCGCACGATGTCGCAGCCGCCGACGAACTCGCTCTTCACATAGAGCTGCGGCAGGGTCGGCCAGTTGGTGAACTGCTTGACGCCTTCGCGCAAGGAGGGATCGACCAGGATGTCGATGCCTTTGAACTTCACGCCAAGGTCGCTCAGAATCTGCACCACGGCGGCCGAGAAGCCACACTGCGGGAACATCGGGGTGCCCTTCATGTAAAGGACGATATCGTTCTCGGCCAGATCCTGCTGGATGCGCTCAAAGACGGGGTTGCTCATCGGGTCACGGGTCCTTACTGGAAGGGGTTGAATACTGCCCCTAATATCGGACTGATCCGCTGGGATTTCAACCGTCCCGGCGCTTGGCGGGCCAGGAATATAGGGCCAGCCCGCCCCAGATGCAGGCGAAGGTCACAGCGTGGGTTATGGTAAAAGCCTCGCCGAACAGCAACACGGCGATCAGCATCTGTATGGCCGGATTGATGTATTGCATCAGTCCCAGGGTCGAGAGCTTCAAGCGGCGGGCGCCATAGGCGAACATCACCAGCGGCAGGGCCGTCAGCGGGCCCGACAGCAGCAGCAGGGTCGAGGTCATGCCGCCAGCGCTGAACAAGGCTCCGCCCTCGCGGCTGATCAGGAAGCCGATGGCGAAGGGGCAGAGCAGCAGCGTCTCGACCGTCAGCCCCACCAGGGCATCGACCGGCACCATCTTGCGCAGCATGCCATAGCCGCCGAAAGACAGCGACAGGGTGACGACGATCCAGGGGAAGCCTTGCAGCCCGCTGGCCAGCACGCCGACGCCGGCCACCACCAGCGCCACCGAGGCGATCTGGCGGCGGCTCAGGCGCTCCTTGAAGAAGATCGCGCCCAGCACGACGGTGACCAGCGGCAGCACGTAATAGCCGATGCTGGCATCCAGGGTATGATGATGCCCAACCGCCCAGATATAGGTGCCCCAATTGATGGTGATGCAGATGGCCGAGCCGGTCAGGCCCAGCAGGCGCTTGCGGTCGCGGAAGACGTCGGCGACGGCTTCGGCCTTGCCCAGCGCCAGCACCAGGGCGACTGTCGAGATCACGCCCCAGGTGATGCGGTTGCTTAAAACCTCCAGCGCTTCGACGCTGGCCAGGGCTTTGAAATAGAGGGGAAACAACCCCCAAATGAGATAAGCCGCCAGGGCCGAGATGGCTCCCTGGCGGCTTGCCGTAGCGGAATGGTCGCTCAAAATTCCGGCTTGTTCTCAGGCGTGGCGGTCTGCAGGGCCAGGGCGTGCAGTTCGCCGCCCATCTTGCCCTTCAGAGCGGCGTAGACCAGCTGATGCTGGGCCACCTTGCTCTTGCCGCGAAAGCTTGCGGAGACCACCAGGGCGGCATAATGGTCGCCGTCGCCGCGCAAATCTTCGATGGTCACCTCGGCATCCGGGATGGCTTCTCTGATCATACGCTCGATGTCTTCGGCTTCCATGGCCATCTGGCGGTCTCCTCTTGGCTGTCTTAGGCGTTGGCGTCCGGGGCGGACATGAAGCCCGGCAGCCAGCCTTCGTTGATGCTGGTCATCTCAGCCACCGAGATGGTGCCTTTGTCCTTCAGAGTCAAGGAGCTGCCGCCGGTCGAGCCGATGATGCGGGCGGAGATATCGGCCTGATGGGCCGCTTCCAGGATCACCGGCACCTGGCTGGCCGGAGCGGTCAGCAGGTAACGGGCCTGATCCTCGCCGAAGCACCAGGCATGAGTGGCGATGCCGTTCGGCATCGACACCTCGGCGCCGATGCCCGAGGCCATGGCCATCTCGGCCACCGCCACCAGAATGCCGCCGTCCGAGACGTCATGCACGGCGGTGACGTTCTCTTCCGAGATCATCTGGCGGACGAAGTCGCCTTCGCGCTTTTCACGGGCCAGAGCGACATGGGGCGGAGCGCCTTCTTCACGACCGCAGACTTCGCGCAGATAAAGCGAAGCGCCCAGCCAGCCCTTGGTCTCGCCGATCAGGATGATGCTGTCGCCCTCGGCCTTGAAGGGCAGCGAGGCGGTCTTGGTCACATCCTCGATCAGACCCACCGCGCCGATGGCGGGGGTGGGCAGGATCGCCTGACCGTTGGTTTCGTTGTAGAGCGAGACATTGCCCGACACCACCGGGAAGCTCAGCGCCTTGCAGGCCTCGCCCATGCCCTGGATGGCCTCGACGATCTGGCCCATGATCTCGGGTTTTTCGGGATTGCCGAAGTTCAGATTGTCGGTGACGGCCAGCGGCTTGGCGCCGACGGCGGACAGGTTGCGGTAAGCCTCGGCCACCGCCTGACGGCCGCCTTCATGGGGGTCGGCATAGCAATAACGCGGGGTGCAGTCGGTGGTGATGCCCAGCGCCTTCTTGGTGCCATGCACACGGACCACGGCGGCATCGCCGCCCGGACGCTGGACAGTGTCGCCCATCACCATATGGTCGTACTGCTGCCAGATCCAGCGCTTGGAGGCCAGATCGGGGCAGGCCAGCAGGGTCTTGAGCGCCGAGATGGGGTCATGCTCTTCCACGTCATGGGCGGCAATCACGGTCTTCTTCTTGCCGGGAACCCAGGGACGGTCATATTCCGGGCTGGCCTGGGCCAAGGGATCGATCGGCAGATCGGCGACCACCTCGCCATGACGGCGCAGCACCATGCGACCAGTCTCGGTCAGGGTGCCGACGATGGCGAAGTCCAGTTCCCACTTTTCGAAGACGCTGCGGGCCAGGTCTTCGCGACCGGGCTTCAGCACCATCAGCATGCGTTCCTGGGATTCGGAGAGCATGATCTCATAGGCGGTCATGCCCTCTTCGCGCATGGGCACGGCGTCGAGGTTCATGTCGATGCCCAAGCCGCCCTTCGAGGCCATCTCGAACGAGGACGAGGTCAGGCCGGCGGCGCCCATGTCCTGAATGGCGACGATGGCGTCGGTGGCCATCAGTTCCAGGCAGGCTTCGACCAGCAGCTTTTCGGTGAAGGGGTCGCCCACCTGCACGGTGGGGCGCTTCTCTTCATTGTCTTCGGAGAATTCCGCCGAGGCCATGGTGGCGCCGTGGATGCCGTCGCGGCCCGTCTTCGAGCCGACATAGACCACCGGATTGCCGACACCAGCGGCGGCCGAATAGAAAATCCGGTCGGCCTGGGCCAGACCGACGGTCATGGCGTTCACCAGGATGTTGCCGTTGTAGGACGGGTGGAAATTGGTCTCGCCGCCGACGGTGGGCACGCCGATGCAGTTGCCATAGCCGCCGATGCCGGCGACCACGCCGTTCACCAGATGACGGGTCTTGGGGTGGCTGGGATCGCCGAAACGCAGGGCGTTCATGTTGGCGATGGGCCGAGCACCCATGGTGAAGACGTCGCGCAAAATGCCGCCGACGCCGGTGGCCGCGCCCTGATAGGGCTCGATATAGCTGGGGTGGTTGTGGCTTTCCATCTTGAAGATGGCGGCCTGACCATCGCCGATATCGATGACGCCGGCATTCTCGCCGGGGCCGCAGATGACCCACGGAGCCTTGGTCGGCAGGGTCTTCAGCCACTTCTTCGACGACTTGTAGGAGCAGTGCTCGGACCACATGACCGAGAAGATGCCCAGCTCGGTGATGTTGGGCTCGCGGCCCATGATCTCGAGCACCAGCTTATATTCGGCCTCGGTCAGGCCGTGCGACTTGATCACTTCGGGGGTGATCTTGGTATCGATCTTGCTCACGACAGGGCCTCCACCAGACCGTCGAACATCAGTTTGCCGTCCGCGCCGCCCAGCAGCTCTTCGGCCAGGCGCTCAGGGTGCGGCATCAGGCCGAGAACGCGGCGGTTCGGGCTGTAGATGCCGGCGATGTTGCGGGCCGAACCATTGGGATTGGTTTCCGCCGAGACATTGCCATCGGCATCGGCATAGCGGAAGGCCACCAGACCTTCGCCTTCCAGCCGGTCCAGGGTGGCGGTGTCGGCGAAGTAATTGCCTTCGGCATGGGCGACGGGGAAGCGCACCACCGAGCCCTTGACGAAATTGCGGGCGAAGATGCTGTCCGCCGCCTCGACGCGAAGATTGACATCCTTGCAGATGAACTTCAGCTGGGCGTTGCGCATCAGCACGCCGGGCAGCAGGCCCGCTTCGGTGATGATCTGGAAGCCGTTACAGATGCCCAGCACAGGCGTGCCGGCCTCGGCGCGGGCCTTGACCTCGCGCATGATCGGCGAATGGGCGGCCATGGCGCCGCAGCGCAGGTAATCGCCATAAGAGAAACCACCCGGAACGACCACCAGGTCGACGGCGGGAAGCTGGGTGTCGCGGTGCCAAACCATGAGGGGCGCCTTGCCCATGCTGGCCTCCAGCGCCACGGCGACGTCGCGGTCGCAGTTGGAGCCGGGGAAAACGATGACGGCGGCTTTCAAGAGAGTCCATCCTTGCGATGAGGAGGTAAGGGCCTCTGTTTAAACCCAATGCGCCGATGTTTCCAGCCCGATCAACAGGTGGGCAGGGTTCTTTCTGGCTCATGGCTGGAGTGGGAATAGGGCGCGAAAGCGAAAAGAATCCAGCCGGCTCAAGGGTCAATCGGCTTTTGCTGCCACCCAACATTGACGGAACCGGCCAACCCACCTACACTCTAGCCCCTTGGAGGGCTGAACCTTGGATCAAATCGACGATCAACTGCCGCGCTCGCATGCGGCCATCGCCATGCTGGAGAAATCTCTGGCCCGGCTGGAATCCGTCGTCGCCAAGGCTCATCACGGCGATCTGTTCCTGGAGCAGGAGCTGACCGCGGCCCGCGCCGATTACGCCCGTCTCGACGAAGCCTCCCGCTCGGTGGAAGAGCGACTCGACGTCGCCATCAACCGCCTGCGCGCCGTGCTGGAGGACTGAGCCCATGGCCTCGACCGTCGCCGTCACCATTGTCGGGCGCACCTATGAACTGAAATGCGATCCCGGCCAGGAAGAATACCTGCGCAGTCTGGCCGAGGGCGTGGATCGCCGCGCCACCGAGCTTCTGAAGCTGGTGGGGCAGGTGGGCGACGCCCGCCTTCTGGTGATGGTGGCTCTGTCCATGGCCGATGAAATCGTGGATCTGAAACGGGCCGCCGAGCGTCTGGCCGAGGGCAATGGCGCCGCCGCTGCTCCGTCTGCCGATGGGGCCGACCAGATGATCGCCTCGGGCATCGAAGCCCTGGCCCGCCGGATCGAGGCCATTGCAGATCACCTGGAGAAAGCCTAAGTTCACCCATGGAACGGGTGCTGCGCGGTGCGTCAGGCCGCTTTTATCCCCGGGGCCAATGTTTGATCTCCTGGGGGCTGTCCCTGACCGGATCGTGGTCCGGTTATATGGCTCCCACCTGCACCTGCAGGCCACGGAGGGATAGCACTCGCCAACGGCCGATGTGGCTCCGTTCCGCCTCTTTCCCCGATTTCCCAGGGCGGAGATGACAGAGAACCGCCCGATTTCCCCCCCTGCCGATAAAGCCGCCTTACGCACCGCCGCTCTGGCGCGCCGCAAAGAGGTCTCCGGCATTCCCGGCGACGCCTTCCTGCCTGCCTTCGCTGCTTTGCCGCTGGTTCCCGGATCGGTGCTGGCCGGCTATTGGCCGATGGCCGGCGAGGCGGATGTGCGTCCCTTGCTGACCGCTTGGAGCGCCCAAGGATTCACTGCCGCTCTGCCGCTGGTGGCGGCCAAGGATGCGCCGCTGCTGTTCCGCCGCTGGCATCCGGGGCTGGAACTGGAGGCCGGACCGCATAAGACTTGGCATCCCCCGGCCTCGGCGGGCGAGGTGACGCCGGATGCGCTGCTGATCCCGCTGCTGGCCTTCGACCGAACGGGCGGGCGGTTGGGTTACGGCGGCGGCTATTACGACCGCACCCTGGAGGCCTTTCGCGAGGCGGGCCGGCGGATGCTGGCGGTAGGGGTGGCCTTTGCCGCCCAAGAGATAAACGGATTGCCGGTCGAACCCCATGACCAGCCGCTGGATTGGGTGATCACCGAAGATGCTGCTGTGGAGATGACACGATGAGACTTCTGTTCTGTGGCGATATCCTGGGCCGCTCGGGCCGCGATGTTGTGGTCGAGCAGGTGCCGCTGCTGCGGGACAGTCTGAAGCTGGATTTCGTGGTGGCGAATGGCGAGAACGCCGCCCACGGCTTCGGCATCACGCCGAAAATCTGCGAGGACTTCTTTGCCGCCGGGGTCGATGTCATCACGCTGGGCAACCATAGCTGGGATCAGCGGGAGATCATTCCCTATCTCGACAGCCAGCCGCGTGTCTTGCGTCCGCGCAACTTCCCGCCCGGCACGCCGGGCCGTGGGGCCGGAGTGTTCGAGGCGACGCGGGGCCGCAAGGTGATGGTGACCCAGGTGATGGGCCGGCTGTTCATGGACCCGCTCGATTGTCCCTTCGCCGCTCTGGAACAGGAACTGGCCCGCCATCCGCTGGGCGGCGTGGTGCAGGCGTCCTTGGTCGATGTCCATGCCGAGGCCACCAGCGAGAAAATGTCGCTGGGCCATTATGCCGACGGCCGGGCCTCGCTGGTGGTGGGGTCGCACAGCCATATCCCCACTGCCGATGCCCAGATTCTGCCGCGCGGCACCGCCTATCAGACCGATGCCGGCATGTGCGGCGATTATGACTCGGTGATCGGCATGAAGAAGGAAGCCGCCATGGCTCGCTTCATCCGCAAGGTGCCGGGTGACCGCCTGAGTCCGATGGAAGGCGAAGCGACCTTCTGCGCCGTGTTCGTCGAGACCGACGACCGCACCGGCCTGGCCTCCCGGGTCGCACCGGTACGCATTGGCGGCCGGTTGGCTGGAACCGTTCCCAATGCTTGATACGGAACAGTTGCGACTAAAGTATCAGCCATACTCTAAGGTGCAATATTTCATAGAGAGCTAATTCGGCTAAACTCCTATCCCCTAGCGCGAAGAAGGGTGTCCCTGAAGAAAAAACACCGCGCAGGGTGAATGGGGAGTGTGACCATGTCGTCCAACTTTGACGCCGCATCCAATCAATTTATCCGTGTCATCGAAACCGATGCCTCGCTGTCGGGACTGACGGCGGACAGTTTCCAGTTCGAGGCCGGACCGTCGGCCTATGCCGTCGCTTTTATTTCCCCCCATGTCAGCTTCCAGTCGGTCGCCTCGTCCTTGAGCCGCGCCGCCGGGCGCACGCCGGTGGTCTGTGTCTCCACGGCGGGCGAGCTTTGTTCCCAGCGGTCGCCGCTTTACAAGCCGACCGGCAACAGCTGGCAGACGGTGGTGGTGCAGGTCTTCTCGCCCGAGCTGGTGGCGCAGGCCAGTATCCATGCGGTGCCGCTGCATAACGACGATATCCGCCGAGGTGCGCCCAGCACGTCGCGTGAAGACCGCGTCAATCGCATCGCCGGTTCGCTGGGTTCGGTGCGTCCACCCTTCCGTATCGACGCCAAGGATACCCTGGCCCTGACCTTCGTCGACGGTCTGTCGGCCTGCGAAAGCTATCTGATGGAGGCGGTCTATCAGGCCGGCCAGTTCCCCTGCCTGTTCATCGGCGGCTCGGCGGGCGGCAAGTTCGATTTCAAGAACACCTATCTTTATGACGGCCAGCGGGTGCTGGAAAACCACGGCGTCATTTCCTTCCTGAAGCTGGCGACCGGCATGCGCTATGGCGCGCTCAAAAGCCAGAACTTCCGCAAGACCGGCAAGTCGGTGGTGGTGGTCGATGCCGACCCGGACCGCCGCATCGTTTCGGGCGTGCTGGAAGGCAACTCCACCAAGATCATCCCCATCACCGAAGCCTGGAGCAAGATTCTGGGCGTTCCGGCGGCCAAGCTGGGCGACAAGCTGGCGGGCCATACCTTCGGCATCGAGCTGGCGGGCGAACTGTTCGTGCGCTCGGTTTCCGGAATCAATGCGGAAGGCGGCACCATGTCCTTCTTCTGCGATCTGTCGCCGGGTGACGAGCTGCTGCTGCTGGAGGCCACCAGTTTCGCCGACCAGACCAAGCTCGATATCGAGGCCTTTCTGCGCGGCAAGCCGCCGGCGGTCGGCGCCATTCTGAATGACTGCATCCTGCGGCGATTGAACAACGAGCGGGAACTGTCGGGGCTGGCCAGCGCCTGGAATCTGCCTGCGGCGGGCTTTTCGACCTTCGGCGAGCTGTTTGGCATCAACATCAACCAGACCCTGTCGGCGGTGGTGTTCTTCGATGCCCGCGAGGCCGAGTTCCACGACGACTATGTCGATAATTTCGCCATCCATTACGCCCGCTTCCACGAGCATTTCATGCGCTGCCGCTATAACGGCCAGCAGGTGCTGAACCGTCTGCGCGGCTCGCTGGTGCATCGCTTGGTGGATTATCTGCGCGACAGCGCCTCGCTGACCCGCCAGATCGAAGGGGTGGTCGAGCAGGCCGGCACCATTCGCCAGACCATTCAGGAAGTCTCTTCCGCCGTGACCGCCAGCAGCCGGGCCGGCGACGATATGGACTCGCAAGCCCTGAGCAACAGCTTCACCGCCTTGGGCGGCTATACCTCGGGCCTGCGCGATGTCTTGAAGATCATCGACGGCATCGCCGGCCAGACCAACCTGCTGGCGCTGAACGCCACCATCGAGGCGGCGCGCGCCGGTGAAGCCGGCAAGGGCTTCGCCGTGGTGGCCGGCGAGGTGAAGAAGCTGGCGAACGACACCAAGGCCTCGCTGAACCGCACTCAGACCTCGATCAATGGCATGGAACAGGCCTTGGCCGGGCTGGGCGGCACCATCGAAACCGCCCGCAGCCGCTTCAGCGAAGCCGAGCATCGCTATGCCGATGCCATCGGTCAGGTGAACTCGATCGTCTCGCTGACCGGGCAGATCGAGCATACCCTGGTAAGCTTGAGCCATTCGGTGTCGCAGCAGGTCTCGTCCCTGGGCAGTCTTGAGGACGAAGTGGCTCTTCTTAGCCGTTTAGAATAGCCGCCTTGTGGTAAGGGCCGCCATACACCACCTCTTGCAGACGAGTTTTCAAGGAGTTGAGTATATGAGCGGCCTTTACGATATCGAGCTTCGGACCATCGACGGCGCTGCGGCCAAGCTGGGCGATTATGCCGGCAAGGTTCTGCTGGTGGTGAATGTCGCCAGCAAATGCGGCTTCACCAAGCAATATGCCGGGCTGGAAGCGCTCTATCGCCGCTACAAGGATCAGGGGCTGGTGGTGCTGGGTTTCCCCTGCGACCAGTTCGGCCATCAGGAGCCGGGCACCGAAGCCGAGATCAAGGCCTTCTGCGGCCTGACCTATGACGTGACCTTCCCGATGTTCGCCAAGATCGAGGTGAACGGCCCGAACGCCCATCCGCTTTACGCCGCTTTGAAAAGCGAACAGACCGGCATTCTGGGGACCGAGGGTATCAAGTGGAACTTCACCAAGTTCCTGATCGACCGCCAGGGCCAGGCGGTGAAGCGTTATGCCCCCACCGATACGCCGGAAAGCCTGACCGCCGATATCGAGGCGCTGCTGGCGTAGTATCCCGCTAACACCACGCCGGCGTCGGACTGCGATAGCATCCCTGGGAGATAAAAAGCCGTAAAGGCTCCAACCCCCAGGGAGTTCGCCTCATGTCCAAGAAGATTCTGCTGATCACCGGCGATTACACCGAAGATTACGAGACTATGGTGCCGTTCCAGGCCTTGCTGGCCATGGGCTTCACCGTTCATGCCGTCTGTCCCGGCAAGAAGGCCGGCGAGACGGTGGCGACCGCCATCCATGATTTCGAAGGCGCTCAGACCTATTCGGAAAAGCCGGGCCATAACTTCGCCCTCAACGCCACCTTCGCCGCCATCTCGCCGGAAGACTACGACGCTCTGGTGATCCCCGGCGGTCGGGCGCCGGAATATCTGCGGCTCGATCCGGCGGTGATCAAGGCGGTGCGATATTTCTTCGACGCCAACAAGCCGGTCGCCGCCATCTGTCATGGGGCGCAATTGCTGGCCGGGGCCGGTGTGCTGAAGGGCCGCCGCTGCTCGGCCTATCCCGCCTGCCGTCCCGAGGTCGAACTGGCCGGCGGCACTTATGCCGACATCGCCATCGACGCGGCCGTGACCGACGGCAATCTGGTGACGGCTCCGGCCTGGCCGGCGCATCCCGCCTGGATCGCCCAGTTCGTGGCCGTGATGGGGCTGAAGCTTGCCTTTTAGAGGCGGCGGCTCCATCTGATGGAAGGGCTGGCCCGGCCAGCCCTTTCCTCCGGAGGGACGAGCATGTGCGAAATCTTTGTCAGCGCCGATCCCGCTCTCTATGAAGTCCGGGCGCGATCATTGCGCCTGCATGGCGTCTCGACCAGCATTCGGCTGGAAAACCTGTTCTGGACCATTCTGGAAGAGATCGGCGGACGCGACGGCCTTAGCCTCAACCAACTGCTGACAAGGCTTTATGACGAACTGACCGAGGCCCGCGAGGATATCGGCAATTTCGCCTCCTTCCTGCGGGTCAGCTGCGCCCGTTATCTGGCCCTGCAACTGGCCGGGCGCATCCCCGAGGACAAGGCTGTTCCCCTGCGCGGCTTGGATGCTGGCTGGGTGCTGTCGGGCGACTTTAAGCTGGCGGCGATGAGCCCGGCCGTAGCCGATCAGCCCTTCACGCCATAAAGCAGATAGTTCACATCCAGATTGCGGCACAGGCTCCAGCGGTCGTGGATCAGGTCGAAGCGCATGCCCTCGAAGGCCTTGACCTCGATGCCCGCCGGGCGCAGGGCCGAGGCGAATTCGGCGGGCTTCAGGAACTTCTTCCAGTCATGGGTGCCCCTGGGCAGCCAGCGCAGGACATATTCCGCTCCGACGATGGCCAGGGCGAAGGCCTTGGGCGTACGGTTCATGGTGGCGCCGAAGAAAGCGCCGCCCGGCTTCAGGCTGGCCCCGGCGGCGCGCAGGAAGGCGTCGACGTCCGGCACATGCTCGACCACTTCCATCGACAGCACCACGTCGAACTGCTTTCCCTCCAACTGTTCCGGGGTGCAGGCGCGGTAATCGATGGCCAGGCCGCTCTGCTCGGCATGCAGCTTGGCGACGGCGATGTTCTTCTCGCCGGCATCGATGCCGGTGACGGCAAAGCCCAGACGGGTCAGGGGCTCGCAGAGCAAGCCGCCGCCGCAGCCGACATCCAAAAGGGTCAGGCCTTCGAAGGGGCGCTCGGCCTGGGCATCGCGGCCGAAATGGGCGGCCAGCCGGTCGCGCAGGAATTCCAGGCGCGGAGTGTTCAATTGATGCAGCGGCTTGAACTTGCCTTGGGCATCCCACCAGGCGTCGGCGATCGCCTGGAAGCGGGCGACTTCTTCGGCCGAGGCGGTGCTGGTGGCGGCGGCTGCACTCATGGTCTACTCCTTGATGTCGGGACGTACGGGCAAACTTGCTTCCCAAATCCGTGTGGAGTATGTATACGCGCCTTTTGTGGCCGGCAACCGGCCATCTTGAAAAGAATTCATTCAGGGGATTTCGATGGCCCGCATCGTGATGAAGTTCGGCGGCACCTCCGTCGGCGACTGCGACCGTATCAAGAATGTGGCGCGTCGCGTCAAGGCCGAGGTGGAACGCGGCAATGAAGTCGCCGTGGTGGTGTCCGCCATGTCCGGCGTGACCAACCAGCTGGTCGACTATTGCAAGCAGATCGCTCCGCTGCATGACGCCCGTGAATATGATCAGGTTGTCGCCACCGGCGAACAGGTGACCACCGGTCTGCTGGCGATGGCTCTGCAGGAACTGGGCTTCGACGCCCGCTCCTGGTGCGGCTGGCAGCTGCCGATCCGCACCGATGGCGCGCACGGCAAGGCCCGCATCGAAAGCATCGACACCGCCGAGATGATCGAGAAGATGGGCCAGGGCCAGATCGCCGTGGTCGCCGGTTTCCAGGGTTTGGGCCCCGACAACCGCATCAGCACCCTGGGCCGTGGCGGCTCGGACACTTCGGCCGTGGCGCTGGCCGCCGCGCTGAATGCCGATCGCTGCGACATCTATACCGACGTCGATGGCGTCTACACCACCGATCCGCGTATTGTTGCCAAGGCGCGTAAGATTGATAAGATTTCCTATGAGGAAATGCTGGAGCTGGCCTCCCTGGGCGCCAAGGTGCTCCAGACCCGCTCTGTTGAAATGGCGATGAAGCACCGCGTGCGCGTGCAGGTGTTGTCCAGCTTCGTCGATATGCCCGGCACCCTGGTTTGTGATGAGGATGAGATCGTGGAAAAGGAACTGGTGAGCGGCATTGCCAACAGCCGCGACGAGGCGAAGATCACCCTGCAGAAGGTGGCGGATCGCCCGGGCGTGGCCGCCTCGATCTTCGGGCCGCTGGCTGACGCCAACGTCAATGTCGATATGATCGTTCAGAACGTCTCGGAAGACGGCAAGAACACCGACATGACCTTCACCGTCGGCAAGGCCGATCTGGAACGCGCCGTCAAGGTGATCGAGAGCAACAAGGGCAGCCTGAACTATCAGGCCCTGGTCTCCGACGCCAATGTGGTCAAGGTCTCGGTGATCGGCATGGGCATGCGCAGCCATGCTGGTGTGGCCCAGAAGTTCTTCCAGACCCTGGCCGACAAGGCGATCAACATTCAGGTGATCAGCACCTCGGAGATCAAGGTGAGCGTGCTCATCGCCGAGGAATATACCGAGCTGGCCCTACGTGCTCTGCACACCGCCTACGGTCTGGACGCGCAGTAAGATCATCCCTAAATCTTAGGGGCTTTTTGGAAGTGATGGAGGGGTTGGGATGACGTCGGCCAAAGCACGGCTGGATCAATTGTGGCGTCGGGGCCGGGAGTTCCTGGGCACCGAAGTCGCCATCATGGGCGGCGCCATGTCCTGGATCAGCGAGCGTCATCTCGTCTCCGCCATCTCCAATGCCGGCGGCTTCGGCGTGCTGGCTTGCGGCTCGATGTCGCCGGACCTGCTGGAGGCCGAGATCAAGGCCACCCAGGCTCTGACCAAGAAGCCCTTCGGCGTCAATCTGATCACCATGCATCCCCAGCTGGCCGATCTGATCGAGGTTTGCGGCAAGCTGAAGGTCAGCCATGTGGTGCTGGCCGGCGGCCTGCCCAACCAGCCTTCGGTCACCCGCGTCAAGGAACTGGGCGCCAAGGTGGTCTGCTTCGCCCCCACCGCCGCTTTCGCCAAAAAGCTGGTGAAGATGGGCGCCGACGCCATCGTCATCGAAGGCACCGAAGCCGGCGGCCATATCGGCCCGGTGGCGACCAGCGTGCTGGCTCAGGAAATCCTGCCGGTGGTGCGCGACGTTCCGGTCTTCGTGGCCGGCGGCATCGGCACCGGCGCTGCGGTCGTCTCTTACCTCGAGATGGGCGCTTCGGGCGTGCAGCTGGGCACCCGCTTCGTCTGCGCCAGCGAATGCGTGGCGCATGAGAATTTCAAGAAGGCCTTCTTCAAGGCCAATGCCCGCGACGCCATGCCCTCGGTGCAGGTGGACCCGAACTTCCCGGTGATCCCGGTGCGGGCTCTGGCCAATCAGGCCACCAAGCGCTTCGTGGAATTCCAGCATGAGGTGATCGGCCGTTTCCGCTCCGGCGAGCTGGATCAGAAGGCCGCGCAGTTGGAGATCGAACATTTCTGGGCCGGTGCGCTCAAGAAGGCGGTGATCGACGGCGATATCGAGAACGGTTCGGTGATGGCCGGCCAGAGCGTCGGCATGGTCAGTAAGGAACAGCCCACGGCGGAGATCATCGCCGAGTTGGTCGAACAGGCGGTCGTCGCCATCGACCAGCGTCAGCCGGCCCTGGAGGCCGCAGTCTGATGATCAGCAGCGCCAGCACCGTCTCCCGACGTCTGCTGGGCCGCCTCCGGGACGTGATGGCCGCGGGCGGCACCGCCCAGCAGCGTCTGCATGACGTGGTTGGACTGATCGCCGCCGATATGGTGGCGGAAGTCTGCTCCTGCTACATCATGCGCGCCGGCGAAGTGCTGGAGCTGTTCGCCAC
>Ga0182038_10000311_pt1 | contig 24375 bp, 23 predicted proteins | sample sta12Can44000108_FD_125976 | JGI IMG/M metagenome (GOLD analysis project Ga0182038, IMG submission 125976) | Lab enrichment of tropical soil microbial communities from Luquillo Experimental Forest, Puerto Rico - statanox.12C.anox.44.000.108 | ecosystem: Environmental > Terrestrial > Soil >...
CCTGCGCAACCGAGGAACGGGAGGGCTTTTTTTTAGAAACGTCGGGCGCTATCTAGCCAGGGGCTCCGCCCCTGATACCCTGAGAAGCCAGGAGCCAGGAGCCGGGAGGCAGAAGCCAGAGACACCGCCAAAGGATAACGAGAACAAAATTCTCGTTTGGGGCCCGATAACGGTCTAACTCGCGGGCAGGTGCCGTCAGGCAAGTAAACCCTTGGCGACGAAGGAGGACCTATTTCCCAGAAAGCCCGTTTCGGGCCAGTGTCCGTATTGTCGACGATTCGGGCGTTAATCTCCCAACCCTTTCTCGATACGAATCGCGAGAACGGACCACTTCCGGGTATGATTTTGCGCATCGCCGGAAACTCGAATCCGGAACCGTGGGTGATTCAGCAGCTAAACCCCAGATTCATACCGCTTCAAAGGAACGCGAAGCATGTCCCCTGCGAGAAAGCCAGTAATGTTTGTGGGCGGTGTCCCGAGGTAACAGCGCGGAAGAAGTGTCCGTGTCGTGGCGCCGATCGTGCCCGCGACACGCGCCTACTTCCGGCATGTTTCTAATTGAGGGTAAACGAATGAGCGATCAGACAAATGCAAGTGTTCTAAGCCGACGCCATTTCGGCTTTCTTGTTGCGGCCGGCGCGGCGGCTACCGCGTTGGGTGGCCAACAGGTTCAGCAGCCGAACGCTGCGTCCACACGTTTGGCTCCGGGATCTTTTGGGCGACCGCTTGTTGCGGACACGCCGGCATTCGACGCACCGCTAGACTTCACTCGTCGAGAGGTTGTACCCAGGGTACAGCCTTTCCCAATGAGTCAGGTTCGACTGCTGCCGAACAATGTCTACTTCGATTCGCAGGAGTGGAACCGCGGCTACATGGCCCGACTGCAGGCGGACCGCCTCCTGTATACGTTCCGCGCCAATGCGGGACTGTCGGTGGGTTCGGCGAAACCACTCGGTGGTTGGGAGCAGCCGGAGAATGGGCAGCGATCGAGCGAACTGCGCGGACATTTCGGCGGTCACTTCCTCTCCGCCAGCGCTCATCTAGCGGTGATGGGGGATCAAGAGGCCAAAGCCAAGGGCGATTACATGGTCGCCGAGATGGCTAAGTGTCAGGAGAAGCTGGGCGGCAAGTATCTTAGCGCCTTTCCGACGACATGGTGGGATCGGCTCGAGAAAGGCGAGCGGGTCTGGGCTCCCTTCTACACGATTCACAAGATCACGGCCGGGATGTTCGACATGTACCGGCTGGCCGGGAACAAACAGGCGCTGCAAGTGCTCGAAGGCGTGGCGGCCTGGGCGGACGAGTGGACGGCTTCAAAGACAGAAGAGCACATGCAACAGATCCTCACGATCGAATTTGGTGGCATCGCGGAGAGTTTCTATCATCTCGCTGCGGAGACGAATAACCTCCGGTGGGCGAAATTAGGCGACCGCTTCCAGAAGAAGAGCTTCATCAATCCGCTGGCGGCGCGGCGGGATGAGTTGCAGGGATTGCACGTCAACACCCATATCCCCCAGGTAATTGCGGCCGCACGAAGATACGAAATCTCGGGCGACAGCCGCTTTCGCGATTTATCTGAATACTTCTTTTATGAAGTCACAACCGCTCGCTCCTATGTCACAGGCGGGACGAGTAATGCGGAAGCGTGGCTCGCTCCTCCGCGGCGTCTGGCGGCTGAGCTGAAGCAGAGCGTAAATACGACGGAATGCTGCTGCGCTTATAACATGCTGAAGCTCACCCGGCAGCTTTACAGCTGGAATCCGTCGCCCGCCCTGTTTGATTACTATGAGCGCTTGCTGCTCAATCATCGCATCGGCACGATCCGGCCGAACGTTGGATACACACAGTATTACCTCTCGTTAGCTCCGGGCGCCTGGAAGACATTCAATACGGAGGATCAGACATTCTGGTGTTGCACGGGTACGGGAATTGAGGAGTATTCGAAGCTGAACGACAGCATTTACTGGAGGGATCAGGAGGGGCTGTATGTGAACCTTTTCATCCCGTCGGAGCTGGATTGGGTCGAGAAAGGGTTCAAGCTCCGTCAAGAAACTCAATACCCGGAGTCGCAGGACGTGACACTGACTGTGACGGCGGCAACGCCGGACGAAATTGCCTTGCGTCTGCGCATTCCCGGTTGGCTGCAGTCGGCGCCGACTGTGAAGTTGAACGAGAAGGCACTGGATGCGTCGGCTGCTCCTGGCTCGTACCTCACTCTCAGGCGAGTGTGGAAAACCGGAGATAAGGTGAAGATGCGCCTTCCCATGCACTTACATGTAGAAGTCATGCCGGATGATTCTCACACCCAAGCGTTTCTGTATGGACCCCTAGTTCTGGCCGGAGACCTCGGCGCGGGGGGGCTAACCGAAGCCCACATCATCGGGCCAAATTTGCGGGTGGGCGCTCCAATTCCCGAGCAGCACGGCTCGCCGTTGGGGCCGGTGAACAGGACTCCTCCTGTGCCTGATCTCGAAATTCCGAGTTTCAAAGGATCAGGGTCCGATCCGAGTTCGTGGATCAAGTCGGGAGACAAGCTGCTAACATTCCGGACGTCGGGGCAGCGGAAAGACATCACGCTGGTTCCGCTTAACAGTCTGTATGACAGGCGTTACTCGGTGTACTGGGAAGTCTCATGATGTGCCGCGCGTTTTCTGCTTTGCTCTCCACGGACGAAAAGTGCGGTGAGTCCGCCACTCACGCGCAAACCGGAGGTCATGGCGATACGTTTTCAGCTTCTTGTTTGTTAAAAATTAGCGGCCAAACTGTCTGACACCGCAAAGGAGCGCAAATATAGATAAATCAGAGAGTTTGGCCGCCAATTTTCGACATTAGTGGTTTTCCAACCTGTGTACGTACCTTTGAAGTTATAGGTCTAGAAAGAGTTGATCTCGGTGCGGGCATCACGATTGGCCACTACTGTCGACCAACCAGCCGCGATTGATGGATCAGGCTGGCTGCTAGGTTATGACCTGTCCATCGCCAAGACCAACCATCGCCGTAACAATGTGTTACAGCCAGGAATCCGTATTGGGCGGAGTTTGGTTTCATTGTTGCGATTTGTTTCATCATCAATGGTATCGCGCTCCGGTCGAAAGTGTTGCAACCTGTTCCGCGGCGTACGACGACGCAATGATTCGAGTAGGCTTCGTAGCTGGCTCCTGATTTGTCCTGCAAATCGGAAACTTGAGGCTACTACTTGACCTTGCGTATTAACCCCTTTACCGGGACTTGTGCGGTCAGCTCTGGATGGAGCGACGGGGGCTCAAAGTGACACTGAACGCCTCTCCTTGACAGTCTAGGAGAGAATGCGCTAGATTTCCAGGCCGTCTAGAAGAGGCGCTATCGCGGACAAACTGAACCTTCTGAAAGGCATTCCGGACTGTAATTGCAGGACTCTGCAACCAACGGGTGAGAAAGTATGAGGCTTTGGAACCGCATTCGTTCCTGGGCAAGCGCGATCCTGAGGCGCTCGCGCATAGAAAGCGAGATGAACACCGAGCTGCGCTTTCACATCGAAGCACGCGCTGAGGACTTGGTCCGCAACGGGGTGCCCCACGAAAAAGCGCTGCTGCAAGCGCGGATTGAATTCGGCGGAATCGAGAGCGCGAAGGAAGAGTGCCGCGACGCTCGCCGCGTGAGTCTCATCGAAACGCTGGTGCGCGATGTTCGTCACAGCCTCCGGATGCTGAGAAGCAGTCCCGGCTTCTCCATCGTTGCGATACTCACGCTAGCCCTCGGAATTGGTGCGAACACCGCTATCTTCTCCGTCGTCGATTCGGTCCTCCTACGCCCTCTTCCGTACGCTGATCCGGCCAGCCTCGTTATAGTCTGGGAAAACAGTTCGCAGCACCCCAATCCGCATAACACTGTATCGCCGCCTGACTTCCTGGATTGGAGCAGTCGGAACGCGGTCTTTTCCGGAATGGCGGCCATTTTCGACCAACGTGCGAATCTTACCGGGAATGGGCTGCCGGAGGAGATTGTGCTGCAGGACGTCAGTGCGAATTTCTTTTCCGTCCTCGGAGTGAACACGGTTTTGGGTGCGGGTTTCACTGACGAGAATGACCAGCCCGGTCACGACAATGTGGTGGTTCTGAGCTTCGGTTTCTGGAAGGAGCGTTATGCCAGCGACCACTCGATTGTTGGCAAGACCATCGTGCTGAACGGCCATCCTTTGAGCGTCGTGGGCGTCGCCCCTGAGGGTTTCGATTGGTTTATCAAGGATGGCTCCCTCACCGGCGCTAAACCTCAGATGTGGTCTCCGTGGATCATCCCTGGTGCATTTCACGATCGCAGGAACGTTGGCCGCTTCATGACCGTGGTCGCGCGCCTGAAGCCCGGAGTCGCCGTCACTCGAGCACAGGCGGACATGAATACCGTCGCTGTGCAAATTGCAAAGGAATATCCTGACTTCAATGGCTACTGGGGCGTCAACGTCGTTCCTTTGCGCCAGCAAATTTCGGGCGATCTCCGCCCGGCGCTATTAATTTTATTCGGCGCGGTTATCTTCGTTCTGTTAATCGCTTGCGCCAATGTCTCGAGTCTCCTTTTGGCACGTGCATCAGCGCGCGAGATGGAGATGGCTGTCCGAACGGCTGTTGGCGCGAGCCCCTGGCGCATCGCCTGCCAGCTTCTGACGGAGAGCATCCTGCTGGCGGCTGTCGGGGGCGGGATCGGAGTGGTGCTGGCGGTGTGGGGCACAAACGCGCTCCTGGCTGCGAGTCCCCGGAATCTCCTTGATATGCGTTCGGCGACGATTGACGCGCGTGTTCTCGCCTTCGCCGCCGGTTCCACGCTTCTCGCGGGGCTCCTCTTTGGCTTTCTGCCTTCCTATATCTCCGCGCATTCTCGCATTTCTGAAACGCTTAAAGAGGGAGGCCGTGGCTCATCTTCAGCCAAGTACCGTAGCGTTACCCGCGGCGCGTTCGTAGTACTGCAAATGTGCCTTGCCCTTGTCCTGCTTGCGGGCTCAGGCTTGCTCATTCGCAGTTTCATCCGCTTGGTGGGTGTGGACCCCGGTTTTGATTCGAACCATCTACTCACTTTCAAAGTATCTCTGCCTTCGTCAAAATACAGGACCGACCCGGCGTGCCTGGCTTTCTTCCAACAGCTTCTGTCTCGAGTGTCTCATCTTCCGGGCGTGCGCTCAGTCACAATGAACAGCTTTCCACCCTTCTCCGGGCTTGGAGCCGAAACTGGCGTTCATGTTCTCAGCCAGCCCCGGCGTTCCCTCATGGATCTTCCCGTCGCAGCAGTCCGTGTCGTCGGTCCTCACTATTTCGATACCATGGGGATCCCACTACGCGCCGGCCGCGCTTTCACTGAACAGGAACTAGCCGGTGCGCGTCACGTCGTCGTCATCAATCAGGCCTTTGCCGAAAAATATATGTCCGGCGTCAACCCGCTCGGCCAGCAAGCCGTTATCTTCATGAAGAGCCTCGAAGAAAGCCAGAATGCGCCTTCTCTGATCGTTGGCGTCGTTGGTGACGTGCGCCAGATGGGCCTCGAAACGCCAGGTGAACCGACCGTCTATTGGCCGCATCCAGAGCTGGTTTATTCCGAGATGACGATTCTCGTCCGCACCTGGAAAGACCCTTTAAGCCTGGTTTCCGCTGTCCGCAACGAACTCCAACAAATGGACCCGCAACAGCCCATGGCCGCTGTCGCTACCATGGACCAGCTTCTCGGGGATTCTCTCTCCCGGTCGCGTTTCACCATGCTGCTTCTCGGCATTTTCGCCGCCATGGCCCTCTTGCTTGCTTCTGTCGGCATTTACGGAGTGATTGCCTACGGCGTCGCGCAGCGCACTCAGGAGTTTGGCATTCGTATTGCCCTAGGGGCAGGTCGGCGTGATGTTCTTCGTCTCGTGCTCGGCCAGGGAACTCGCCTCGCGTTATGGGGCATCGGACTCGGTGTCATTTTCGCGCTGGCACTCACCAAGTTTCTTGCCGCATTGCTCTACGGAATTAGTCCAGCGGATCCTCTAACGTTTGCGGCAGTCGCTTCCTTGTTGGTTCTTGTTGCGCTCGCCGCGTGTTACGTCCCGGCACAACGGGCCACTCGCGTCGATCCCATCGAAGCACTGCGCTACTGATGATCTTGGTACCGGTCCTTACCTTATCGATAACTCCGTTTGGACTAAGCCGCTGGCGCGGCGGCCAGAGCATCGTAGTGGTCGTAGTGTCGGTGGCGCGTTAGCGTCGGGGTCACAGAGAGGAGGTCCCTGTGACCCGACTACGTCAAAGGACGTTGGAAGAACTCCAACGTCGCAACTATTCTCAAGAGACTACCCGCAGTTACATCCATGCTGTCAAGCAGTTTGCAGAGTATTGCGGAGGGCGCGGAAGCAAGCGGTGCGCACCAAGAGGGCGGGAGCACAAAGCCACCGGCACAGTAAGTAGGCCGTAGCGGCGCGGCAGTGACCATCCTCAAAGACGATCGCGAAATTGCCAGCATGCACTTGCAGACGGGGGCTCAGAGTGGCCTCTGATATTTGGCCCGTGAGCGAATCGCTAAGACTTCAATTATCCGAATGATTCTTGGTGGTAAAGTTTCAGCGGAGAATTTATGAAGCAAATCTTGAAAGCCCGTTTCCTTACGCCTCTAGCGCAAAGTCCGATTGGCGCACTTCTTGCAGCGTGTATGTTGGGATACCTCACGACGTTCCTTGCCGCTGGTGCAGCTGCACAGGGCGCAAACGCTGACCTTGCGGGGACCTGGAAGGGGGAGCTTGGCGAGGGTGCAGCGAAGCTGCATCTGGTTCTAACGATTACTAAGGCTTCTAACGGCGAATTCTCAGGAGAACTAAACAGCGTAGATCAAGGCGCGAAGCTGCCCATGGACAGCATTACCCTGAAAGCTGATGTGTTCCGGTTTGAGGTCAAGGCCGTAAGTGGGGTGTACGAAGGAAAGTTGAATTCAGCGGGAACGGAGATTGCGGGGAATTGGACGCAAGGTGCGGTTCCACCTCAGCTGCTGAAATTTGCACGCTCGACTGCGGATTCAAGTGCCAAAGAAAAGTCGGCCCAGAACGTGCCCGAGGGGCCCACGGAGAAGCCGCTTTCTGTGTTTCTGGATGTCGTGGTGCCGATCGCGCCGACAGCGTTCAAAGCTGACGCAAAATGGCATCTGGTTTACGAGCTGCACCTGACTAACATGGATCGCTGGAACTACCAGATCACAAACGTAGAGGCGATCTCCGGAGATTCGAGTGCGCGCTCGCTAGTGAAGTACACTGGGGCGGGCCTGGATGCTGTGATGCGACGGTCGGGGCAGCCGCCGAGCGCGACGGAAAAATCAAAACTACCGCCCGGAACGATGGGCATCGTCTACATGTGGGCCACCATAGACACTCCGGAAGCAGTGCCCGCGACGATTCGTCAGCGATTGACTGTAAAGGTGGGAACTTACCCTGAAGAACAGACAGTTGAGACGACTCCGATTGCCATTGGCAAAGAAGCGGTGGCGATCAGCTCGCCCTTGCGCGGCGACCATTGGTTTGCGGCGAACGGGCCATCAAATACTTCGGGACACCGGCGCGCCCTTATCCCCATCGATGGACACGCGGCGATTGCGCAGCGATTCGCTATCGATTGGGTAAAGTTGCGGGACGACGGGAAGACGTTCCAAGGAGATGAGAAAGACAACAAGAGCTATCTGGCCTACGGGAATGAAGCGTATGCGGTTGCCGATGGTGTCGTGACCGAGACGAAGGATGGAATACCGGAAAATGTGCCGGGAATTGATTCACGGGCTGTGCCGATCACGCTGGAAACCGTGGGCGGAAACCACGTGATCCTTGACATAGGCGGAGGCCATTTCGCGTTTTATGCGCATTTGCAGCCGGGTTCGCTGCACGTGAAGCTCGGCGAAAAGGTGCGGCGCGGGCAAGTCGTAGGTCTCGTCGGAAACTCAGGGAATTCGACTGAGCCGCATTTGCACTTCCACATTGAGAATGGCAGTTCGCCGCTGGGCGCGGAGGGATTGCCCTATTCTCTGGCGTCGTTTGAGGTCGTCGGGCGCGGGGAGGGCTGGAAGCCCGCGGACGCCAAAGGAGCGGCGGAAGTGCATAAGAGCGAAATACCGATGGAGAACGAAGTAGTGAATTTCTCGGGAAACCGGTAGAAGCCCAAGCAGCTTATTTTTGGTCTGCATGGGTATAGTGCGCAGGGATTGCGGTGAACTGCTCACGTATCTTGCTCGTAGCTGGACACAACGCCCTTTCAATGCGCAGTTTTGCACTCAAGTTGGGATTCACATGGCCACACGCCTGATTTGTCCTTGAAAAGGGCACGTGGGTATCGCTGGATGGCAACTTTTGGTGGGGTGGCGTCACGACACTAAACAGCGTACGGAATCCCCAGACCCGTCAAACCAGTTCGCGCATAGGGGGCACGGCTGCTTTTCGTATTTCCAAGCACCAATCGATAAAGATTAGCTACAGCGGTGGCGCCTACGTCCGCTTTAGGGACAATTACCACAACGTGTCCTTGGCCTGGCAGAACTCGTGGCTCGGCAGGCCACAATGATTTGGATTTCGTGACGCGCGAAAAATTCGGCTCTCGGCCCGCAGCATCATCAAAACACCGCCTTAATAATTCGCAAGATGAGTTCTTCAGGCGACCAGATCGTCAGCAGGAGAGGCAGGAATGGAGCGGCGGTGACCGCGGCCAGACGGGAGATGTCCTCGAGGCCGAAGGGCACTGAGCGCATATCGCGGACTAACGCAAAGCTGTTGCCAAGATCGGCAAGCGACTGAATGTCGGCAGCTCCAAGGAGTTCCTCGGAAGGAGCGGGATCGCTGTGGACCCACTTCTGGTCGAACCTCTCGACGTACTGCTGAGCGAGCTGGCCGTATTCGGCCAAGCCCGTTCTTCTTACACCAGCCATCCGGGGGGTAAACATCACGAGGGGGCCGAGAATGGCTACAACGAAGAAGGCTATAAATCCGCCGATCTGTAGCTTGAAAGACAGCAAGCTTTCGCCCCTATAAAGAACTCGACTGGCAACCAGTCCTGCGAGCATGGTGCCTTGAGCGAAAAGGATTGGTCCGAAGGCGTAGACACTTTTTCCTAAGAACGCAAGACCGGCGCAGCGATCCGGATGAGTCGGAATCAGGTTTAGGTCGATCCTTGAAACGTGCCAGAGAAAACGAAACCATATGAAAAACCTCAGGTACCAGCGCAGAAGGATGAACTGCAAGATAGGAATGCTGATAAACACGTACCAGAAGCCAGCAGGAGTGAGGTGCCAGCGTCCGCCGGGCGCAGCATACCACGTCGAAAGATTGATTGCGATGCGGCTGTGCCAAAGCCACAGGCCTACAGCGTAGATACAAAGAAAAAGCCCAGCCTCAAGTGGGATGGAATTGCGCAGCTTGACGGCTGACTGGATCGCCCGGTGAAAGCGGGGCAAGTCCTGCGGTAAGACAATACGATAATCAACGAAGCGGCTCACAACCGCACGTATCCGCAAATGAACAATCAGCTCGGCGGCGATGAGAATCGGAAGTGCAATGAGGAATCGGACATGCACTTCGACATCGTGAAAGAAGGAAAGCCGACCGAGGTTACCAAGCGGGGAACCAAAGGTCGAAAGGAGCAAAAGCGGCAGCCACGCCACAAGAGTAACAGTGAGCAGCCGACGAGGCAAAAGCTCCAAATGGTCCCCTTCGAGATGCGCCTTCCGAAGCAGTTGGAAGAGCGGTCCACCCAGCACCAACGAGAAATCATGTGCTTCTTCACGAAAAATGAGTTCTGTCAAATTCTTGTCAAAGTTGGTTTCTGGTTCTCCTTGTGTTTTTCCCATGTTTAACCTCCTGCTTTGGTGTTCCAGGAGATGTTTCCACAATCCGAAGGCCTAGGTTGAACAGTGGCAACGCGCATCTTATCATTTAGCATGACTGGAAGCGCCGTACACTGCTGACCCGAGAAAGTCTGACCGAGCTATCCAAATGTGCGAAACGGTCTTAAGAAGGCTAAGAGTAATTCTCACTGTTCGTGTCGCCCAACTGCCAAAATAAACAGGCCGGAACCAGGATTAAAATGTCCGCGTGTCAGTCAAGCGCCCGGGTTTGATAGACCTGGGCGCGACCGAGAGCGTAAGCGCCAGTCTGTGTGAGGATTTCGCGCGCATTGATCAAGACCCGGACAAATCCGCCGGCAAGTGCAGCCGATGTGAAGAGGCGATCGTGTTGTGCGTGGACCATTGCCACATATAGGAGTCCACTCCCCAAAAAAACTGTCGCAAAAAAGCGGTCTTCGAGCGCTGCTAAACGATTGCGTACGACGGCAATGAACCACAGGGAGGCAATACCGGCGAAAGGCAGTAGGTTCAAAGCAAGCGAGATCGCCTTCGAATGACTGATCACATCCAGTAGCGGTCCTCCCAGATTTGCAGGAATAGAAACCCACACAAGTGCCGGCTGGTGATTAGCAGCCCGCAAAAGAGTATGCCGGCAATGGCGGCGGCTCTGGGTGCTCTGAGTCCGCGGTGGATCAGGGATTTCTCTTGACCATTCTCGATCTCCGCAGATGCGCACTTCGTGATAACGAGCGTCTTGAAGGGGCCATGCTGTTAATTCTGCCAGTGGCACTCCGCACTAGAGCCTCCTAGCGTAAAAGCGCCAATGGTTGCGTTTCCTTGCTGACTGTCACCGTGAACTGCCGTACTTTCGTGGGGCTGAGGATGATTCTTGCTTGGCCCTGCGGGGCCAATTCCGCCAGAAATCCTATGAGCACGCCGTTGGTAGAAACACTAGCAACGGCAGCCCGCGTGTGCGTGTGGCCACGATACCCTTCCTTATATGAGATCAGCACTTGGGTTTGGCTTTCTGAATTAAACCAGAAGTACGGAAAGCACGTTGACTTATCTTCGGTACTCGGCCGAATGGGATGGCGTTGCCGCCTATGGTTTCGACGCCGTGTGGTTCATGGGAGTTTGGGAACGAAGTCCTGCGGGCATCGCGATAGCGAACTAAAGCAAGAGCCTGCTCGATGATTTCCGGCGAGCACTTCCCGATTTTTGTCCAGAAGGCAATGTGGGATCTCCATATTACGTGCGCAGCCATGGGGTTGATCAGTGGCTCGGAGGTCCGGAAGGCCTCGCCATTGCTCGAAGAGAACGACCGAAACGATCAAGTTCAGGACACAAAAGGGAGAAACTAGATGACACCGATTCAAAAGTCCGGGATCGCATACATGGAAACAATCGAGCAACGTCGATTGAATGATGCTCGCGAGAAGGGAACTCCTTGGAAAAAATGGGGGCCGTATCTCAGCGAAAGACAATGGGGCACGGTCCGAGAAGACTATAGCGAAGACGGGAACGCCTGGGACTATTTCAGCCATGATCAAGCGAGATCCCGCGCATACCGTTGGGGGGAAGATGGTTTGGCCGGCATTTCCGATGACAAGCAGCAACTCTGCTTCGCGATTGCTTTATGGAACGGCCGCGACCCGATCCTGAAGGAACGCTTGTTCGGTCTGACCAACAGCGAAGGTAATCATGGCGAAGACGTAAAAGAATACTACTTCTACCTCGACAGCACCCCAACGCACTCCTACATGAAGTACCTGTACAAATATCCGCAGCGGGAATACCCCTATCGCAACTTGGTGGAAACGAACCGAAGCCGATCACGGGAAGAACTTGAGTACGAACTCCTCGACACCGGGATTTTTGATGGCGACCGCTATTTCGATGTGTTTGCCGAATACGCCAAAGCAGACCCCGAAGACATCCTGATCCGAATCACCGTTCACAACCGTGGGCCAGAGGGGGCGGACCTTCATCTGCTTCCGACACTCTGGTTTCGCAACACTTGGTCGTGGGAAGAGGGGGCTGTCAAGCCCTTGCTGCGTCGGGTGGCAGAAGGAACCGTCCGGGCCTCGCACAGTCAACTCGGCGATTTGACGCTGGATTGCGAAGGCCATCCAGAACTGTTGTTCACCGAGAATGAGTCGAACTTCAGTCGCTTGTGGGGGAAGTCCAATCCCTCGCCATACGTGAAAGACGCTTTTCATGAATACCTAATTAGAGGCGACCACGAATCTGTGAATCCGTCCGATACAGGCACAAAGGCCGCTGCGCATTATCGATTGGAAGTGCCAGCTGGGGGCAGCAAGGTCGTGCGGCTGCGGTTGAGCGCGAAACCAAGGGTCAAGGCATTCGACACCTTTGACGAGACATTCGGTTCCCGCCTCGCTGAGGCGGATGAATTCTTCAATCGCATCACGCCTACTTCGTTAAGTGAGGATGAACGGCGTGCACACCGCCAAGCTCTCGCCGGGATGCTCTGGAGCAAGCAGTACTACTATTTCGATCTCGACTGCTGGCTGGCCGAGCACGAAGCTCATCCGCTCATGGGCGGTGCTCGGCGCAATACCCGGAATACCGAGTGGTTCCACATGTTGAATAGCGACATCATCTCGATGCCCGACAAGTGGGAGTATCCCTGGTATGCAGCATGGGATTTAGCTTTTCATACAATCGCCCTTTCGCTGGTTGACTTCGACTTTGCGAAGGACCAGCTCCTGCTCATGCTGAGAAATCTGTATTCGCATCCCAACGGGCAGATCCCTGCCTACGAGTGGAATTTCAGCGACGTGAACCCGCCGGTTCACGCGTGGGCGACGCTGTTCCTCTACAACATTGAGAAAGAGCTGGGTCGGTCCGACCTGCGCTTCCTGGAGAGGTCATTTCAAGGTTTGATGCAGAACTTCAACTGGTGGATCAACCGCAAAGACCCGCAGGGCAAAAATGTGTTTGCGGGTGGTTTTCTCGGTCTGGACAACATTGGAGTGTTTGATCGCAGTGCCGCTCTACCCACAGGCGGCCACTTAGACCAAGCCGACGGGACGGCGTGGATGGCTTTCTATTGCCAGTGCATGCTGGAGATTGCCCTCATTCTGGTCGAGTACGATCCACTCTATGAGGATGTTGCCTTCCGTTTCCTCGAGCACTTCCTCTGGATCACGTATGCCATGGATCGCATTGGGGGGCACCACGAGGACATGTGGGACGACCGAGACGGATTCTTCTACGATCTGCTCCATTTTCCAGATGGCAACACCATGCGGTTAAACGTTCGCTCAATGGTCGGGTTGCTGCCGCTGTGCGCGTCCACTGTGCTGGAACCAACGGGTATTCTGGCAAAGAGTCCCCGCGTGAGGGAACTGATCGAAACCTTCAAGAAGAGGCATCCGGATGTGTTGAAGCACATTGCCCCTGCCGACGAGAAGTTCGTTGGCTATGCCGGACGCCGATTGCTGTCAGTTTGTAACAAACAGAAGATTGAGCGGGTTTTGGCTCGCATGCTCGACGAAAACGAGTTCTTTGGTCCCTACGGCATTCGTTCGCTCTCCAAATTCCATCTACAGCATCCGTTTGTATTCAATCTCAATGGGCAGGAATATAAAGTTCAGTATCTGCCTGCCGAATCAAACACGGGGATGTTCGGAGGCAATTCTAACTGGCGTGGACCGGTGTGGATGCCTGTGAATGGTTTATTGCTCCGGGGACTAGTGAACCTCTATCAGTTCTACGGCGACGACTTCAAGGTCGAATGTCCCACGGGTTCGGGGAAATACATGACCTTGTTTGAGGTCGCAAAAGAACTTGCCCGAAGGCTATCGAGCATCTTTTTGCGCGACGCCAGTGGCATGCGCCCAGTGTACGGAGGAGCCAAGAAGTTTCAGGAGGACCCGCATTGGAAAGACTACATCCTCTTCTATGAGTATTTCCACGGTGACAACGGCGCGGGACTAGGGGCGAGCCACCAGACGGGGTGGACAGGAATAATTGCGCGTGTGCTTGATCTGTTTGCTCGTGGGAGCGCTGCAGATTGGCTCCAAGTCTCCAGGGCCGACCTTGCCGCCCGGATGACCCATGAGCAGGTTGCAGGAAGAGCTGGATAGAACGCAGCGACCATCACGCGTGGGATGCAACTGTTTGCGAAGACTACGCCCCCGAGCAGGCTCTTCAACTCGGCAAGGCCACGCCCGTGACTGAGGCGCAGGAAAAGCCTGAGAGGGCGCGTGAATAACAGCAAATAATTCTTCTTGTCCCTATCAAAAACTCCATTCGGGCAGGTCGAACGGTGCCCAAGCCTCTTCGATAGCCAAAGACGATTGCGACTGGCACGAATCCGTTCTCTGACCGGTATTGGAGACACAAGCAGGGTAAGCAATCGAGACGTTGCGCGAGGAATCGAGTGCCCATTGAGGCGGCGATTCGCTCGTAGCGATGGTGCAAGCCACCGACCTGGGGAACTTCCACGATCCGGCCTATCACGGGCGGTTGAACGGGCCTACTGATCGGGGCATCTTTGTCTAAAGACAGGTGAGTTCTCGTCCCCTCGTAGTATTGGAAATAATCTTTCAGGATGCGAGGCAACCCGGTCTCATGGAAAACCATGACATGGTCCAGGCATTCGCAGCGAACCGAACCGATGAATCTCTCGACATAGGCGTTTTGCCATGGACTGCGGGGCGCAGTGAGAACTTCGTCGATGCCCATCCATTCAGCCGTCGCGGTCACGGAGCAGATGGCGCGGTGCACTATCCCAGGGGAAAGCGTCGAGAAGTTGTCGCGCGGTCCATTCTTCAGTTGGATGGGAAGTGACAGCAAAATGGATCGGACGTCGGCGGTCATGGTCAAGAATGGCGAAGACGAATAGGAGTTGAAAGGCGATGGTTGGGACGACGAAGAAGTCGGCAGCAACCAAGCTCTTAGCATGGTTCTTAAGAAAGGTCCGCCAGGTCTGGGAGGGAGGCTTCGGGTGCCGGATCGTGTATTTGGCGACGGTTGCCTGAGAGACTTCGATTCCAATCTTCAGCAATTCTCCGTGAATGCGTGGGGCACCCCAACGTGGGTTGGCGAGGCTCATTTGCCGAATCAGATTCCGAACTTCAGAGGATAGAGGCGGACGGCCTTTCCCGATGCCGACTCTTCCATCTCCAATAGAGTCGAAAGCCTTTGCGATGCCAGGCGATGATGGTCTCGGGCTTGAGGATGAACAGAGTCGATCGCCAATCGCTCCGCAGGCGGGAGAGCCAGACACAGAGGAAGCGAGCCGTCGAGCCGAGACGAAGCTTGTGGCCACGGCGCGAACGTTGTAGGACGCCATAGGCCAAGAGTCTCCGATAGGACCATGCATTGCCACTCATCGAGTGGATAATCGTTAGGCTTGTTGTTTCAGAAAACGACGGGCGCCGTCACAACAGCGAAATGGAACCACAGGAAAGAAGAATTGATTCTCCGTCTCGCATGCGGAGACGAACCAAAACCTTTCGCCTGGGCAAGACCACTCTCAGAGGAAGAGTGCACTTTCAAACAGTTGGGCTGAATGCCGAGACAAAAAAGGACCGGCATCGAGCCAAGGGGGGAGATTTTTCTCCTGACATTCCTTTATATACGACTTTACCGATTTTCAGCGACAATCCCGGCAGCACGGAAGCTTCACGATAGGCGACAAGCCGTGTCCAGCGCGGGAGTGCGCCATCGCGGACGCAGGCGAGAATGCCAAGCGCATCCTCGAGAAGATTGACGAACGGTGAATCTGAGTGGGAAGGGTTGATTAGGCCGCGCCGATGCTTCGGGCTTCCCGGTGGGCTTGCCCGAGCGCCATTCGTTCGATGCTCGCTGCGAACAACGGTGTTTCTCGTCGGTTGTGTTCACCCTCCACATGCTGTCGGGCCGCCGCCGCGTCCTTAAATCTAATCTTGTGTTGCGCGATGAAATCCATGAACTCTTCTGTTGGATGGACAGTCGTGCGATTCACAAACTCGCAAGTGCTTTCATCGACCTGCTTCGCTGTGAGGGTCCATACTACCTGCACATGGGTACGACCATTGGGCGTGAATGCGTCTGAGAATGAGACCAACCTACACAATGTAGGGGTCGCAATTTCTGCCACATAACGCTGAACCATAAGCGCGTGACCGACCATCTCTACGTTGACCAACATGGGCTTGCCTTCGTCAGTCAAAGTACTGCCACATGAAACGTGGTCCGGAGGGCAGCACCGACGATACTCGCCCTCAGACAATTTCAAGAGCCAAGCTGCAATGTCTATCTTCTCGACCGGTGCATTAATTACGTAACTACAAACAGCGTTTGAAAGCTCCTTATCGACCAAAATCGTGTCGCTCATTGAAATCTCTCCCTTCTGAACGCTAATTTGCCTTATGCGTCGCGGGGCCCGAACAACCCTATCGCCAACAGGAAAAACGAAAACCACCACACGAAGTATCCAATCGTGAGTTCGGACCTCTCGGACCCAAAGATGAAAATCACAAAACGCTAAAGCCCTGCTTCAAAATCAACCTCGGTGGAGTCCATGACGCACCCCAATTTGCTCTTGCAGTTCGGTAGCGGACCATAAACGCCGACAACGCAAGGTCTCAAGGTCTGGACTTCGGATTGAGACCTACTTGGATTCCGGCTCGATGATATTTTCCTTTTCGAGCTCCCTGGCTACGATTTTAACTAGACCTTTAATTGCCTTCATCACGGAACTGACCTCAAACGTGTTGGTGGTTCCTGTCCACACCAGTTCTCCGTCGGCCTTCGCTGTAGCGTAGAAATTGACTTGCACCTGTGCTTCTTTCTCTGTCTTCATGTATCCAGGGGAATAGATCACAGGGTACAGAGCACCGTAGTAGCCGTAAAAAGTCCCGTAATAGGGCAGAGGGGTATAGACCTCGCCGGGGACGTAGGTGGTTTTCGTGTCCCGTTTCGTGAGGCAGGCGACCACGATGGCATCGAATTTCTGCTCCTTTACCAGTTCCCGCAGATCATTCTTATCAATGGGAGTAGCGTCGGGGCGGGGGAGAAACTCGTAACTTGGCTCAGCCTTTCCTCCTGGACGAGAAATTGCTGCGACCAATTCATCCTCGAATTCCACGCGGTTTTCTGCTTTGCCATTCAGGGCTAGAACAAGAATGTGTTTGAAGCTTTCCCCAGTAAGGTGCGGGTTTTTCCAGCTAATCTCTAGTTTTGGTCCACCGACGATATGTAAGGCGAGGCTGCCTAACAAAATGATGAGTAATCCCGATTTCTTGAACAAGCGATTTCCCCCGTAGTGCGAGTTTCTGCCCACCAGAGCACGGGAGTGTATCCATGACGGCCACACAGGTTGTTACTGTCAAAACTGACAGCATCTCATTCGAGTTCGCGTAACCGGAGAAGATCATCGAGTGGACAATCGTCAGCTCGGATGCGGAGACGAACCAATCAAGCGTTGGCGGCCTCCGAACAGCATTGCTTGACCCGAAAGAGAACCTGGTAGTATTCGAAGTAGGACTTGAGAATGCGTCGTAGGCCGGTCTCATTCAGGATGATCACGTGATCGAGACACTCCCGCCGAATCGAGCCATTTTGTGGCGATCGCCGTTATGTGGCGCAGACGCCTAAGCGGCCCATCAGACCTTAGCGCCCTCGGCCTCGGAAAAGGGCACCCTTGCTGAAACTTCTCCGGCTGCGCCTAAGTGATCAGCTGCAGAGATTGGGATCCGTTGACCACGGCATCCCGTGTAGTCAAAAAACTCGCCGCGGCCCGAATCCTCCTGAAAAAAGCAAGTTTCTCCTTCTAATCGATGTCTCGGTGTCCGCTGCCTTCAACGAGCTGGTCGTTGAGCCGGTACAGCAAAAAAATTCGGCAACCCACAACGGCAGAGAAGATGAAGGAGGGCAAATAGCCCGGTAGTCCAAGTAGTCCAATTAGAAGGCCCCCTCGAAAGGCTAAGTGATTGCCGCACCGTGCCTTATCTCAGATTTTTCCTCGTTCGCAACGAGGAGGCCGGGGGGTTCGACCTTCCTCTCGTCCGCGAGAATCATCAGCAGTGTTTATGCGGGTTTCCGAAGGCGGGCAAAAATGGCGTATGCTCGAATTGCTTCGGCGTTTACTCGGAGTTTACCGCGCGCGGGCGGACTGTTGCCGGCGCCGATCCCTTTCCGTTTGACTGCGGGGCATTCTACGGAGACCGAGCCTGCCCAGAAATGAGAGAGAGAACCATCAAGGTTGGATGGGACAGTCTCGGTGCGCTCCTGCTTTATGAGTTCACGCCTTCCTGCTCGTCTGCGCTGCACGTGCGGTGCTGCAATGCCAGACGGAGCAGCCGTGGCTCGAGCGCGTCGCGCAACGCCTTGCACTCCCTGAGCAGCGTCTCCGCCTCGCGGCGCTCAGGTGCTGCTGGGGAGCACGCGTTGTAGAGCGCCTCGCGTGCCTTGTGCGCCTCCTCGAGGCATCTCTTCATGAACCAAAGCAGCGCGCAGATTTGCCCCGCGAACATGGCCACGCGCGCTGGCGTATCGTCGTGGTGGATACCATCCTCGAATGACTGCAAGTACTTCTCCACCTGCTTGCTGAGCCGCGTCCATTCCAAGCATTCGATGCGGATGACGGCAAGCAGGGCTTTGTGCTCTGCTGATTCTTGCAACTTGTTCAGTTCTTCCATGGCGTGGTTCGTCGGTCTTTTGTGCTTTCGTGGGCCTTGTTTGAGAGGTGGATTCGGCTGTAGGACTGTGGCGCTATTCCTTCTGAGCTACGCACCGCTCACGACCTTAAGAGACCACACCCTTCCGCTGCCGTCAAGTTCCCGTTCGATTCAATCCAGAGAGGCAGATGATTGATGTCGGCGATGCTGATCGCCCGGTTCCGCGTCCGATCAATCAAATGCTGACGAATGCCTCCGGCAGATTGCCCCAATTCTCAATCTTCGGGCATCAGTCGCCAAAGACCATTCGGCCCAATTCATCGCCAAACGCGCCTCGCTTCCCCTGGGTCGGTGGCGTTGCGGAAACGCTCTGCAAGTTTGAAAAACTCCTGCTGCTTGCGCATCTCAGCTTCGATACCGTTTTCGATGAGTTCCACTAGCATTCGGTTGGAACTGAGCTTACGCGTTTTTGCCAAGCTGCGAACCTGGTCGCAATGTTTGCCGGGAGGCTGGCGCTTTGGCGCACCGTTTTGTAGACAGCTTTCCGGAATACGATTCGTAGGACGCGTGGGGCAACGGAAACAGCCGGAAGTTGCGTCGTTCAGAACACGGTCGGCATGCAGATCCACATCGACAAGCAAAGTGAAGTGCCAGCGCGAGATCAGCTGCGCCAACAGATCATCTTCCTGATCGGCACAGGACAATTATCGAAGGGGACGGAATTACCAAGCGTCCGCGAATTGGCACGCCGACTGAAGGTGCATCATAACACTATCAGTTGCATCTATTCGCAATTAACCCGTGATGGATGGCTGAAAAAGAGACGCGGCAGCCGCGTCGTTGTTGGCCAGACCGCAAACTCGTGGATCGAGGAGTTCGCCGATCTCGATGATCTGATTAATCGGGCCATTCGCCTCGCCGGCAGCCGCGGTTATTCTCTCCAACAGCTCACCGCGCGTGTGCGAGCACGCCTGCTGGCCGAGCCTTCGGACCACCTACTGGTCGTAGCGCCGGAAAGAGATCTCGCTGAGCTAATCAGGGCGGAAATCGGCGAGACAGTGGGCCACGAGCCCGAGGCATGTTCCGCGTCCGTGGTACAACAGAATCCAAGCATTGCGATCGGCGCAATATTGATTACACCGAGCTACTTTGCAGGCAAGGTGCAGCCGGCTGTGCCGGCGGAACGCACCGTTGTAGCGATCTCTTATTCGCCTGCAGCTGAACACATTGCTGCCATTCGCAACCTCTCGCAACCCTCGGTCATTGGAGTAGTCTCGGTGAGTGCATTGTTTCTTGAATCGCCGGTCAGCTCCGTCGCAAGGGTATTGTCATTTCCGACGGAAAAAATCTTTCGGACGGTGCTGGCAATTCAAGAGAAGGTGATAGTACGCTTCTTTAGCGGAAGGAAGATGCGGAGACCACACCAGGCTATGGATCGAAGGACCTTTGTAAAGCGTACCTGTGTGAGCAGCGCAGCGTTGTTTCTCGGTGGCATGGATGCGTTGGCGTACGACGACGAAGTCAAGATTCCGCCGCCTCCTGCTATCGACGTGCGCGAAGCGCCGCTCGCGAAGCGATCGCCGCTGGGAATGCCTGGATTGTACCCGGGGCGGGTCGTGGAATTGTCCGACCACCGCTCGATCGTCGGGAACCGCGTATCGCAACCGATCGTGCGGCAGATGCTGGAACGGGGAATAAGGGAACTGACGGGAGAATCCTCGGCCCGAGCCGCGTGGGCGAAGTTCGTCGAGCCGAAAGATGTGGTGGGAATCAAAATCAATCCTTCGGGAGCGCCGGCATGTTGTTCCTCGCCAGAACTGGTGCGCGAAATCATCAACGCTGTTCAGTCGGCCGAGGTGCCCGCGAGAAACATCGTGGTCTACGACCGCTTTGGCTATGAGATGGATATGGGCGGCTACCAGGTGCTGATGCCGCCGGGAATCCGCGTGCTTGGCGTCCAGGACGACCGGCTGGATGCTTCGGGCTACGATGCGGAGATTTATTGCCAAGCCGATTTTTTCGGCGAGTGGGAAACCAGGTCGTACATGGCGAGCGTCGTTGCCCGCCAAATAAACAAAATCATCAATGTCCCCACATTGAAAGACCATTCCGCTTCCGGCGTAACCGGGTGCCTGAAGAATGTTGGCTACGGCACGTTTAGCAACGTAGCTCGTTCGCATCGCGCCCCATTTTCGTTCACGAATCCCCTGATCGGTGTGATGTGCTCGGTCGAGCCGCTGCGCTCAAAGACGGTGCTGAACATCATGGACGGAACGCGCATGGTCTGGCATGGCGGGCCGTTGACGCAAAACCAGAGTTTTATTTATCAAGCGGGAATCCTGCTGGTGAGCACGGATCCGGTGGCCACGGACACGATCGAGCTGGACTTGATCGAAAAGAAGCGGCAGCAACAGCATGCGCCTTCGGTATGGGAACGCAATCCCAAGAGCATCACCGCGAATAGCGGTGAGTTTTATCAGGACGCAAGCAAGAACCTCTTTTACCGCCAGCCGGGGCACATCGCGGCCGCCGGCAAGCTCGGGCTCGGAGAATCCGATCTGAAGAAGATCGATCATCGCCAGTTGCTAATGGGCTGACGCGATGAGCAGAGAGACAGCGGCATTCACGACGACGTCTCCGGCGGAAACCGAATGGGTCACGCTGCTGCGGGACAATACGAGAGCCGGTGGGCAAGGAGCACCGCCAATCGCCCCACCCTCGCGAGCTCGCTGGCAAGCGCGCATCGGTGGTTCCATTCGTTCCGCGCCCGTTTTGCATGGCTCCACTTTGTATGCGGCTTCCCTGTCGGGAAAGCTGCACGCGATCAATGTGGAAACAGGGCGGGAGAAATGGAATTTCGCCGCCCCAAAACAAATTTACTCCACCCCGTCCCGCTTCCAGGAAAAGGTGCTGTTCGGCTGCGACGACGGAAAAGTGTATGCCGTACATCAGGATTCCGGAGCGAAACTCTGGGCAGCGAGCACCGGAGGCGAAGTATGGGCCTCGCCAGTGGTATGCCAGGGAACCGCGTACTTCGGAAGCGCCGACGGACATTTTTACGCCGCGGACGCCGGGACGGGAAAGCTGCGCTGGAAGCAAGCGCTCGGCGGGCGCGTGTACTCGACCGCGTATGCCGCCGAAAAGAGCATTTATGTCGGCTGCGGCGATGGACACGCGCACAGTCTCAATGCAGCAACCGGGAAGATACAGTGGAGCGTGTTGACAGGAAACGGCATTGATTCCTCGCCCGCGTTGGTCGGCGGAACCGTTTTGTTCGGATCAGAGGATTTTTTTGTTTACGCGCTGGACGCAAACAGTGGCACGGTTCTCTGGAAGTATGAAACGGGATTGGGGATTTCCTCCTCGCCAGCCGTCGCAGACGATGTTGTGTATGTCGGAAGCAAGGACGGTTTCCTGTATGCCTTGGCCGTCCAGACGGGCAAATTGAAGTGGAAGACGAGAGCCGGCGAAGTGATCACGGCGCCGCCGGTTTTCAGCGAAGGCGTGGTATATGTGCAGTCATGGGGAACGATGGCGCTGGACGCAGCGACGGGAAAATTGCTCTGGCGAGCCGAGCTGGGCGGCTCGGTTCAAGGAGCTCCGGTGATTGGCGAAGGAGTGGTTTACGTGGCGGGCAACGGCGGTGAGGTCTATGCGCTGGAATAGCGGACTGGGCGCCGCGCTGATTCTGGGTTGCTTTTCCCCGGTGTTCGCGAAAAATCCGCAATCGACGACGCCTCTGGTTCACAAAAAGAAGTACATCATGGGCACGGTGTACGAAATTGTTGCTTACGATGGAACTCCGGACCGCGCGGCGGAGGCGCTCGACAATGCACTGAACGAAATCGTGCGCCTCGATGGCGTGATGAGCAATTACAAACCGGAGAGCGACCTCAGCCGGTTGAATCGCAACGGGCATTTTCATGCAGAGACGGTCTCGCGTGATTTGTATGAGGTGATTCGAAAGTCGCTGAAATACTCGAGACTCTCCAACGGGCAATTCGACATCACCGTGGGACCGCTGGTGGACGTGTGGAAAGCGGCATTGCGCGCCGAACGGGCGGCTTCCGCAGAAGAGCTGGAAAAGCTGCGCGATTGCGTAGGCTATCAGAAAATCCAGTTGCTGCCGCCGGAGGGCGTGGAATTTCACTCGTCCTGCATGCGCATCGACCTGGGATCGATCGGAAAAGGATACGCCGTGGACCGAGCGGCGGACATACTGCGCTCCTACGGGATCGAGAGCGCTTTGATCAACGCAGGGCAAAGCACGATTTACGGACTAGGCGCGCCGCCCGGAAAGCCTGGGTGGCTCGTGCATCTGCGGGATCCTTCGAGCCGCGTGGATCCTCAAGTGCTGCTTTGCGACAACAGCGTTTCAACCTCGGAGCAGACTCCGGCAAGCCTGCTCGGGAACGATTGGGCCGGACATATCATCGATCCGCAGACGGGCCAGCCGGTGAGGACAAATGTCGCCCTGAGCATAGTGGCGAAGACCGGCACCGCCTCCGATGCGCTATCCACGACGTTGCTGCTGGTTGGGCCGGAAAAAGGAAAACCCATAGTGAAGAGTATGGCGGACGCGGCGGCGATCTGGGTAACGCCCGAAGGCCAAATCGAAGTTGCCTCCGGTGGTCCGCAGATTGTCGTGGGCAGAAACGTGCGGAAAAATGCTGAGATGAGTTCGGGGAAGAGCAGTTGTGGGTCAACTGATCGAAGGAAAACGCAATGAGACCGTGCAGGCGATTCCTACCGTTGTTGTGCATTTGCGTGGCGTTGCCTTTTTCGGTACGCGGCGAAGTCCGGGTGCGCTGGACAGTGGGCGAGATGCCGTCAGCCGAAACACTGGGGATGAGCGACATCGTAATTCCCTGGAATGAAGATGCGAAGAGCCTGCTTGAAACGGCCCGCAAACAAGGTTATCGCTGCTACGTGGAGGCTACGCCGGCTTTGCTGCCGACCGTGGCAGAGGCGCTTCGGAACGCAGCCGTGGCGGGCATCATTCTGAGACTGGCGCCCGGGGAGCGAGCCGCCGCAGAGGGCATGCTCCAAAACGTGCAGAAAACAGCTCCGAAACTTCGGATTCTGGTGCTCGACGCGAGAGGAAAACAGCCGGACATGAAGGGGTGGCTGGTGTTCAAGCGGGATGGAATTTTGCAGGTGTCCAGCCCCACTTCGCAGCCGTGGGTGGATTCCAACTTGCCGCTGGTGCGCTTCGCGCGGGCCTTCGACCCAAACCAGTCTCCGTTCTATACCTTTTCCTGGGACTTGTCTGATCCTTTGCAGCAAAAGCAGGGACCAAGCGCGAGCGACTACGCGTTGGCTGTAGCCGAAGCATGCGCATTTCACGCGGACCTGCTTCTGGAAATCCCGGAGAATCAACAGCGGGCACTGGCGAGTGGCGACGCGGAAGCGCTTAAAAATTGGCGGCAAGTGAAGGTGTACCTGGAGTTTTATGCACGCGCCCGGCGCGACGAAGCCCCGGAAATTGCGCCTCGCGTTGCCGTTTTGACGGGCGACTACGATTCTTCTTACGAAGCGCTCAACTTGATGGCCCGCCACAACATCGCATTCCGCGTGCTGGCGGCATCCGCGGAACGAGGCGCGAAGAATTTTGGAGCGTTTGACATCCTGGTTGTGTTTGCCAACCCCGATGCGACGCAGATTCAAGCAATCGCGGAATTCGCCGAGCGGGGCGGTATCGCCGTGCTGGTAAACTTGCCCGGGTCTTATCCGTGGCAGACCTCACCTCCGGCGAAGACGAATGCGCACTCCGTTTCCTATCGTGTAGGGAAGGGACGCGTCATCGAACTGGGCGAAGCTGTCAGCGATCCTGAGACGTTTGCGCGGGACATTCGTCGGTTGATGGCGAAGCAAAGCGTTCCCGTTAGCCTGTGGAATTCCCTGACAACCTTAGTGGCAGCCTACCAAGGAGAAAAGA
>Ga0182038_10000313_pt1 | contig 24232 bp, 20 predicted proteins | sample sta12Can44000108_FD_125976 | JGI IMG/M metagenome (GOLD analysis project Ga0182038, IMG submission 125976) | Lab enrichment of tropical soil microbial communities from Luquillo Experimental Forest, Puerto Rico - statanox.12C.anox.44.000.108 | ecosystem: Environmental > Terrestrial > Soil >...
CGGGTTCGGATCGAGCGCCTCCTGCGCCGCGCGTGTCTTCTCGTCGGCGGTCTCGATGGCCCGCTCCAGCTCGGCGAGCGCCGCCTCTCCTTCGGCCTGCTTCGCCTCGAGCGCCGCTCGTAGGTTGGGATCGGCCAGCTCCGCGACGAGGCCCTCCAGCTTCGGCCCCTCCTCCGCCGGCGCCTCCTTCTCGACGATGTCGCGGTGCTCCTCGGAGAGCTCGTGGAACTCGCGCAGCGTCGGGAGCGAGGCGAGGTCCTTCAGCGCGAAGAACTCGAGGAACTCGCGGGTGGTGCCATACAGCATGGGGCGGCCCGGCTCCTCCTTCTTGCCCAGGATCTTGATGAGCTTGCGCTCGAGCAGCGCCTTCACCACCGCGCCGCAGTCGACGCCGCGGATGTCCTCGATCTCGGGGCGGGTCACCGGCTGGCGGTAGGCGATGATGGCGAGCGTCTCCAGCGCGGCGCGGGTGAGGCGCTGCGGCTTCACGCGCAGGAACCGGCGCGCGTAGTCGGAGACGTCGGGCGCGCTCCGGAGCTGCCAGCCGCCCGCCACCTCGTGCAGCACGATCCCGCACACGCCGTCGCGGTAGTGCCCGGCCAGCTTGTCGAGCGCCTTCTGCACGACGGGCACCTCGATGCCGCTGGCGGCGCGCACCTCCTCGGGCGTGAGCGGCTTCTCGGCGAGGAACAGGAGCGCCTCGACGATGGCGCGGACGCGCTCGGCCGGGAGCTTCTTCGCCTTGGCGGCGAGCTTGTCGAAGGGCTCCTCCTTCTCGCCCTCCTGAACCTCGATGTCCGCCGGCTCCAGCTCGTCCAGCTCCGGATCGCCCTTGGCGTCCTCGGCCGCCTGGAGCGCCTGGAGCTCGGAGGTGGAGACGCTCGTGGCGGCCGCGCCGTTCGACGCGTCGCCCTTCGACGCCTCGCCCGTCGAAGCCTCGCCCGTCGACGCCTCGCCCGTCGACCCCTCGCCCTTCGACTCCGCCCCGCCCTCGGCGGCGCTGCCCTCGAGGCGATCGGATGCCTCCTCGGCGGCGCCGATCTCCTGGCGTTCGGACACGTCGTTCTCTTCACTCACCGGTAATCCTCCGCAGCCGCCACCGGCCCCTCGCCCAGGGTCGCCTTGGCCTCGACCACGATCTCCGCCCCGGGGCCCGCCTCGTCGGCCGGCGCCTGGTAGATGCGGATGAGCTTCAGCTTCGCCATCTCGAGCAGCGCCAGGAAGGTGGCCAGCACCGTCGACCGCGTCGGGCGCTCCCCCTCCCCACCCCCGAGCAGCTCCTCGAAGGACACCCGCCGCCGCGAGCGCAGCACCTCCGCCACCCGCGAGATGGCGTCGGTGATGGAGAGGCGGTCGGTGACGACCTCGTGCCCGAACCCGGGCTTGGCGTTCGCGAGCGCGCGGTCGAGCGCCTCGATGAGCTTGAACACCGACACGTCGGCCAGGCCCTCGGGCCCCTCCGGCTGCTGCACCGGCGGGGCGCGCACCTCGCGCGCGAACACGTCCCGGTCGAGCAGATCGTGCCGCGCCAGCTCCTCCGCCGCCGCCTTGTACTTCTGGTACTCGAGCAGCCGGCGCACGAGCTCCGCCCGCGGATCGACGCCGGCGGCCTCCTCGGCCGGCGCGTCCTCGGCCACCTCGGTGCGCGGGAGGAGCAGCTTGCTCTTCATGAGCAGGAGCTGCGCCGCCATGTGCAGGAACTCGCCGGCGATGTCGATGTCGAGCTGCCGCATCGCCTCGAGCGTGGCGAGGTAACCCTCGGTGATGCGCGCGATCGGGATGTCGAACAGGTCGAGCTGGTGCTCCTTCACGAGGTGGAGGAGCAGGTCGAGCGGCCCTTCGAAGGGAGGCTGGCCGTCTTTGATGGGGGGCAGCGTGACGCGGAAGGCGTCGAGCGCGACGCGGCCGGGCGCGTCGTCGCGCTCGTCCACCGCCCCGCCGGCCTGCTCGCCGGGGGCGACCGCGTGTGGTGCCGGCGCCTTCGACATCCCGCTCCCGTTCGCCGCCGCTACAGCTTCATCGCGGCGCGGACCTCTTCCATGGTGCGCGCCGCCACGGCCCGCGCCTTCCTCGTCCCGAGCTGCACCAGCTCGTCGAGATCCTTCGGCCGGGCCAGAATCGCCTCGCGCCGCTCGCGGAGCCGCTCCTGGTCGGGGCCGAGCTTCTCGAGCAGCTTCTTCTTGCAGTCGACGCATCCGATCCCCGCCGTGCGGCAGTTCACGTTCACCCACTCGACCGTGGGCGCATCGCTGTAGATCTTGTGCAGGTAAAAGATGCCGCACACGTCGGGGTTGCCGGGATCCTGGCGGCGCTTGCGCGCGGGATCCGTCACCATTCCCATGATCTTCTTCGTGGTCGACTCGGCGCTCTCGCCGAGCTCGATCGCGTTGCCGTAGCTCTTCGACATCTTGCGGCCGTCCGTCCCGACGACCTTGGCGGCCTCGGTGAGGAGCGGCAGCGGCTCGGGGAACACCTCGCCGAAGTGGAAGTTGAAGCGGCGAACGATCTCGCGGCACAGCTCGAGGTGCGAGACCTGATCCGCGCCCACCGGCACCCGCGTCGCCTTGTAGAGGACGACGTCGGCCGTCATGAGCACCGGGTAGCCGAGGAACCCGAACAGCGCGAGCTCGCGATCGGTGATGTTCTCGCGCATCTCCTTGTAGGAGGGCGAGCGCTCGAGCCAGCCGAGCGGCGTGATCATGCCGAGCAGGAGGAAGAGCTCGGCGTGCTCCTTCACCTCGCTCTGGATGAAGAGCGTGGCGCGCTCGGGGTCGATCCCGGCGGCGAGGAAGTCGACGAACATCTCCCGCTCGGCGGGCTTGATGACGCTCGTCTGGTGGTAGCTCGTGGTGAGCGCGTGCCAGTCGGCGCTGAAGAAGAAGCAGGTGTGGTCCTGCTGCAGGCGCACCCAGTTGGCGAGGGCGCCGTGGAGGTGGCCGAGGTGGAGGCGCCCGGTGGGGCGCATGCCGGAGACGACGATGGGAGCGGTCATGGGTGGGATCCGGTCTCGCTACGCCCCCACCACCGCGCCGAGGAGGCGGTCGAGGAGGCCGTACACCGCGCCCATCGGCCCGGCCATGATGTAGCGGGCTCCGATGAACACGGCGATGAGCAGGAACGGCGCGAAGCGCGTGAAGGTCTCCCAGGCGCCACGGAACCGCAGCGGCAGGAGCCCCTCCAGCACGCGGCTGCCGTCGAGCGGCGGGACGGGGATCATGTTGAAGATGGCCAGCGCGACGTTGAGCTGGATCATCATCCCGAGCAGCTCGCCCGTCCCCGAGCCGCGCGAGATCAGCTGCGGCTCGAAGCGGTACCCGAGCCCGATGAGGACCGTGCACAGGACCGCCAGCGCGATGTTCGAGAGCGGTCCGGCGGCGGCGGTGAGCATGTTGCCGGTGCTCATCCGGATCGAGTGGCGGAAGCGGGCCGGATTGACCGGCACGGGCCGCGCCCAACCGAACGGAATTCCGAGCAGCGGCAGCAGGAAGGTGCCGATGGGGTCGATGTGCGCGAGCGGGTTGAGGGTGAGCCGGCCCGACCGCTCGGCCGTGTCGTCGCCCAGCTTCCATGCCACCCAGGCGTGCGAGAACTCGTGCACGGTGAGGGACAGGATGAGCGGGATGAGGATCTTCACCCCGGACAGCAGATCGAAGCCCAAGAAAGAAACCCCTGAAAAGAAAGGTTGTTTAGCAGCGCAGGCCGGATCGGTCAACGCTCAGGGGCGCCCCCCTGTTCCCTCGCCGCCGGGAGCCAGGCTCCTCACGCCCGCGGGTGGTGTTTCTCGTACACCCGCTGCACGTGACTGCGCTCGACGTGCGTGTAGATCTGGGTCGTCGCGATGTCCGCGTGGCCGAGCATGGCCTGGACCGCGCGCAGGTCGGCGCCGCCGGCGAGGAGGTGGGTGGCGAAGGAGTGGCGCAGCTTGTGCGGCGAGATGCGGCGAGCGATGCCGGCGCCGCGGGCATAGCGGCCGAGGAGCTTCCAGAAGCCCTGCCGCGTCATGCGCGCCCCGCGCGGGGTGACGAAGAGGTCCTTCGAGACCCGGCCGCGCAGGAGGCGCGGGCGCGCGAATTCGAGGTAGGCCCGGACCGCCTCCGCCGCCGGCGCGCCGACCGGCACGATCCGCTCCTTCGAGCCCTTGCCGCGCGCGAGCAGCATGCGCGTCTCGAGGTGGAGGTCGTTCACGGTGAGCCCGACCAGCTCCGACACGCGCAGCCCGGTCGCGTAGAGCAGCTCCAGCATCGCCCGGTCCCGCAGGCCTGCGGCGGTGGTGGGCTGGGGCGCCGCGAGCAGCCGTTCGACCTCCTCGCGCGAGAGGAGCTGGGGCAGCCTGTGCGACGGCCGGGGGCCCTCGACGTCCTCGGTCGGATCGACCGAGGTGATACGCTCCGCCAGCAGCAACCGGTGCAGCGAACGGATGGCCGAGAGCGCCCGCGCCTGGCTTCGGGCACCGATCCCGCGGCGGAGGAGGTGGTCGAGGTGCGCGAGCAGGTGCTCGCGCCGGACGTCCTTCCAGTCGCTGGCGCCCTGTTCCGCGAGGTCGTCGAGGTACCGCCGCAGGTCGCGCGCGTAGCCGTCGACGCTGTGCGGCGAGAGCCCCTTCTCCACCCGCACGTGGACGAGGAAGAGATCGAGCGCGGGATCGAGCGGGTTCGCCACGGCACGACGATACCGCCGTCCGCGGACCGGTCCAGTTCGCGTACCGCCGGCCGGGGCGAGCACCCCTACAGCAACAGGTCGCTCGTGTCGCCCTTCCCCTGCCGCACCACGAGCGGCTCCGGGCCGGTGAGGTCGATGACGGAGGAGGGTTCGTTGGGCTTGTAGCCGCCGTCGAGGATGAGGTCGAGCCCGTGCCCGAGCCGCTCCTTGATGTCGCGCGCGTCGATGAGACCCTGACCCTCGGGCGTGGCGGCGGAGGTGCTGATCACCGGATGGGCGAGCGCGCGCACCAGCGCCAGCGCGATCGGGCTGTCCGGGACGCGCACGCCGACGGTTTTCTGCCGGTGGAGCGCGAGGTCGGGGACGAGCCGCGTCGCGGGCAGGATGAAGGTGAACGGCCCCGGCGTCTTGCGGCGCAGCACGCGGTAAGCGGAGTTGTCGACGATGGCGTAGCGCGAGACCTCGGCCAGATCCGGACAGATGAACGACAGCTCGTGCGTCTTCGGCATCTGCTTGAGCTGGTAGATCCGCTCGATGGCGCGCTTGTCGAACAGGTCGCACCCGATCCCGTAGTACGTATCGGTCGGGAAGGCGACGAGGCCACCGGACGAGAGCGTCTGGACCGCGCGCTCGAGGATGCGCGGCTGCGGGTGCTGCGGATCGATCTCGACGATGGGGGCGGCCGCCATGGCGCGGGGTTGTAGCACGCCCCGCGCCACCCGGCACTGACCGGATCGCGGGGCGCGATCCCCTACCCCGCTCGGCGCGGCGGCCGCGCGCGAGACCGCCAGGTCGGCGGCAGCGGTATCGCGGAGGGCGCCCCGCGGCGGGCGAGCATCAGGTGCGGGTCTTGCCCCGCTCGATCAACTCGCGGACCTTCTGTCCGCCCTTGCGGCCGATCTCCTCGTAGAACGCGTGACCGCGCTCGTCACGAACGGTGATCCCACCCTTTCGGCCGGCCTCCGAGACGGTCATGGCGCGGCGAGGCGTCGGTGTCGCCTCCTCGCCGTCCTTTCGCTGAGGTCCGCCCGCCGGTCCCGTCCCCTTCTCTTCGTACTCCATGCCCCCCTCCCTCTCGCCGGTCCATCCGGTCCGGTGGACTATCGCTCGCTATTCATGCTTCGTGGCGCCCTCGCTCGGCGGCGGCGCCTCCGCCTTGCCCTTCTCGATGAGCTCACGGACCTTGTGGCCGCCCTTGCGCCCGATCTCCTCGTAAAATGGCGTGCCTCGCTCGGCCTTGATGGTCTCTCCACCCTTTTTTCCGATCTCCTCGTAGAAGCGAGGCCCCCGCTCCGCCTTGACGGTGTCACCGCCCTTCTTGCCGATCTCCTCGTAGAACTTGCGGCCGCGCTCGGCCTTGACGGTCTCGCCACCTTTCTTGCCGATCTCCTCGTAGAACTTGCGGCCGCGCGTCTCACGGACCCGCACGCCGCCCTTGCGTCCGGCCTCCGACACCGTCATCGCGCCCTTGCTGCCGCCCTTCTTCTCCTCAGCCATGATTCGCTCCCGCCTGCTCCGGTGTGAGCCTCGTACGTTCCAGCCGCCGCTGCGCGCGAGCCCACACGTGCTCGGCGATCGGCTCCGCCATGTCCTCGCCTGTCGCCTCCAGGATCCCGGACCAGCCCGGGTTCCCGTTCACCTCGAGCACCTCCGGGCCCGACGGGCCGGTCACCACGTCGACCCCGGCCCAGTCGAGACCGAGCACCCGCGCCGCCGCCACCGCCAGCGCGCCCAGCGGCCCATCGCCGCGCAGAGGGCGCACGCGCGCGCCGCGCTCGACGTTGGTCCGCCACTCGCCCGGTGGCGCCGTGCGCTCGATCGCCCCCGCCACGCGTCCACCCACCACGAACAGCCGCGCGTCGCGCCCCGGGTGTTCGACCCACTGCTGGAGGTACACCGCGCCATCGCGTCTGAGGCGATCGAGCACTCTCCGGCGGCCCGCGCGATCGGCGCGCACGCGCTCCAGGCCGTCGCCGAGCGAGCCGGCGATGGGCTTCATCACCGCCTCGCCCAGCTTCGCCAGCGCTGCCATCGCCTCGCGCGCCGCCTGAGCCACCGCCGCGCTGGGCGTGGGGACTCCCGCGCGACGCAGCAGCCACGAGGTGCGCAGCTTGTCCTGCGCCGAGAGGAGAGCGTCGATGCGGTTCACGACGAGCGCGCCCATGCCCTCGAGCGCCCGGTAGATCTCGAACTGCACGTCCGGATCGACGCCGCGGCCGAGCCCGCGCGCGAGCACGAGCGCGTCGAAGGTCGAAGCCGGCCGCCCGCCGGCTCGCACCTCGACCGTCGTCTCGCCGACGAACGTCGCCAGCGTCGACGGATCGACGGCGACGGCCTCGCCGCGCCGCGAGCAGCTCGCGAGCAGGCGACGGCTGTGCCAGTCCTCCGCTGGCCAGGCGGTCACCACCCCGAATCGCACGTGTGCGCCTCGTCTCGACAAGGGCCCGCTCTCCCCCCCCTCCACCGACTGCCGCGCATAACGCTGGACATGCGCGCTCGGCCGGACAAGGGAGCGGCGATCCGTATGCTTTTTGCCTCCCGTCCGAGGCGCCGAGCGCGGCCCGGATCGGGCGTGCGACGACTACGGGGCGGGGCGCGCGAGCGCGGCCCGAATGGACTCCAGCACCCGCTCGGCGCGTTCGCCGTCGAGGCGCGCCCCTTCGGCGGTCCGCACGTAGAAGGCGTCCGCCGCGCGGTGCCCCTCGGTGGTGATCCGGGCCAGATCGACCGTGAGGCCGAGCTCGAACGCAGTGCGCGCCAGCGTGTGCAGGAGGCCGACCCGGTCGGCCGTGAACACGTCGATGACGCTGTGCAGCCGGGAGGCGTCGTTGTCGAGCACGACCTTCGTGGCGACCCGCGGAAGCGGCTTGGGGGGGAGCCCCGTCCGAAACCGTCGCTCCAGCAGCGCGTCGAGCGAGTCCTCTCCGCACAGCACCCGGTGGAGATCCCGCCGCGCCGCGCGCCACCGCCGGGCATCGAGCGCGCCCCCCTCGGGGCCGCGCACCTGGAAGAGGTCCACGGCGCGCCCGGCGAGCCACCCCAAAGACCGCTCGTCCGGAGGGGTCGAGAACACCTCCGCGTGCTGGATGTCGATGCGGTTCGCGGCGAGGACGCCGGCGAGCAGCGCGAGCAGGCCAGGGCGGTCGGGCGCCGTGAGCGCCAGCTCCGAGAAGCCGAGGTCGCGCCGGTGGCGCACCGCCGCGGCGAAGCGCAGCGGCTTCGCGAGCCGGAGCAGCCGCAGGTGCCGCGGCGCCTGGGCCGGCCCGACGGTGAGGAAGTAGCGCGCCGGCATGGCGGCCAGGAAGCGCTGCACCTCCTTCGCCGGCGATCGCCCTGCCGCGAAGGCGGCCGCCACCCGCGCCCGCGCCGCGGCCTCGGCGGTGCCGGGCTCGGGCCGGCTGCCGACGCCCTGCTCCATCACCTGGCGCGTCTTCGTGTAGAGCTCGCGCAGGAGGCGCGCCTTCCAGTCGGTCCAGGTGCTGGGGCCCACCGTCGCCATGTCCGCGTAGGTGAGGAGGTAGAGCTCGTCGAGCCGATCGATCGTGCCGCACTCCTCCGCGAAGGCGTGGATGAGGTGCGGGTCCGACAGGTCGCGCCGCTGGGCGATGGCGCTCATGCGCAGGTGCTTCAGGACGAGCCACTCCACGTCGGCGGCGTCGGCGGGATCGATGCCGAGCCGGACGCAGGCCTGGGCGGCGATCTCCGCGCCCTTCACCGAGTGGTCTCCCCCGAGGCCCTTCCCGATGTCGTGGAAGAGCGTGCCGAGGTAGACGCCGAGGGGGCGCTGCAGGCGCTGCATCAGCGGCCCGAGCGCCTCCTCCTGGACGTCGCCGTTGCGCAGCGCGAACAGCCGCCGCACCGCGAACAGCGAGTGAACGTCGACCGTGTACACGTGGTAGACGTCGATCTGCCGGCGCGCGGCGACGCGGGCGAACTCCGGGATGAGGCGCGGCAGCACGCCCACCTGGTGCATCAGCGCCAGGAACCGGCCGCGCGTCCCGGGCCGCAGGAAGCAGGCGAGCAGCTCCTGGCTCACCTCCGGGTGATCGGCCGCGCCGGGCGGCAGCTCCGCCGCGGCGGCGCTGGCCTGGTCGCGGGCGTACGGGTAGAGCTCGAGGTTCTCGCGATCGGCGGCCCCGAAGAGGCGCACCAGCGCCGCCGGCGAGCGGCGCAGCACGTCCTTGTCGGCGATGGTGAGCCGGCCGCGGAACACCTTGAACTCCCCGCCGGGCAGCGCCCACTCCGACCGCGGCGGTCCGCCGTTGCGCTCGGCGCCGGTCATGGCGGCCGGGGGCGGGACGCGGCGCCAGCCCGTCGCGTTCTGCGGCTCGAGCGCCCGGTCGATGATCGCGTCGCACGCGTTCAGGACGGTCCGCGCGGCCAGGTAGTAGTGGCGCATGAACTGCTCGACGGCGCTCCCGTCCGCGCCGTCGGCGTAGCCCATGTACGTCGCCACCTGCGGCTGGACGTCGAACGTGAGCTGGTCCCACTTGCGCCCGGCGAGGTAGTGCATCTCGTTGCGGACGCGCCACAGGAAGTCGCGCGCCCGGCGCAGCTCCCGGATCTCGCTCTCCGGGAGGATGGCGCGCGCGAGCAGCTCGGTCACGCCCGCCACCTTCCAGCGGGCGCGCGCGATCCACAGCGCCGACTGGAGGTCGCGCAGGCCGCCCTGCGACTCCTTCACGTTCGGCTCGAGCAGGTACAAGGAGTCGCCGAACCGCTCGCGCCGGCTGCGCACCTCGGCCGCCTTGTCGGCGATGAACTCCTCCAGCTTCGCCTGCGACGGGCCGTGGAGCTCCTCGCGCTCGAGCGCCAGGTACAGGTCGCGATCGCCGCCGAGCAGCCGGAGGTCGAGGAGCGCCGTGCGCGCGGTGTGGTCCTCGGCCGCCTGCGCCTCGCAGGCGGCGAGGTCGCGCACGCTGTAGCCGACTTCGAGGCGCAGGTCCCACAGCGCGTAGACGAGCCGCTCGCTCGCCGACTTCACGAACGGGGCCGGATGCCCCGCCTCGTGCAGGAAGAGCAGGTCGACGTCGCTGAACGGCGCGAGCTCGCGCCGGCCGTAGCCGCCGATCGCGATCAGCGCCAGCGGCGCCTGCGCCTGCTGCGCGCGCGCCTCGGCGCAGGCGCGCTCCCACAGGGTGGCGATGAGCCGGTCCATCGCCGCGCTCTGCAGGCGGACGACGGTGTGCCCGCTCGCGCCACCCCGGTGCAGGTCCTCCAGGAAGCGCCGCGCGGCGGCGAGGTCGGCGCGCGCGTCGCCGGTCAGCGCCGGCAGGTCCGGCAGGCGGGACTCGTACTCGTAGGGGGCAGGCTGCGGGAGCCGTGCGATGGGGGCGTCGGGGAGGCGCATCGAGGGGAGTATAGCCTCGCCCCGCTCGGCGTCAGGGCCACAGGCCCGGTACTCGGCGCGTCAGCGCGCCGACGCGACGCGCGCCCCGCGGGACGCGAACCGCTCGACCGCGCGCGCCACGCCCGCCGCGACCTCGTCCTGGAACCTCGCGCTCGCGAGGCGCCGCTCCTCGAGGCGGTTGGAGATGAAGGAGGTCTCGACGAGGACGGCCGGCATCCGCGCGCCGACCAGGACGTAGAAGAGCGCGCTCTTCACGCCGAGATCGCGGACGTCGCCCACGCGCGACCGGACGCCGCCGCACACCTCGCGCTGGACCGCCTCGGCCAGCCGGCGCGAGGAGGCCGCGCTCGACTGCGCGTCGAGATCGGTGAGGATCCGCCGCACCTCCTGTCCCTCCTCGGCGTCGTCCTCGAGCGCGCCGTTCTCGCGGGCGGCGAGCCGCCGCGCGTAGCGGTCGTCGGCCACGTCGAGCACGTACGTCTCGACCCCGCGCCGGTCGCGGCGCGGGTGGGCGTTGGCGTGGAGCGACACGAAGAGGTCGCCACGCTGCGCGTTGGCGAGCGCGGTCCGCTCCTCCAGCGCCACGAAGCGATCCGCGTCGCGGGTGAGCACGACCTCGAAGCCGCGCGCCCGCAGCCGCCGCGCGAGCCGTCGCGCCATCGCGAGGGTGACGTCCTTCTCGCGGACGCCGGACGGGCCGATCGCGCCGGTGTCGTGCCCGCCGTGCCCCGCGTCGACCACGACGCGGCGAACCGGCCTCGCGGTCGTGTGCTCCCGTTCGTCCGGCGCCGCGCGGAGGTCGGTTTCGCCGCCCGAGGCCGGCGCCCCTTCCCCCGCCCGCCGGGCCGACGCCTGCGCCTCACGCCGGGCCTCGCGTACCCCGACGTCCACGATGAGCCGGGGCGGATCGTCGAGCGCGAAGATGGCGAGCTCGTCGCGCCCGGCGAGCTCGAGCACGACTCGCACCGTGTCGTCGCTCCGCTGAGCAGCTCGCACGCGCTTCACGAGCGCGTCCCCCACGGGGTGAGCCAGCCCCCGCTCGAGCAGCGCCGGCTTGAGGTCGAGCGCCAGCCGACGCGGCAGCGCGCCTTCGGCGGGGAGCTCCTCCTTCGTGAACCCGATCTGGCGCGACAGGTAGACCGCGATCCGCGTGTAATCGCCGTTCGACCAGGACTTCACCTCGGCGACGCGAGCCGGCTCCGCCGCGGCAGCCGCCTCGGAGGAGGCTCCCCGGAGCGCCTCCCGGAGCGCGGGGTCCGTCGAGGGCTCGTCATCGCTCTCCGCCGCCCTGGTCGCGGTCGTGGTCGCGTTCGCAGTCCCGGTCGTGGTCGCGGTCCCGGTCGAGGTCGAGGCCTGGCCTGTGCTCGCGCTCGCGGCCGGGTTCGTGCTCGTCCGCTTCGCCCCTTTCCCTCCACCGGCTCCGGGCAACGGTACCTTCGCCACGCGCACCTGCCTCGCCTTCGGCGGCGCCTCGTCCTCCTCGCCCATCTCCTTCCGCACCGCGACCGCGAACGCGCCCGCCTCCCGCGCGCCGGCCTTGCGGGCGCGCGCCGCGAGCCGGAGTGACGCTTCGCGGTCCGCCTCTACCTGCGAGTAGCGGTACAGGGCATAGCGGGCGCGGGCGGCCTCGAGGAGCGCCGGCGCCGTGTCGCGTCCTCGGGCGGCGCGCTCCAGCCCGGCGATGGCGCGCTCCCACTGATCGCGGTATCGCCGCCGGGCTGGGTCTCGCTTCACCTGCGCCAACGCGGCGCGGGCGCGATCGAGCGAGCTCCCCTGCTTCACCGCGCTCGCGCGGACCGGAGGCGCGGCCCCACCCCCCGGACGCGGGTGCCCTGCGGCCGAGACCACCAGGAAGAGGGAGAGCGCGGCGGAGGGGACCATCGCGAACCCCACTGTAGGCCGCGCGATATCACGGTCCATTTTTCGGCTGGTGACGCCTCACCGCCGTACATGCGGCACGCTGTCGCACGACCGTCTTTTTTTTGAATGGCTCGCGATCCGGGCCGTACAGTCCGGCGACCACGCGCGGCGTTCACGCTCCGCGTTCCTAACTGAGGGGAAATACATGATCCGCATGCTTTCCGTTGCGCTTGCCGTCAGCCTCTTCGCCGCCCCCGTGCTCGCCGCCGAGGCGCCGAAGGACGCCATCACCCTCAAGTCGGCCAAGCAGGGCGACATCACCTTCAAGCACGAGACCCACAAGGCCCAGAAGTGCGAGGTGTGCCACGGCGCCGGCGAGCCGGGCAAGATGGCGCTCGACCAGAAGAAGGGCCACGCCACGTGCCAGGACTGCCACAAGAAGCAGGAGAACAAGGCCCTGGGGAAGTGCGACAACTGCCACAAGAAGGCGAAGTAGCACCTTCGAAGTAGGACCTTCCGCGTTCGAACTTCGAAGGGGGCCGGCCAGCGCGCCGGCCCCCTTTGCTTTACTCGTCATCCGTGAGCCCGATCGTCGACGCTCTGAAGAGCCGCGGGAAAGAGATCATCCGCCGGTGGACGGAGCGCGTCCGCGTCCGCCTCGGCGAGACGAGTCCCCGACCCGTCCTCATCGACTCCCTCCCGGAATTCGTCACGTGCCTCGGGGCGGCCCTGGAGGCGCGGGGCGGTCCCGACGCAGCCGCCACAGCCGCCGCGGCAGCAGTCGCTGCCCGCCATGGCGCCGAGCGCAGCGTGCTCGGCGTCGAGGTGGACCAGGTGGTCATGGAGTACCGGCTGCTGCGCGAGGTGATCGTGGAGGTGGCGCGCGAAGCGACCGAGGTGACGGTAGATGACGTGCTGGCGCTCTCCGATCTCCTCATCGACAGCGCCGCCGCGGGGCTCCGCGCCTGGAGCGACGAGCGCCAGGCGCTGCTCCGCCACGCGGCCGAGCTGCTGGAGCTCGGCGACGCCTTCTTCGAGCTCGACCGCGACTGGCGGTACGTCCGGGTCAACGCCAACCAGGAGCGGCTCACGGGCAAGCCGCGGAGCGAGACGCTCGGCCGCGTGTTCTGGGACGTCTGGCCCGACCTGGGCCAGCCAGGGAATCCGTACTGGGACGAGTACCACCGCGCCATGGACGAGCGCGTCCCGCGCGAGTTCGACGCGTACTACGCGCCGCTCCAACTCTGGACGGCGGTCACCGCCTATCCGGTGGAGGTCGGAGGGATCGCGGTCTTCTTCCGGGACGCGAGCGCGCGCAAGCGCACCGAGGGCGAGCTCCGGCGCGCCCGCGAGTTCGAGCAGCAGCTCATCGGGATCGTCTCGCACGACCTACGCAACCCGCTCAGCGCGATCCTGTTCGGCGCGGGCACGCTCCTGTCGAGGGACGATCTCCCCGATCGGCACCTGAGGGCGGTGGCGCGGATGCGCAGCGCGGCGGAGCGCGCCACGCGGCTCATCCACGATCTGCTCGACCTCACCCGGACGCGCCTCACCGGGAGCCTGCCCGTCGAGCCACGCACGATGGACCTCGGCGCCGTCGTCGAGGACGCGGTGAACGAGCTCCGCGACGCGAGCGGCGACCGCGAGATCGCGGTCGAGCGGCACGGATCGGCCAAGGGGATCTGGGATCCCGACCGGCTGGCGCAGGTCGCCTCGAACCTCGTCGCGAACGCGCTCAAGTACGGCCGGCCCGACCGGCCGGTTAGGGTGGAGCTCGACGGCCGGCCCTCGGAGGTGCGGCTGCGCGTCCACAACGAGGGCGATCCCATCCCGCCGGAGCTCCTCGACCGGCTGTTCCAGCCCTGGGAACGCGCTGGACAGCAGGGCGGCGCCGCGCAGGGCGTGGGGCTGGGCCTCTTCATCGTGGAGCGCATCGTGGCCGCGCACGGCGGCTGCGTCAGCGCCACCTCGACGGCCGACGCCGGCACGACCTTCGTGGTGCGGCTTCCGCGAGCTGCCGGCTCAGAGCTCAGCCCAGACGCGCCTTCCAACCCGCCAGGAGGTTGAGCGCGTCGAGCGGCCTCAGCGAGTCGAGGTCGAGCGCCGACAGCTCGTCTCGCAGCGCGGCCAGGACAGGGTCCGGCGCGGAGAAGAGCGCGAGCTGGCTCGCCGGAGCCGCGGCGGGGCGCCGCCCGCGGGCGAGCGCCGCCCGGCCGCGCTCGTCCACCTCCATCGACTCGAGGTTCTTCAGGATCTCGCGGGCGCGGGTGAGCACCTCCGCCGGCAGGCCGGCCAGCTTCGCCACCTCGATGCCGTAGCTGCGCGAGGCACCGCCCTCGACGAGCCGCCGCAGGAACACCACCTGCTCCCCGACCTCGCGCACCGCGACGGTGAGGTTCCGCACCCGCGGCCGCTCCCGCGCCAGGTCCTGCAGCTCGTGGTAGTGCGTCGCGAACAGCGTCCGGCAGCCGATCCGGTCGTGGAGGTGCTCCGCCACGGCCCACGCGATCGACACACCGTCGAAGGTGGAGGTGCCGCGGCCGATCTCGTCCAGCACCACCAGCGAGCGGCGGGTGGCATTGTGGAGGATGGCGGCCGTCTCCGTCATCTCGACCATGAAGGTCGAGCGGCCGCGCGCCAGGTCGTCGGAGGCGCCGACGCGCGTGAAGATGCGATCGACGAGCCCCACCCGCGCCCGGCGGGCCGGGACGAAGCTCCCCATCTGCGCCAGCAGGGCGATGAGCGCCGTCTGGCGCAGCACGGTGCTCTTCCCGGCCATGTTGGGGCCGGTGATGACGAGGAGCTGGGGCGGCTCCTCGCCCTCCCCGCTCGACGCCGTCGAGACGTCGTTGGGGACGAACCCGCCCGAGTCGGGGGGCAGCATCGCCTCCACCACCGGGTGCCGGCCCTCTTCGATCTCGAGCCGCTCCGAGCGGTCCACCTCCGGCCGGACGTAGCCGCGCTCGGCGGCGACGCGCGCCAGCGCGAGCAACGCGTCGGCCGTCGCCACCGCCGCCGCGGCGGTGCGGAGGCGCCGGCCCTCCTCGACCGCCCGCGCGCGCAGCTCCTCGAAGAGGCGCTCCTCGAGGGCGAAGCGCCGCTCCTCGGCCCCGAGGACCTGCTCCTCGTACTCCTTCAGCGCCGGAGTGATGAACCGCTCGCCACCGACCGTGGTCTGACGCCGCTCGTAGTCGGGCGGGACGAGGTGCAGGTTCGGCTTCGTGACCTCGAGGTAGTAACCGAACACCTTGTTGTAACGGACCTTGAGTGAGCCGATGCCGGTGCGCGCCCGCTCCTCCGCCTCGAGCCGGGCGATGATGCCCTTGCCGTCCTCGGCGATGGCCGTGATGCGGTCGAGCTCCTCCGAGTAGCCGCGCCGGATGAGCCCCCCCTCCTTGACCCCAGCCGGCGGCTCCTCGGCCACGGCGCGGTCCAGCAGCGCCGCCAGCGCCTCGAGGCCTCGCACCCCGGCGGCGCACTCGCGCAGGAGCGCGCTGCGGGGCCGGGCCGCTCCGGCGCCCTCGAGCAGCTCCTCGAGCCGTGGCAGGGCGAGGAGCGCCGCCGCCAGCGCGCGCAGGTCGCGGGCGTTGCCCTGCCGGAGCGCCAGGCGCGAGAGGAGCCGCTCCACGTCGGAGACCGGCCGCAGCGCCTCGGCCAGGTCCTCGCGCAGCAGCGCCGAGCCGACCAGCTCCTCGATCGCGTCGAGCCGCGCGCCGATGAGGGCAGGATCGAGCAGGGGCCAGCGCAGCCACTCGGCGAGCCGGCGGCCGCCAAGCGCGGTCACGCTCCGGTCGAGGACGCCGAGCAAGGATCCCTTGCGCTTGCCGCCCGCGAGCGTGCGCTCCAGCTCGAGGTTGGCGCGGGTCGCCTCGTCGAGCAGGAGCGCCTCGTCCGTGGCGAGGCGCGACAGGCGATCGACGTGCGCGGGCGCCGCCCGCTGGGTCTCCTCGAGGTAGGCGAGCGCGGCCGCGGCGGCGGCCTGCCCGAGCGCGAGGTCACCCACGCCGAACCCATCGAGCCCGACCACCCCCAGGTGGCGCCGCAGCTTCTCGCCGGGCCGGGCGAAGTCGGCCGGCTCGCGCTCGGCGAGCGGCGCCCCGACCGCCGCCACCAGCGCCGCCCCGCGCGCGCTGCCGGCGGCGTCGCGGGCGAGGAGCAGCTCACGCACGCCCGCGCGGCGCAGCTCGTCCGCGAGCCGCGCGTCGGAGGGGACCTCGCCCAGCTTCAGCTCGCCGGTGGAGGCGTCGAGGAGGGCCAGCCCACCGCCGGCCGGCTCCGCCAGAACCACGGCCCCCACGTAGGCCGCCTCCCGGGGGTCGAGCACCTGGTCGTCGAGGACCATCCCCGGCGTGACGACGCGCGTGACCTCGCGCTTCACCAGCGCCGACTTCCCGGGCTCCTCGACCTGGTCGCAGATGGCGACCTTGAAGCCGCGCTCGAGCAGCTTCGCCACGTAGCCGCGCGCCGCGTGATGCGGCACGCCGCACATCGGGACCTTGTCGTCGCCCTTCGACCGCGCGGTGAGGGTGATCTGGAGCGCCTCCGACGCCAGCAGGGCATCGTCGAAGAAGAGCTCGTAGAAGTCCCCCAGCCGGAAGAAGAGGAGCGCGTCCGGGTACCTCGCCTTCGTCTCGAGGTACTGCCGCATCATCGGTGTGGTGGCCTGGGCGATCTCGGGCGGCATCGGCGGCGCGAGCTTACGGCCGCCGTCTGACGCCCGCCCCACGAGGGCTGTCGCCGAAGCGGTGCCCCGGCTGAGCACGTGCTACGTTTGCGACCGTGCTCAAGGAGGCCTTCCAGGACCTGAACCGGCTCGGTCAGATCGCCGCCGTCGCGGCGCGGCACGGCTTCGGCGCCTACCTCGACCAGACGCGCCTCGGCGAGCTGCTCGGCAGCCGGGAGGCCGACGAGGTGCGGCAGGCCGCGGCTGGCGCGGAGCCGGCCGGGCCCGAGCCCGACCGGCGCACCGCGCAGCGATTCCGGCAGCTCCTCATCGACCTCGGACCGACCTTCATCAAGCTGGGTCAGCTCCTCTCGACGCGGCCCGACATCCTCCCGTCGCACTGGGTGGACGAGCTCTCGCAGTTGCAGGACGCGGTGCCGCCGTTCCCCATCGCCGAGGTCCGGGCGGAGATCGAGCGCGGCCTGGGCCGTCCGCTCGAGCGCTGCTTCTCCGAGCTCGAGGAGACGCCGGTCGCCTCCGCCTCGATCGCCCAGGTCCACCGCGCCCGGACCCACGAGGGCGAGCGGGTGGCCGTGAAGGTGCGGCGACCGCGCATCCGGCAGCGCATCGATTCCGACCTCTCGCTGCTCTACCAGCTCGCCAGGCTCGTCGAGGCGGTGGTCGAGGAGACCGGCGTCTACACGCCGACCGGCATCGTCGAGGAGTTCGAGCGCGCCATCCACGAGGAGCTCGACTTCGAGAACGAGGCGCAGAACGCGAGGGCCATGGCCGCGGCCTCGCGCGACCGGCCCTTCCTCGTCATCCCGCGCGTCTTCGACGATCTGAGCTCGGACGCGGTCCTCACCCTCGAGTACGTCGAGGGCGTGAAGGTGTCGGAGGTCACCGCCGACGCGGGGTACGAGCTCGAGCAGGTGGCCCGGAACATCATCGAGGCGGCCTTCCGCCAGCTCTTCGAGGACGGCCTGTTCCACGGCGACCCGCACCCGGGCAACCTGCTGGTCCTGCCCGGCAACCGGATCGCGCTGCTCGACTTCGGGCTCGTGGGCCGGGTCACCCGACGCATGCAGGAGGCGCTCGTCACGCTCATCATGGCGACGGCGCTGCGCGATCCGGAGACGGTGGCGCGGGTGCTGAACCGCATCGGCGTGGTGGAGGAGCACACGCCCATCACCGCCTTCCGGGCGGACATCCAGGCCATCTTCGACCGCTACCTCGGCCTCAAGCTCGAGGACATCCACACCTCGACGCTGCTGCGCGACCTGCTCGACCTGGCGGTGAAGCACCGCATCCGCGTCCCGAAGGAGTGGGCCCTCCTGTCCAAGGCGTCCGTCACGCTGGAGGGGATCATCCGCGGGCTCTACCCGCGGCTCGACATCCTGGAGATGGGCCTTCCCTACGCGAAGGAGCTGCTCCTGTCGCGCTTCAACCCGAGCGACGCCTCCGGGGCGATGATGAAGTCGCTCCTCAAGCTGCAGACGCTCGCGGAAGACGTCCCGGCCCAGCTCCAGCAGATCCTGATCGACCTCGAGTCGGGCAAGTTCCGCGTCAACGTCCGCTCGCCCGATCTCGACCTGATCGCGACGAACGTCCGGATGCTCGGCCTCACCCTCTTCCTCGGGCTCGTGGCGAGTGGGCTCACCCTGGGAGGCCTCGTCGTCTTCGCGCGCGACTTCGCCGGCTGGCGCTTCCTGCCCTTCCTCGGCGGCGCGGCGCTGGCGGTGGCCGGCGCGCTCTTCGGCGTGGGGCTCGTGCTGTACCTGTTCGGCGGGCCGCGGAAGAAGATCCGCCTGCGGCGCTTCCTGCGCGGCGGCGACGCGCCCCCGTAGCAGGTGGACGTGAGGCGTCGCGGAGGGCCTTCACCGTGAGTCGCCCTTCCCCGCCGCCTCGTCGCGCTCCAGCCGCGCGGCCTCACGGACCCAGCGCAGCACGTGCTTCCGGATGTCCACCGGCCAGCCGCGGACGAGTCGCTCGAACCGCCGCTCGTCGCCCGCGAACAGCGCCCGAGAAGCCTCCTCGAAGCCGGGGAGATCCCCCGCCATCGAGGTCATGAAGCGGCTCGCCGCCTCGCGGAGGGACCGGGCCTTCTGCTTCCCGGGGTCGCGCTTGCGCGCCTCGTCGACGAGCCGGCGCAGCGCCGCGGAGATTCCGTTCGGCTGCTGTTCCAGCCACTCCCAATGGCGTGGCAGGAGCGACACCTCCCGCCCTACCACGCCGAGGCGCGGTCGCCCTGGCCGCGGCGCGGCGGCGGGCGGCAGGGCCCGCGCGAGCACCTGGTCGAGAGTGCCGCGGAGGTCGAAGTCGACCTCGCGCCCGGTCTCGTCGTCGAAGACGAGGAGCCGCGCGCGCTCGTGGCCGTCCAGCCAGGTCTTGGTGGCGGCGAGCAGCGTCCGGAGCGGGCCCGAGGCGATGAGGCGATCGTCGGCGAAGGCGCTGTAGGTCGGGGCGTCGTCCATCCGAGTTTTGTACCCGGATACAATTCGTCGGTCAATTTTATCCGGATGGAATCACCGGCCGCGAGACCGACCGAGAGTCCAGCTCCTCGTCGAGCGCACGGGCCGCGCCGCCGCTGTCGTCACGAGCAACCGCGACGCCGCCGAGTGGCCACCGGAGCGGCCTGTGGCGAAGAAGCGGATCCATCCCCGCTGTGCACCCGTGGCGGGCGCCTCGCCTACGTGCGCTCGGCGCAGGCGAGCGCCGCCACTGTCCCGAGCCGCCACAGCTCGAACAGCGCCGCGAGCGCCGCGCCGAGCACCGTCGTCAGGAGCCGCGGCCCGAGGACGAGCACGGGGGGCGCGCCGGCGGCGAGGCCGAGCGCGGCGGACTCCATCGCCTGCGCCGAGCCCAGCACGACGAGCGCCGCGAGCCCGAGCGCCATGCCCGCGAGCACGAAGGCCGCCGGGCGGAGCGCCACGCGCCGGAGCGCCTCGAGGAGCGCCCGCGCCGGGCGATCGCCGGCGAGCGCGGTGCGCGCCAGCGCGGCGTCGGCGGCGAGGGACGCGAGCGGCGGTCCAGCCACCGCCGACACCAGCACCACGGCGCCCAGCCCGGCGCGCACGGCCGCGACCAGCGGCGGTGCCCGGTGCAGCGCCAGGAACACCGCGGAGAGCCCGGCCGTCCACAGGTAGAGCTGCGCCGCGACCTCGACGGCGAGGCCGAGCAGCGCCGTGCCGACGAGCGGCGCGAAGCCCCAGGTGAAGCCCTCCGCGAAGCGGGGTGCGGGTACCCGCTCGCCTGCGAGCGAGCCGCCCAGCGTCGGGAGCGCGCCGGCGAGCCAGGCCACCCGCAGAGCCGCCGAGGCGAGCACACCGGCCAGGAAGAGCCCCGCCAGCAGGAACAGCGAGCGCGGCGCGCTCAGCGCCGCGACGGCCCCCGAGAGCACGTCCCCGGGAGCGCGCGCACCGCCGGCCAGCCGCGCGGCGGTCCCGGCGCGGATCAGGGCCAGCGCGAGGAGCGGCGCCGGCCAGCCCAGCGCCGAGCGCAGGAAGGCGACCAGCAACGCCGGCGCGACGAGCCACGCGCTGCGGCCCGCCGCGCGCGCCCCCATCCCGAGCGCCTGGATCGTGCTGGGCTCCGTCATTTCCCGAACCCTACCGGCGGCTACCCCACCGGGCAAGGAGACGAATTCTTGCCCCTGAACGCGGGTTCCGTATACTGCCGTTCAGCGACTATTTCCAGCCCCGCCGTACCGACGGGGGGCCAGCCCCGGAGGCGCCCATGGCGACGTCGCAGCTCACCGATCGGCAGCTCGAGGTCCTCCGCTTCATCGCGACCGAGATCGAGGACAAGGGCTATCCGCCCACCATCCGCGAGATCGGCGAGGCGCTCGACATCGCCTCGACGAACGGGGTCAACGACCACCTCAAGGCGCTCGAGAAAAAGGGCTATCTCCAGCGGGACCCGGTGAAGTCCCGCGCCCTCATCCCGACGTCGGCCGCCCGCGAGGTGCTGGGCGGTAGCCGCGAGGCCAAGGTGGTCTCGCTGCTCGCCCATCGCGCGAGCAAGGGCAGCGGCCGCCTCGTCGAGATCCCCATCATCGGGCGCGTCGCCGCCGGTCAGCCCATCCTCGCCCAGGAGCAGATCGAGGACACCGTCCAGGTGGACAGCTTCTTCCTGGGCACGAGCAAGAAGGTCTACGGCCTGCGCGTCCAGGGCGACTCGATGATCGGGGACGGCATCCTGTCGGGCGACTACATCTTCGTGAAAAAGCAGCTCCAGGCCGACGACGGCGAGATCGTCGTCGCCCTCATCGACGACGAGGCCACCGTGAAGCGGGTCTACTTCGAGGGCGATCGGGTGCGCTTCCAGCCCTCCAACCCGCGTATGGCCCCCATCTACGTTCGCCGGGAGGACTTCCGGAGCACGATGATCTTGGGCGTCGTCGTCGGCGTGTACCGGAAGCTTTCCTGACGCAGCACGACAGCGGTCGCCCCCTCCTCGCCCGACTCCCGCCGGGTGGGCGTCCAGCAGGGCGTGCACCGAACGTACGACTCTGCCCAAGAGGGTCAACGGCCGAGGGTTGGGTCTCGTCCGCACCATGCCTTACCTTCCCCGCGAGTTGCGCTGAGTCGTGCCAGCGGGGGTGCAGCCATGGGGAAGGAGAACAACCGCGTCGAGATGGCGCGCAAGGGCTATCGAGACGCGCTCGAGGCCGCGCGCGCTCACCCGTCGCCCGAGACGTGGGCCAAGCTGCTCGCAGCCGGGAAGCAGCTGTCGTCGGCGCAGGAGCCGAGGGCGGGACGGCCGGGTCGGCGAGGGAGGCGGAGCGCCGCGGAGCCCACGATCCACGACCTCGAGCCGGAGCCCGAGGGGCGCCCCGAGCCCGAGCTGCGGCCGGACGCCGGCGTGGAGATGGGCACGATCGACTGACGAGCGACCTCGACGTCAGGCGCGCGTCTTCGCCTGCTTGATGTACCGATCGAGATCCTCGCGGTCGATGAGCGAGAGGATCTCGATCGTGTTCTGGCGCTCCGTGCGGCGGTAGAGCAGCCGCACGTCGGTCGCGACTCGCACGCGGTAGTATCCCGGAAGGCCTTCCAGTGGCAGCGCTCGCAGGCTCGGGTGCCGGTGATCCTGCGCCAGCAAGGCGGCCTGCTTGAACGCGGCGCGCTGCACGCGCCGATCCCACCCTTCGAGCGAGTCGTAGAACTCGCGCGTGTAGAGCGGCATGAGCCAGCTGGCGGAAGCCTCCTCGGGCTCGCCGTCGGTCAGGTCGGCTCGGCCTGCGCGAGGCTCCGACGCCGCCGCGCCGGCGTCGCGCGCGGCCTGGCTCACCCGCTCCAGCTCCGACTCGAGCTCGCCCTCGCGCTCGCGCGAGCGCTCGAGGCGCCCCTCGAGCGCGCCCGTCTTCGCCTCGGCGTCCTCCAGCGCGCGCCGGAGCCGCTGCGCGTCGACCGCCGCGTCGGCCCGCCGCGCCGCCTGGAGCTCCTCCTCGACGCGGACGCGTTCCCGCTGCGCCTCCGCCGCTTGCTCACGGGCGCGCGCCGCCTCTTCGACCGCCTGAGCCTCGCGGGCCCGAGCCTCCTTGAGCCACGCCTGCAGCTTCTCGCGCGCCTCCTCGCCCTTCCGGCGAGCGCTCTCGCCTCGCGCCTCCGCCTGCTCCAGCCTGCGGCGAGCCTCGTCCAGCTTGCGGCCGAGATCATCGCGCTCGCGCTCGAGCGCCGCCACGGGGTCCTCGCCGGGCGGGCGCTCGGCCACGTCCTTCGCCGCCGGCGCGTAGTAGTGCGCGGCGAGCCGCTCCAGGAACGGCCGCGCCTCGGCGCGGACCGCCCGATCGGGATCGGCGAGCACGCGCCAGAGCGCGAGCGCCAGCGCGTCCTCGCCCATGCAGGCGTCGACGAGGTCGACGGCCTCCGGCGGCGTCAGCGGCGACGCGGGGAGGACCGGCCGCTCGAGACCCTTGCGCAGCGCCTCCAGCACCGGAGCGCGCCGCTCGGGCACCGCGCGGATCTCGTCCGCCAGCAGATCGCAGCGCTGGACGTCTCCGAGCGTCTCCTGCCGGAAGCCGGGCTGCGACAGGTTCATCGCCTTGACGAGCTCGAACGTCTCGGCGGGCAGGAGCGCCAGGTAGAGGAAGACGGAGAGCGCGTCCCGCTCCAGCTCGTGGAACGGTGCGTCGAACCCGGGGGCGGGGACGGCCGGCCGCGAGGCTGGGCTGCCGCGGTCGCGCGCCCGCGCGGCGGCGCCCTTCCCGCTCCTCGCCTTGGCCTTCACCGCCATCAGCGCCTCGGCGCCTCCTCGGGTGCCACCTCCCGCGTCTCGGCGTGGAACGTCTCGCCCGGCCGCAGCTTCCATTCGTCCTGCACCGGCACCTCCCAGCGGAACGCCGGGGTCAGGGCAGCGGCCGAGAGCCCTTGGGCCTGGACTCCCACCGCCACCTCGACGCGGACCGCCTCGCGCGGGAACGGCTCCACCCACCACGTGCCGAGCACGACGCCGGGTGGGAGCTCCGGCGAGAAGCGCTCCGGGTCCTTCATGACGAGGTAGGGCTCTCCCGAGCCGGTCATCTCGCCGTACGTCTTGCCGCCCGCGTCGAGGAAGCGGAAACCCAGCTGCCGGAACGTCACGGGCACCACGACCCGCAGCGCGGCGCGCGCGCCCTGGCCGTCGCGCTCGAGCCGCCGCGGCGCGCCCCACAGCGCGAAGTCGACCCGCAGTCCGCGCTCGTGGGTGTCGGGGTGCTCGCCGGCACGGATCCCCAGCACGTCCAGGCGCAGCCCCTGGTCCGCGGCGGAGAGGACGGGGGCGTACCCGGCGCGCAGCGCGTCGAGACGCTCCGCCGCGTACGCGCGGTACGCCTCCTCGGCGCCCGCCTTCTCCTGGCGCCGCTCCTTCGCCGGGCGCGGCGCCTCGCTCTCCGCCGCCCGCGGGTGACGGTTGCGCAGCGCCGCCACCGCGTCGAGCCACCACCGCACCAGCGCCTGGGCCTCCTCGGCGCCGGCCGGGCCGCCGAGGCCACGGGCGACCGCGGCGCGCTCCACCGCCTCGCGCCGCAGCGCCTCGCGCTCGACCCGGAACGCTTCCGCATCGGCGCTGCGCGACAGGCGCGCCATGACGAGCAGCACGACCACACCCGCCAGCGCCACCGGCAGGATCACGCGCAGTGCTTTCATGCGTCGAGGGATACCCCTCGCCTCGGAGCGAGGCAAGGAGGAAGGGCGTCGCCCACAGCGCCCTACGCCATGGCGACGATGGAGCTGACCGTGCGCAGCCCTCCGCCATCGAGCTCGTACAGGAGCGCGCGCGGCCGGCGCACCGGCTCGTCGGCGGCGCGCGAGGCGGAGCCGGCACACAGCACCGGCGTGGGCTGGCTGGGGCCGGGCAGATCGACGCGGAAGTGCGTGTGGCGGTGACCGTGGAGCACCGCCGCGACCGGCAGCTCGGCCAGCATGCGCACCAGCTGGTAGGCGTCGGCGAGCGGCATGCGCTGGAGCACGAGGTCCGAGGGCACACGCTCGGGCGGGAGGACGAGGTGATGGTGGAGCGCCAGCACCACCGCCCGCCCCTGCTTCGTCGCGTCGCGCACGAGCTCGCGCGCCTTCGCGAGCTGCTCGGTCCCGAGCGCGCCTGGGGTGGTGCGCGGGTCCTCGCCGTGCCGCGCGCTGTCGAGCGCGACCAGCGTCACCTCCGGCGAGAGCTCCACCGCGAGCGGGTAGACTGCGAACGGCTTCTTCATCCCGCGA
>Ga0182038_10000317_pt1 | contig 24096 bp, 24 predicted proteins | sample sta12Can44000108_FD_125976 | JGI IMG/M metagenome (GOLD analysis project Ga0182038, IMG submission 125976) | Lab enrichment of tropical soil microbial communities from Luquillo Experimental Forest, Puerto Rico - statanox.12C.anox.44.000.108 | ecosystem: Environmental > Terrestrial > Soil >...
AAGATGCGATTGCGGCCATACGCGCAGGGCAGATGGTGATCGTTGTTGACGATGAAGACCGCGAAAACGAAGGTGATCTGACTATCGCTGCCGAGAAGATCACGCACGCGCCGGGTCAAGTCTGCGACGGTGATCAACGGCGCTGCTGTAGACCTGGCACGGCTGGCGGGTCTTCATCCCTCAGGTGTCATCTGCGAGATCATGAACAAGACTCCAGCGCTCCGTGCACGGAGCGGGAACACGTGGCCAGGACGAACCACCACGGGGATTTCGGCCGCTGACCGCGCCGCCACGATCCTCGCAGCGATTAATCCGGCGACGAAGCTCAACGCTCACACAAAAGGGCGGTTTTCAAATCGCGAGCTGTTCTGCGAGACCATTAGCGGGATTTCGAGCGCGTCGAGGTTCTCGGGTGTCATCGCCAAGCAAATCAATCTGCGGCCATACTGCGCCATGAAGTTAATGGCTTCGGGTGTGATCTTCTCGGCAGCGATAGTCAGATCACCTTCGTTTTCGCGGTCTTCATCGTCAACAACGATCACCATCTGCCCTGCGCGTATGGCCGCAATCGCATCTTCAATGCGAGCGAATGAACGCGTCCTGCTGTGGGGTTGGCTAACAATCTGAAGCCTTTGTCTCATATCCGTGTGCGAAGGTTCGTTTTCCACTTGAAGTCCTCTTCCGGCTTACCTTCAGGGATTTACGTGAGCCACGACTCAGTCCGCGTCATACGTCTAAAGCCGAAGCCCCGGGGGACATTGCCAGTCTCTTCTCGAACAATCGGTGCGTTGAAATGTCGGTCGGCAAACAAAAGCTCGGCTGAGGCAAGTACAAGCAGAATCCATACCAGCTCGGCAACGAGCAGATGTGTCATCTGCAGCCAAATAGGCGCCAACAAGATGACGTTCATAGCGCCGAGAGCAATCTGAGCGGTCAACGTTATGGCAAGAACGAGCGTCCAGCCCGAGCCAACTTGCTTCTCCCAAGACTTCCAAAGCAGCCACAAAACATAGATGGAACCCATCACTGCTGCAACTGGGTGGAGAAGCCGCAGCCGCACCAGCACGTGACTGCCTGACGAGAAATCTTGCATCAATGCGTGCCGCAGAGAGCCGACAGGAAAGATTGTGTCCCCAAGACTGGCCAGCGAGCCCGTCATTCCGATGGCCATTACGCAAGCTAGACCAAGCCCGATTGCCATCCGTTCGTACGGCTTGGCAACCACGACAAAACGTCGACCTCGATTCGAAAGCCATCTTGCGGTTAGCGACAGTGCTGCAAGCAGCAGAAGCGTACTGCCAAAATGCAGGCACAAGAAGAGGGCGTGGGCTGCAGATCGGTCCAGGCTGCCAACGTGATCAAGCAAGACTAGCAACGCCCCAAGCAGCGCTTCGTTGAACAAAAGGACGATCCCACAGACAGCCGAGTATCGGGGCCAGTCGCCCTTCGAGGTCCGGCGCCAGCACCAAACAACTAGGAAAGACACAATCACCATCGAAAAAGCACTTGTAGCCCTGTGCATGAATTCGATCAAGGTCTGCGATTGTATTGTCGAAGGCAGGATCTGGCCATTGCACAGAGGCCAACGGTTGCCGCAGCCTGCACCAGAGCCAGACGCGCGCACATACGCGCCCCATAGGATGACGGCAATGTTGTAAACAACGATCAGCCAGGCGAGCTGGGCAACTGGTTTCACCCCACTCATAGAAGCTGTGCGAGGCCCGGTGTCTTGGCTGCAAGAGCGGCAGTCTGTCATGGTTACTTCTTGCCCAGTACAAGCAGTGCAAAAATTGCAGGAAGATACAGGATGGAAGCGAGCAGCAACTGTCGGGCCGTTACATTCGACTTACGGATTGCAAAACGCGCGCTGCAGTAAAGGAAGGTCGCACCAACTACGAGAGCCCCTACGAAATACTTGCGTCCCGACATCGTCGTGAATGTGGGGACAAGACCAACTGCGAGAAGCGCTAGTGATGCCAGGGACGTTTGCCAGCTGATAAAGCGATCCCTCACGGCGCCCGACGGCAGTACTAGATATCCTGCGCGGGCGTAGTCTTCGCGATAGATCCACGCGATGGACATGAAATGAGGAAATTGCCAGAGGAAGACAATTGCAAAGAGCACCCAACCTGCGGGGTCCAGGCGTCCGCGCGCGGCAGCCCAGCCGATTAACGGTGGTGCGGCGCCAGGGAACGCGCCGACCAAGGTGCATAGAGGCGTGATCCGTTTTAGCGGCGTATACAAGAACAAGTAGCTGAGGAGAGTGAATGCGGCCAGCAGAGATGCAAGGGTGTTTGTGTAAATGGCTAGATAGGCGACACCACAAATGGACAGCAAAACTCCGAACCACAAAGCATGCGAGGGAGCGATTCTTCCCGAAGCGAGTGGCCGTCGCGCGGTTCGGCGCATTTGCGCGTCGTACGGCAACTCGATCAGCTGATTCAGTGTTGCCGCTCCGCTGGCGACGAGGATTGTGCCCAAAAGCGTATGAAGAAACTGCATCCAAAGAAAATGGGGAAACGTTGCGGATGAGCCCAGCCAGAATCCAGCAGCTGCCGTGATGGCAATTAGGAAGTTGATTTCGGGCTTCGTTAGCTCCCAATAGTCGAACAACGCATTGGAACACGCGATGCGACGGCCATGCACGGCAGACACATCGAGCACTGCAAGAATGGGCTCCGTTGCCATCTTTAGACAGCCTCCACGCGTTGCGGATCCCTGCGCGCTGCCGATTGCGCCAAGGCGCAACGGTCGAAACTGCGGGGCGAAAGCAGGCGAGTGCTGAGAATCGCTGCGGGCACGAGATAGACCAGCGTGACGCAGGCCCACATCAGCGCAGCCGCACACTGCTGATCTTCCAAAACAGAAAAGCCAAAGTGCCTCGGCATGGCAAAGTAACAGGGATAGGCAACACGGTCAGAGAACACCAGAAATCCGGAGAGGATGTCGCACGGCAAGGTGGCAAGAAAAAGGTACAAGAGGGTCGACCATTGCGCCCAAGTCGAGGCACTGGGCCAAGGTTGAATAACCGGCATCCAGAAAAGAAAGCCAGCGACTAAAAACGACGCCTGTTCGAGAGCGTGCCAGGCTTCTGAATGCATCCCCAGTGTAAACAATGCCGGCACGTGCCATCCCAAGAGCGTCAACGCAGAAGCAGTCCAACACAACGCTGGCCGAGAAAGCCTGTGTGCAAACCGTTGCACCAATGGCAGTCGAAAAAGGGGGCCGAGCACGGCATTTGCAAATCGCGGCAATCCGTGCCAGAAAGCCAACAGGGGCTCACCGAGCAAAATCAAGGCGGGAGCGAACGTCATCAGCAGCAGGTGCTGGATCATGTGGACAGTCAACAAGTCATGATCGTAGGCAACCAGTGGCGATCCTAACGCCGCCCAGACTAAAGACACTCCCCAAAAGAAACTAGCTGCGCGCCAGGCCGGAATCGTGGTCGCAGAAACACCCAGCATGCGACGCCAACCGCGCGCATATATTAAGGATACGAAAACCAGGCCAACAAGGATGATCGCACTTGAAGCCGACGACATTCCCATAGCGGTGTGGTGTATGGGCGACATGAAATCTTCCTAGGGATGAGTACCGCTCTCCCTAAGCACAATGTCGCGCGCTGCATCGCGGGCAGGAGCCTCGCCTGCGGGATGTAGCATCTCGAGAAACGCGACGAGCGCCGTGGTTTCCGCTGGGCTCAAGTTTTTCCCGTAAGCTGGCATATTGCCGCCTCCCTGAACCACCTGGCGGATGAGCTGGTCTTGGGTGAGCCGCACAGCAACGCTGTCGAGCGCCGGACCCCTTTGCCCGCCGAGCTCCCCGAGCGAATGGCAATTGCGGCATTGTTTGACTTGAAAGACGAGAGCTCCTTGCCGCTGAAGCGCGGTGGCACCATGCAAGAATCGTTCCGGCACGGGATCGCCGCTCCAAGCGTTCATGTGCGGACTCCAAGGTGTATAACCGGCAAGATGCGTGAATGTGCTTAGCGTTATTGCGATGAGGAGGACGGTCAAAACTGCAATCGGCCTCCGCCGCCAGCTCTTTTCTCCTTCGCCAGAGAGAAAAGGCAGGAGGAGCAGACCGATAATCACCAGGACCGGGCCAATGAGTAGAGCCGGAGTCTCCATAGACGGGGGAAGCAACGAGAGCAAGGCATAAAGCCACAAGAAGAAGTAATCGGGCTTCGGCACCGTTTGAATAATCGTTGGGTCCGGCCTACCCGTTGGTCCGAACGGACCGAAGTACAGAGCGCAGGCTGCGACGGCTACGAGGATAAAAGCAGCAAAGAACAAGTCCTTCCAGATCGCGTAAGGAACGAACGGAGCGCCGTCCTTCTTCGTCAGTTCATGATATTGGCTAAGATACGTGGAGCGCTTGACGACGCGTCCTGGCATCGGCCACTCGTTGATTCCCAGTTTCAGCACCATCAGAACATGCAGGCACACGAAACCGATCAACATTCCTGGAATCACGAATACGTGCAGGGCGAAGAATCGCGAGAGCGTCGCTCCCGCAATGATCGGTCCGCCGAGCATCAGCTTCACGATCATAGGACCCGCAATAGGAACTCGGCTGGCGATTGACGCTCCGATGCCAAGGCCCCAATAGGCGTCTTGGTCGAAGCGGAGCACTTGCCCGCTGAAAGCCATCCCGAGTGTCATCAACAAGAGGAATACGCCGATGATCCAAGTAAGCTCGCGAGGGAACTTGTGAGCACCAAACAGAAATACTTGGACCATGTGAATGAGAACAATCGCCACCATGAAATTCGAGCCCCATCCGTGCAAGGCGCGGATGAACCACCCGAGCGTTACGTCATGGTTCAGAGCTTGCAGGCTGCTCCACGCTTCGCTGGCCGACGGGACGTAGATCAGCGCCAGAAGAATCCCGGTCACGAGCTGCAAGATGAATACGGTGAGCGCGGCGCTCCCGAAGACGTAGAACCAGCTTGCCGTGCTTCGCGGCACCGGGTGTTCGGCGGTTTCGCGGATCGGAGCTGCAAGCTGCAAGCGCCGGTCGAACCAGTCCCCAATCTGCGAGATCAAGCGCATGGCGGTTTCTTTCCATCAAGAGCGGCACTTAGTCCGGGCGTAGGCAGCTCACCAGCTTGGATGGTGATCAGACCGTTCTCAATTTTGTGGGGATATTCGAAAAGCCCCCGTTCCGGCGGGCCCGACGCGCGAGAGCCGTCGCGGTAATAAGCTCCGCCATGACACGGGCACATGAACAAACCGGATTGCGGAAACCAGCGGACTGGGCAACCCAGGTGTGCGCAGTTCACCGCAAAAACCTGGAATTGATCGCCTTCGATACGTCGCACCCAGCATGCCGTGTCCACCGTCTTGCCGTCGGTCGGCATCACGTAGGGATTTCGGAAAGTAGCAAGCCGCGTCTCGCCTTCGGGAAATTCAGTGACGCGACCGAGTGACACCCAGGAAAGGTAAGCGTTACCGTGGCCGCGGGTAACCGAGGACAGAAGAAATCGTACGATCGGGACCGCCAACGCGGTCGCCACCAGGCCGTTGACAAGCATTCCGATCTTCATGAATAGCCCACGGCGCGAGAGCGTATTTTCATTCGGCATCTTCAGACTCCTAATGCTGAGTGTAATTCGAAGCAGAGTATGGCTGCCCCGGGTTCCGAGCCCGGCGTGAGGCGAGCCACGCAACTACGTCAGTGATTTCCTGGTCCGACATGGGCTTTCCGGGCACGTTTCCTCGCCAGTCCGGCGCTCCCAATTCAGGTCGGCCGGTGACGACAATCGTGCGCATTCCCTGGTCGCTGACGAGTGCGAGAAACGAGTCATCCGTAATGGCGCTGCCCTTTCGTCCACCGCCACCGCCTGGACCGTGGCAAGACTCGCAGTAGGTTTTGTATGCGACTGCGCCTCGCTGAGCGTCTCCTGTTGATTTAGGCGCATAGGAAGGCGCGGTGGCCGGGTCCAGAATCCCCTGCTGACTCCAACGCGAGCGAATTTCTTTGGTGATCACGTCTATCTGCTTGTCGGTTAACATTCCGCCGGCGCTCTCGGCGAAGGCCGGCATCGCGGTTCCCGGCACTCCGTTGGCGATGACTTTGCGGATGGCAGCGTTATCTGCGACGGCCAGATAAACAGGATTGGCAAGAGCGATCGCTGCTCCCCCCCGCCCTTCCGCACCGTGGCAGCCGGCGCAGTTTTCTGCGTACAGACTGCCAAAATCCAAAACCTCATTCGGCGCCAGAACTTCCGAACCCTTGGCCGGCTGGCCGTGCGGCGAGCTGCAACCTGAGACCAGAATCGCTGCGAGGGCCGTCAATCTACAAAGATGCCGAAATACGTTCACGGTCGTTTCTCCCCACCTTCGCGCGGCGCCATGATTCCGGGAGCTTCAACCCCCGCGCGCACGATGAACGGGAGATTCTCGCGAGTGGAGACACGCTCCTGCCGCACGACGACGATGCCCGCTACGACGCCGAAGGCTATCTGCGACGCCATAAACCAAATCCAGTCAACACGGCTTGCAAGTAAAGGATTGAGAAGCTCCATGATCGAATACAGGAGGCCCGACCACAGCACCGGGCCAATCAGCCCTCCGAGCACGATCGGCCGCCGCGCGAACATGGGAAGCATCGCGCCGTAAAGCAGTCCCACGAAGACGGATCCGATGGCGTGCAGGACGAGGGCGATCGCGAAGCTGCTCGCATGAAACGAATTCAGTTGAGCGGCTCCGAGCTTGAGCGATTGCGCATAGACAGTGGCGGCAAGAAGATTGATGGGATACCAGATGCTCCCGGCTTTGACCAACCCGTAGGTGCAGGCCAGCACAGCCATCGCTACGCCGCCCGCCAGGCCACCCTTTAAGCCAGCCGATATCGGGTAGGTCTCGAGAGGCAGCCATGCACGGACGAGATCGGGCGCCACTGGCACGCGTTCCACAACGCGGCGCTCTGTTGCTATGCGGCGCTCTTCGAACACAATTGGCACAGTCTCCTCGTGTTCGTGAGGAAACACTTCTTGGAACCAGCCGACGCAACCCGCCACGGCAAGGACAACGCCGAGGACACTCACCGACGCACTTGTAAGAAGACCTGCGAACATCAAGGCGAAGCCGAAAGATAAAACCAGCGGCCACGCGGTTGATGCCGGCACTTCGATCTCAACGGGAGCCCGGGGGCTCTGCTCTACTTGTTCAACGGATACGAGCGTTGCCATTTCTTCTCCTCAGCGGCCGAGAACATAAACAACAGTGAAGACAACGACCCACACGGCATCCACGAAATGCCAATACAAGGAAAGTACGTCGACGCGAGCGGACTGCTCCGGGCCAACCCGGCCTGCGAGCCCAAAGAGCAGCACAATGCTCAACATGACCAGTCCAGCGATCACGTGAGAGGCGTGCAGGCCAACCAACGAGTAATACGTTGTTCCAAAAAGGTTTGTGGAAATGGTCAGCCCGTGTTCGTAGATTAGCCGGTGCCATTCCTGGCCGGTGCCGTACAAGAAGAGGGCGCCTAGAACGATAGTGAACAGCCACAAAACCAGGAACGCGCCTCGTCGGCCGCGTTCCAGAAGTTTTCCCGCAAGATGGATCGTGAGGCTGCTCGACAGCAGACAGATGGTGTAGAAGATGGGCGTTTCTAGCACTTCGCGCGGAGTAGGCCCTGTAAGGCTCTTCCCCACATAAAAAAGATAGGCCACCACGAAAATCGTGAAGATGGCGGACTCAGCAAAGATGAGACACGCCATGCCTACCTTCCCTCGATAGGGAAGCGTCCAGGCCGCAGATGTTTCCGATAACGGATTCGTGATTGCGCTCATTGACCAATTCCTTTACTCATAGCGGCTGTCTGGGTCTTCGGGATGTTTCAAGTCCCACAACGGACGGCGGCTGGCAACGGTTGGGACCGCGGCAAAGTTGTAGGCAGGGGGCGGCGAACTTACCGACCATTCGAGAGTCCAGGCGTCCCACGGATCGTTTCCCGCCTTGGCCCCTTTGAAGTAGGAAATAATCAGGTTCGCGACAAACACTAGAATTGCGATGCCCTGGACGAAGGCGCCGATGGTCACGAGAAAATTTAACGTGTCCCAACCGCGGCCGGGCTCGTAGGTGTAGATGCGACGAGGCATCCCCCACAACCCGGGAATGTGCATCAAATCAAAACACAAATGAAATCCGATTAGGAAAAGCCAGAAGTGGAGTTTGCCTAGAGCTTCGTTGTACATCCTTCCGGTAATTTTCGGGTACCAATAATAAAATGCGCCGAAAAGCGCATGCATAATTCCGCCAACGATCACGTAATGAAAATGTGCGACGACGAAATACGAGCCGCTAAGCTGCCAGTTGAAAGGCGCGGTGGCCAGCATAATGCCTGTAAGCCCGGCAATCAGGAATTGGAACAGGAACCCAATGCAGAACAGCATGGGCGTCTTGAATATAAGGTTTCCGCCCCACATAGTGCCAAGCCAGTTAAAGATTTTGATTCCGGTGGGCACACCGACAACCATCGAGGTGATCGCGAAAAAGCTGTTGGCGTAGGAGTTCATCCCGATGGTGAACATATGATGCGCCCAAACGCTCATGCTGACGAATCCGATGCAGACCGTTGCGCCAACCATAACCGGGTATCCGAAGATCGGTTTCCTGGAAAATACCGGAATAATTTCTGATAAAAACGCGAAAGCGGGAATCACCAGGACATAAACCTCTGGGTGGCCAAAAATCCAGAAAAAGTGCATCCAAAGGGTTGCCGAGCCTCCGGCTTGCGTGTCAAAAAAGTGCCCGCCCAGATAACGGTCCACGCAAAGCATGAGCTGAGCTGCCGTCAGCGGCCCGATGACTAAAAAGACCATGCCAGCCATGGTCAGGTTTAACCATGCGAATAGAGGCATCCGGCTCAGAGTCATCCCGGGGCATCGCATGGAAATGATCGTGGCGATAAGGTTGACCGCCGTGCCCATGCTGCCGAATCCCGAAACAAGCAGAGCAATGGTCCAATAGTCTGAGCTATGACCGAGGGAAAACGCTCGCGAAGTCAGAGGAGCGTAGGCCCACCACCCGACGTCAGGTGCATTTCCTGCCCCGTACAGTCCATTTCCACCAAGGAAGCTGAAGTAGAGCAGAAACCCGCCGAACGCCGTGAGCCAGAAACTAAAGGCATTCAGGCGTGGAAACGCCATGTCTCGCGCGCCAATCATCAACGGGACCAGATAGTTTGCAAAGCCGAACAGGACGGGCATCACGACGAAGAAAATCATCGTTGTTCCATGCATGGTGAACATGCGGTTGAAAACCTGTGGCGAAACAAAATCGTTGTGCGGACGCATCAATTGGATACGGATAATGGTCGCTTCAAGCCCGGCGATTAGGAGAAAGAACAAGGCAAGGAGGATGTACAGAATCCCCAGTCGCTTGTGGTCGACCGTGGTCACCCACTCGTGCAGCGTTTCAACCCATGGCCGACCCGCGGCTTCCGCAGTTTGAATAACTATCGCATCCGACGACATGGCAGATCTTCCACTCTCTTTCTCTAGCGCAGTGTTTCCAGATAGCGTACGAGCGCGTCGAGGTCGGCGTCGCTTAGTTTCATGGCCGGCATCAACGATCCGGTCTTGATGGCGTCCGGGTTCTGAATCCACAAGCGCAGGTTTTCCGGCGTATTTTCGGCTGCACCCGCTGCGATGGTGCGACGACTCATCAAATGCGTAAGGTCCGGACCAAAACGTCCAGTGCCGTTGGTGCCGTTGATCGCGTGGCAGTTCAGGCACGCGGTGCTCTCGAACACATGTCTTCCCGCAACTTCTTTTTCATCCAGGTTCGCCGGCTGTTGTTGCTCGTGTGCCCAAGCCTTGAAGTCTTTCGCGCTATCTACGTACACGCGCAAAAGCATCTTTGCGTGCTGTGTCCCGCAGTACTGCGCACACTGGCCGAGAAACAGGCCCGTATCGTGGGGATCCAGCCAAGTCTGGTTTGGGTGATTCGGAATCAAGTCTGTCTTCCCCGCAAGCTGAGGTACCCAGAAGCTGTGATCGGTATCCGAGGAGAGCAATCTCAAGAATGTCGGTGTGGGATGAGCCGGGTCACTCACGGGGACATGGAGCTCGTTCGCGGTGACGATACCAAGCACCGGATACCGAAATTCCCACCAAAACTGGTGCCCGATTGCGGTCACCTCTATAGCCCCTGCGGGCTCCGGCGCGTCCTGGATCGCATGAATCATTTGGGCGGTAGCGGCGAACAACACCGCAACGATAAGGATTGGAATCACGGTCCAGGCCAGTTCAATCTGTGTGCTTCCATATACCTGCGCTGGCTCGCGTCCACGGTCTCCTGACTTATCGCGGAACTTTACAATCGCGTAAGTTAATAGAGTAAAGACCACCAGAAAGATTAGACCCGTGATGGAGAGCACGAAAAACGATAAATGACGGATCGAACCCGCCGGTGTTGAATGAGGTTCAAAGATGCTAGGAACAGGGTTGTCACGCGGAGCCGCAGTGCACAACCCGGCTGCGAGAAGAACCCCGGCGAGGAGAACGAGAACCCCGGCAACCCGGCCCACTATCGCTCGCCAATCGGCCTTGTGCATCGTTGTGCCCATTCTCATCAAGCATCCTTTCCAAGGACTTCAGTTGACCTGCCGCTGCCGATAGGGAGTTGCTGTCGACGACCTTGATCGCCCCGCAGGCGAACCATGCAAGGCAGTCTCCAGTCAATTACCAGGGAAGGCGAACCCGCAAGCTGCTTTGATTGAACGTCTTACGGACGAGCGAACGAGGAGTGAGAAATCGTTGCCGGGCCTTTCGCGTCTCTTGATTGACAAAATCGTCGAAGGTCTGTCGCGATTAATGGCTGGGAAATTGCGCTCCCGTCTATGAGCACCATACGATGACTGCTTACGTTGGCGACGACCAGACGAAGGCAGTCTCGAAGCGGTGCGTCTGCGTTCATCTCAAGCCATTGCACGGATTCAGGAAGACGCCCGGTTCTCATCAGCTCCTGTTGAGCGCTGCTTCAGATGGGCGCGTCGGCGACAACGATGATTTGGGCGGGGTTCATTCGTCGCGGAACTAAAATGGTTCGCAGCAGGACGGGCAAAGCGCCAACCTGAGGCAACGGAGTTGCGGATCCGCGGAAGGCAGAAAACAGCAAACGCGACATCACCGGACGATGAAGTACTTGAAAGATGGGTCGCCGAGCCCGGGGTCTCTGTGGTTTTCTCTTAAGGACAGAGGGGGTAGCTGCGTATCGGCGCTCATTGCTCGGTAGTTGGGAAAGATCCGAAGAATCTGGGTGGACTGCTTAGCTTCGGTCACGCTTCCGATGGAACCCTGCATCAGGGATGTGCTCTACACTACCCTGCCACTCTGCTCAATAAGCTTGGCCACGAGTCCCGTCCATCCGGTCTGATGGCTTGCCCCGATCCCCGCCCCGTTGTCTCCATGGAAGTACTCGTAGAAGTAAATGAGGTCGCACCAGTAGGGATCGTTCTGAAGTTTTTTGAGTCCGCCGTAAACGGGGCGCCTTCCATCTGCGGAACGCAGGAAAATGCGCGTCAGCCGGCGCGAAATCTCGGCGGCGGCCTCCCAGAGCGACGCCTGGCGCCCTGAACCGGTCGGCAGCTCGACCATGAATTCTTCGCCATAGAAGTGATGAAATTTCTGAAGTGCTTCGATCAGCAGAAAATTGATGGGAAACCATATGGTCCTTGTGGAATCGGGAGATTGCGCGGATGCCATAAGGCGAGAGAAATTCGGATTCGTCCAGCAAGTACCGGAGCACGGGTACCAGATGGGTGCGGTTCACCAGCGAAAGCAGACCACGTCGCCCTTCCTCCCTTTGAGATATTCCACTCGTGATTCCGGCCCCGTTTGCGGCTGTCCGGAGGCGGTGGGCCGGCCGGATCGCCGTCGAGCCAGGTGTGCACATCGAGGTGATAGAACTGTTTCGACCACAGCAGGCCAGCGAACGCCTGGCGTTGGATGTTTTTCGCGTCTTCAGAGAGACCCGACGGCGCGCGCTTGGAGTAAAACTCGTCGGCTTCCGCACGGCGCCGGTTGAGCACCTCATCAAAACTGTGGCCAAACAGCTCGCCATCGGCAGCGGTGACCAGGCGTGGTACGGACTGGTGCGAGATTTTTGGCTCCTGGCCGGTCAAGCGCAGGCGCAGCGTTGCGCTAGTGCCGGGAGCGACCCGCAGGCGATATAGGGCAGAAGCCTTTGTACCGGTCCTGTCGGGATTAACCGCGTTACGATTTCCATGAACGATGTAGTCGTTGATGCCGTCCTTGACGTAGGCTGTGCGGTTCTGGACACCAAAGAGCTTCGTAGCATTTGTCTCATTCTCGGTGAACAGAAGTTCCGGTTCCCCTTCGCAAAGGAGCCAGCGCGACCCGTACGTCTTATGCTCGACTGCAATTACTCCACACCCAGGTTTGCCATATTCGTTAGGAATGCTGAGCCGGTCGACTGCGCGCAAAACGGGGCGATAATCGTCTCTGCCCCACGCCCATGTGTTGCGGAACCATACGGTAGGAAGAACGGACAGGTCGGCTTCGCTTGGACCTCTGTTCGTCACGGTGATCTTGATTAGGATGCATTCGGCGCCTGCTTTGGCGTATTCGGTGGCGACATCAAAATACCGGTCTTCGTTAAAGACGTCGGTGTCGAGCAGCTCATACTCGAAATCTGTTCGGCTCCGGCGGCGGTTTTCTTCCACGAGCTGGCTGTACGGGAACTCTCCTTGCGGGTACTTATATAAAGCCTTCATCTAGGAATGCGTTGGAGTCGGATCAAGATAGAAGTAATACTCTTTGACATCCTCACCGTGATTCCCTTCATTGGCGGTGAGTCCAAACAAGCGTTCTTTGAGGATCGGATCGCGGCCGTTCCACAAGGCCAGCGCAAAGCACACTAGCTGATGCCGGCCGCAAATGCCCAGGATTGCGTCTTCGCCCCAGCGATAGGTGCGCGACCGGGCATGGTCGTGGGGAAAGAATTCCCAGGCTGTGCCGTATGGGCTGTAGTCTTCGCGGACCGTGCCCCACTGACGTTCGGAAAGGTATGGTCCCCATCGCTTCCAGTGGACTTTGCGTCGCCGCGATTCTTCAAGCCGGTTCTCCTCAGCGTTCGTAATCCGGGTGTGAGCTCGCACGCGAGATACGGCTTATCGCCGGACGTGTTCGTATTTGGCGGCAGCGTACTCATCATTGAGCTGCATTGCTCCATCGCATGCGCGGACTAAAGGCCTATAGGTCCAGCGGCACCACATTAGCGGTTGTGCTCGTGTTGGCTAACCTTTGCCGCGTTCGTCCGAACCTGCCCGCCAGCCGAATCCAAACCAAGGCGGATGCAAATTTGACCAACGATTTCCTCCGGCGTGCCGCCAATGTCTACAATGATAGCGTCACTAGGCTCCTCCAGCGTCGCAAACTGGCTGGCCAGAATATGCTCATCAGCAAAATGGCCTTTGCGCGCCAATAGGCGCTGATAGATCAGGTTGTAGGAACCTTTCAAGTAGACAAGGCAGAAGTCCGAGCTGCTGTCCCAAAGCTGCTCGCGATAGCTCCGTTTCAGTGCCGAGCACGCCAGCACGACGTTTCGATGCTCCGCAATCCAGCGCTCAATTTGGTCGTGAATTGCCGCTAACCAAGGCGCGCGATCGGCATCGGTCAGTGCGATGCCTTTGTGTATCTTTTCTTTATTCGCGGCAGAATGAAAATCATCGGCGTCTACGAACTCGAATCCGAGCCGCTTTGCGAGCAAAGTTCCGATGGTCGTTTTGCCCGAGCCGGTTGGCCCCATCACGAGAATGATCATAGCTGTCCTCCCACCATAGTTTTCTCGACCTGCTTCGTTCGCTCGGCAAGAGCGGATTCGAGGAGTCGCCTGGGGCTCTCCCGCGGATTGCTCTCCTCGAAAACGGCGCTGCCGGCGACCAAAATCTCCCCACCAGCGGCTACAACGCCTGCTACCGTATCATCTTGAACGCCGTCGTCCACTTCAATCCGAAACTGCAGGCGGTGAGACGCCCTGATTTGTGAAAGCGATTCAATCTTTTTCAGGGAAGAGTGAATGAACGTTTGGCCGCCAAAACCCGGATTCACGCTCATTACAAGAACGTGATGAACCAATGGAAGGACCTCGTCTAGGACATGGACCGGCGTCGCAGGGTTTATCACTACTCCGGGCTTACATCCGTGCGAAGCGATGAGGTAAAGCGTGCGATCAAGATGCGTGCAAGCTTCCTGGTGCACCGAGATCCAATCGACTCCTGCTTCGGCGATCACCGGGATAAATTCGTCCGGTGTGCGATCATAAGATGACAGTCGAGCGGAACGCGCGATATCTTGCGGAGAGAAGCAACAACCGGTGGCCCGATCGTGAGATTGGGGACGAAGTGACCGTCCATTAACAAGGAAGCGAAACCGCAAGCTGCCTTGATTGAACGTTTTACGGACGATTGAACGAGAAATAAGATAGCTTTGCGGTGGTTTCACGTCTCTTGATTGATAAAAATCGTCGAAGATCTCTCGCGGTCTTGGCCAAGAGTCGCCCTTCAAGGCTGAGCTGGTGCATATTCACGAATGCCGGCACTAGTCTCCGCAGAAGCCCCAGGGATTTCCGGCGCTGCACTCCGGCCGCGGGCAAAAGTGTGCAAGGAGTAGAACGTGATCGGCCAGACCAGATTCGCGCCAACCACGCTCAAAATGAAGGCCGCGTTCATGACGCCCAGAAAGGCGAAGACAACCAAAGCGTAGGGAAAGAAACACCGACGCACGATGAATTCCATATGCCGCGCTGCGTACAAGAATGGATTGGATGAACGTCTTTCGGCGTGACTCTGCCAGATGTTCAAGAGCTGCTCGGGACGCCCAGAGGCAAGGCGACGGCGCTGCCATCCGACCGAGAGGAAACTCGCTAGAGCCCCAACAAGGAGAAATCCCCCCCATACGAGGTAGGTACGTGATCCAGAACTTCTCCACTGCCCGATAGTCATTCCGATCAAAAGAAAGAAATAAAACACGTAGTCGCAAACGGTCTCCAGCCAACATCCAAAGTCGGACTCGAGCAGCTTCAAGCGCGCGACCTCACCATCGCATCCGTCGAGGATACTTGCAAACAGGCACAGAAATGCGCCGAGAAGCGTGTTCCAGTAACCGCCAAGCGCAAAGAATGCCGCTGATGCAATTCCCACCCCAAGCGTGATGAGGCTCACCATGTTTGCACTGATCGGCAGCCTGATAAGCTGCCGGCTGATCGGAATGGAGATTCGGCGGTTCAATCGAGCGTACATGCCATCTGTTGGTTTGACCAACCAACGATCCAGTTTGCTTTCGGCGATGCGGCGGTCCTTTTCCGTACGCACTCGCTGCCACAAGTCTTCACCCACGTTGATTGAAGTGATGGAATGCGTAGAACTGATCCAAGCGTGTAGATCCTCAAGCCTGCAGGTTTCCATTGGGCAATGCGCAATAAAATCGCGTAGTGTCTCCAAGGATAATGCACAGAGCCCTGCAGGCACGTCGGCACTCGTTATCGCCAATGGCGTCCCGCCGTTGTTCCATTCAGCGGCCTGCCGAATCAGTGACGTGTTGTAAGTTGTGCTTCCGTCGACGAGAACTACGCGCTGGCTATTCACCTTGCTGGCGACCAGGCTAAGTCGATCACGAAGAGGTGTTTGTGCGTTCGCCTCAAGCCATTGCACAGATTCGGGAAGACGCCCCGTCCTCATCATTTCCTGTTGAGCACTTTTTCTGGCAGGCGTGTCGGCGACAACGAGGATTTGGGCGGCGTTCATTCGTTGCGCAACTAAAATGGTTCGCAGCGGGACGGGCAGAGCGCCAACCTGAGGCAAGGACAATTGCGGATCGGCGGAAGACAGAAAAATAGCAAACGCGACGTTGCTGGACGTTGAAGTGTTGGAAACGTGGGCCGGTGGACCCGGGGACTTTGCGATTTTCTCCCTCTCGAGGGCTCCAGGATTAAGGAGCTTCTTGGACCTTGTCAACAAGACCAAACAAATGGAGCCGACTGCAGTCCAGAACAGCGCTCGAAGACGTCTGGCCATCGCCAAGGCGAGCCCAGAGGCGTTACTCAGGCTGAAAATCTTTCCGATCAGCATGTTTCCGGTTTCATAAGTGCCGATATTTCCGGGGTTAAAGCTGCCTATCGCGTTAACGAGCTTGGTCAGAGATTCGATAATCATGGCGCCGACGAAACCGATGGGCGCTCCGAGCAGCCAAAGAACCAAGCACACTTCCAGTATCGCGAGGCAATGCCCCGCGAGATTCAGCAAAAGGCTGCCCCAAAACAAAACGGGAGTGTTGTGGTGAAAATCGAAGAGGGCACTCTCCATCGTCTGAATCAAGTGCAATCTCTGCTCGATCCGGTTCTTGAGTGCGGGAACGCGCCCGATAAGACGCGCTCCTTGAGACAACACCGGGAAGCGCTTTCTTACAACCAGCAAGGTCAAAGACAAAAATGTAATTGAACCGAGGGCGAACAGTCCGGCGTAGAAACGCAAGGCATGAGAAAGCGAGAGCATCGGTAGGGCAGCGACAAAGCCGCTCACGATGACGATAATTCCGGTAACCAGATAGAGGCCGCGATCAAGAGTGACCGAGGCGAGGCTATGGCCCATTTGCATTTGGCGGTTTAGGTGCGAGACGCGGATGGAATCTCCAAATGTTTGCCCAACAATCCCAAGCTGGCCAGCGGCTTCAGCACCGAGGCGAAGCCCGACCAACTTCGGAAATGAGAGTTTGTACCGCTCCTTGCCTAACGTCATTTGCCAGGCCCAAGTCCTCGCAAGATGCGATACACCCGCAAGACCTATGACTAAGGTGAAGCCCCAACCCAGCCTTACGAGGTTGTGCCAGAGATTGGCGGGTCCAGCATGCCGAACTAGATAGGCAAGCAATCCGGCGCTTCCCAACATTGCAAGAAAGCGAAGCGCTGGCCGCACGGCTGGCGATATCTTAAGCATGGACCAACCTTTTGAAGATTGGGCTCTCGCAGAAGTCGCGTTCAAAAATGCTTTCCGTGTAGGCGAAAGCCTCGGGCGTGTCGACGTCTTGCCAGCGACCGTCGCCAACGTCAAAGGCTTTCAGTTTGCGCTCCTGGCACACCCTGCGCATGCCATCCGACAGTGAGCAATTGCCGTTTTGTTTGGCGGATTCCAGCCGCTCGAACAATGACCCTCCGCACAAAAACATCCCAGTATCCAAGGCGCTGTACTGGCCAAGGTCTTTTCCGATATCAAGTATGTCCTCTCCTTGGACCTTAACCTTAGTTGCATCTTCCAAGTCAAAGATGCGATCGATGTTGTAATCCACTCCGAGGATGACTTCGTCGTCTCCTAGAGTTTTCTGCAGCAACACTTTGGCGGTTTTCGGTTCGAAGATGTGATCCGCCATTAGAAGCAAGAAGGGGTTCTTTAGCAATCCTCTGGCAGCCAGGGCAGAGACGCCGTTCGCTTTGTGGTATTCGGCGTTTTCAACTAGGGTGACGGAAGTGTCCCCCAGCGGCCGTTCGGCAAACCAGCGACGGATCGCGTCGGCGCGATACCCAACGACAATCACGAACTTCTCAATTCCGGCGGCTTGCGACGACAGCACAATGTGCTCAAGCAGGGGCGCGCCAAAGAGGGGGACGAGAGGTTTGGGAGCGCTGCCCGAGAGAGAGGCAATCCTGCTCCCGTTGCCTGCGGCAAGAATCAAGCATTCCTTAACGGCAGCCATAAATCACCTCGACGAGTTCCTGCTTGCCAGTCTTCATGGCTGGTAAGTTCCTTCCGCGGAGGCGCGAGTGATCTCGTTTAAGGCCCGCGTCTGGGGTGAGTAATCGAAATAGTCGATGTTCACGTCAGTGGTGCCGAAGATGTGCGCTTCGGTGACACTTCGCGTGGAGAAAGGAAACCACAGAGAACCGCATTTCTGGTAGACCTGCACGAAATGGATGCTCTTCGTCCAGAAAGAGGGCTTCTTGGCAGGATTACCTTCTGCGCGAACCAGCGCGTAGTCCTGGGAGTCTACCCATATGCGCCCCCGAAACAGATTCTTCTCCTTCCGTTTGGGGCGAATCTCGAGAACGTAGGCTAGGCGACCAGCCAGCTCTTCGGTTCCGACAAGCTCAAAGTCATAGTTCTCGGCGGTAAGTTTTGCGCTTCCACGAATCTCCGGACGCGACGTCTCCGATTCCGATTCCAGCATTTTGCGGAAAACGTGCTTGTGCGCTGCTTTCCAGCCGTCTTCCGAAACAACCTCGAAATGCTTTGTGCCATCCTGGTCGCCCTGCACCTTCACAAGCATTTCGGCGCGTTTGTGAAATTTATTGTTCTCCAGAACATATCGCCGCATCCCCGCGTATCCCTCGACGGAGGACTGGCGTTGCAGGTCATGTGCGGCCATCCGAGCCACGATTTGCTCCGCAGTTGGAGGCGTCCCGGAATCCTCCGCCGCAACGGCTGAAGAGCCGGCGAGGAGAATCAAACTAATAAGCAGCAAGTGGTATTTCATCGTTAAAACTCCATCACAAATTTGCCGCGGTATTCACGCCACGAGGTGTTGAAGAATTCACCGAACCTGGTGCTCGCAAGGATGTTCTGCACGTCCCGCGGATCAAAATGATTGAAAAGATTGAAGACCCCCACGCCTACCCGGGCGCGCATGCGCTTTTCTCCGAAGGGCAAGGCAACAGGGCGTGTGACCTGCAGGTCAAAAGAAGAAAAGCACGGGAAACGATCGACGTTTCGTGGTCCAACATATTCGCGGAACTCGTTTTCAATGGAGTATGGGAATCCTGTGTGAAGGTCATAAACAGGTACAACGGTCAGGTTCCAAGGCCCCGCAAACGTGCCCCAGAAAAGGAAACGGTTCGGTGCATCAAAGGGGAGCCGCCCGCGGGCATTCGGCTGGATCACGGGCTGCGCGAGGTTCCCAAAGAACTGATTGAAATCGTTGAGATCGCCAAACGCTCGGGACCGCACATAGGAAGCATTGAGCACACTCTGATGCACTTTGTATTGGGCTGCCAATTGGAACTCTCGGTAGGAATCACTGCCGCTGTTGGAAAGGTCGAGGCTTCCCGTTGCCCGCGAAGACACCGGCGAAACAATGAAGTCCCTGGCGGTGTTGCGTTGTTCGTAGGCAACCCGCAGCAGCAAGCGCGCGAGCAGTTGGCGATCGAGTTCAAGGTTCCATGAAGTGCTTCGCGGATTCTGGAGTTCGCCGATGATTTTGTTCTGATAGAACACGGAGTTTAGCAACGTGCCGTTCTGGCCAAGCAGCGTGACAGTGCGATTGGGAAGAGCAGGGAAGACGGGGACCATGAGGGGAATGCGGTCGTAGAACAGACCCCCACCGCCCTTCAGCAGTGTTTTGCCGTCTCGCGTGAGTGCAAGGAGAAATCCAGCACGCGGAGCAGCATGAGTGGAACTGGTGATCGTGTCGTTATCGAAGCGGATACCCAAGTCGAGCGTCAAACGCGGGACGATGGCCCATTGATCGCCTGCAAACCAGGCGGTCTCGTTTTGATCGATCCGATATGATGCCGCTGAAGTGAAGGAGATATGCTCCAAGGGTTGGTTCGATACGCCGTCGATCTCCACAGGCAGAAATGACTGGCGCCCATCGTAGGAGGAGTGCTCGTAACTCAATCCAACGGTGAATCGGTGCAAACCAGCGAATCGTCGCGGCGCAAACTGATAATTCTCCTGCCAGCTGGTTCGAGAAGTTCGACGTGCCTGCCGGTTGAAGAAACCTCCTTCAGTTGTTTCGAGCAGCAGACGATACGGATCGTCGCTCTGCGCCGTGATATCCGCGTCAAAACGCTTGTAGCTGAACTGCGATGCCAGTAGGCCCGCATTGGCAATGACGTAGCGGTGTTGAACGTAGATTTGATAGCCGCGCTGATGAAAATCCGATGTAGAAGGCTGAGGCATGAAGGTGTTCAGCCCGAGAAAATCGAGCTTCTGCGGGTACAACGAGAACGATGCCGTAGCTGTCTGCTTCGGTGTGATGATGAAATCGAACTGTGTGTACGAGTCGAAACTCTCGAGTTTCGTATCCCGCTCGAGCGGTGGAAGGCTGTTCACCGGTGTTCGGACAAAGCGGTACTCAAAGGATTGCGTGACGGCGACGCGCCCTTTCACGAGCGGACTGGTGAACGTCATCCGCGGCGTTGTCGCGCCGATGCCAGCGATGGTGCCGTCGCGGTCGCGCAACCGGGGAATGATGTTCTGGATCGAAAAATGTACCTTTTCATAGTCACTCGTCTTCGTCGCAACGGTAGAAACTGCCCCGGTGAACTTCCCGTACTGGGGATCATATGGATTCGAAATGACCTGCACCGCCGAAACTACGTCGATCGGAAGATTGATGGCCAGACCGCCCGTTACTGGATCCGTGACGTTGGCGCTGTTTACGAGCGCGCCGCTCTGCGTATTGCGAGTGCCCTTGAGATTGATGTGGCCATCAGGCCCTCGAACGATGCCGGGAATGAGAGGAAGCGAACTCTCAAACCGTTCGTTCACATTGGGAGCATTACGTAATGTTTCTTCGGAAACTGTTTCGGAAGGAGCAGGATTCTTGATGTCAGCCGGATCCGCTTTCACAACTACAGAACTTGCGATTTCTAAGGGTTTTAATTCGAGTGAAACGTAGACTTCGCTACCTTCAACCCTCAGCGTCTGCCGAATCTCCAGACCGGGCGAAACAGCTTCTACCGTGTAGATCCCCGGAGGCACGACCGCAAGAACATAGTTGCCGTTTTCGTCCGTTTCTGTTTCGAAAACGGCCGGCCCACTGAGCTTAACTTTCGCACCAGGCACAGCAGATCGGTGCCCTCCAGAGTCTTGCACGAAAACTGCTCCGGAGACTTTTGCCGTCGTAGCGTTAGGTTGCTTGCCGTGAGCCAAGTTCGTGCATAAGGACAACGCGAATGCCAGGAAGAGCAGAAAGCAGAAAGTCCTCCCTGCAGCAGAGCTTCTTCTTTCCTGAAGAGCACCGATTTCTTCTGCCTTCTGGTGGCGCCGGTCGAAACGTACCAAAATTTGCTCCTCTCATTGGCTAAGTTTGGGCGCAATTGCGTCAGGGGAGGACACACCAAAGCACCGCAGCACATCTTGCTGAAGTCCGCACGCGGCTCCAATGCATCCATTTCCGCATCCGCCTCAACGAAGCATGACTCCTTCCGAACAGACGCGCCACGAAGCGCGTTGTGGATCTGGGTTCTTATCAATCGTTTGAGCGGCTTTCAGACCACCGGGCGGAAATCAACCGAGCGAAGCGGCATAAACCCGGGATTAGGCTTCGACGGTTAAGACAACCCGTTGACACCTGCGTTGGCACTTGCTCTGCCGTCAACCGTCGGTTGATTGTTGAAGATGAGTGCTCTTGAAGATGTTAAAGCGCAGAGGGAACATTCGCACGGCAATCGATTCTCGCTAGAGCAGTTCAGAAACGCGGGCGAGCTTGAAGAGATGGCGATAAGCGTGCACGCTTGTCCATGATTTAGGGCCATCATGGAGGAGACCAGTCTTGGCCCTTGCGGACCCATTTCACGCTTGGAGAAGCCATTTTCTTGCCGATTCTGGCTCGCACGAGGCGCATCAGCGTGCATCTCGGTCGAATTCGTAAACGTGTATGAACGCTATGCAGGAGATTGAAAGCGGCAACTTCGCAGTCCCTCGCTGGCTTTTTGTTCCGCCCGATTCCGTACGGGTTGTGAGCTGGAACATTGATCGTGGGTTGAAGCTCAGCGGGGTGATTGACTTCCTCGCAGGCGCAAAAGCGGACATCATCTTATTGCAAGAGGCCGATCTCAACGCCCGGCGGACGCATCACATTAACGTTGCCAGGGAAATCGCGCAGACGCTGGAGATGAACTATGTATTCGGGCGAGAGTTTCAGGAATTAACCCAGGGTTCCAAGGCGTCCCCTGCCTACCACGGTCAAGCAACCCTTTCTCGCTGGCCGTTGTCGAATTCCCGGATCATTCGATTCCAGAAGCAATCGCATTTCTGGCGTCCGCACTGGTTTCTTCCTGATATTGCGCCTTTTCAGGAGCGGCTTGGAGGGCGTATGGCGCTGGTCAGCGCTGTAAACATTGCGGGCAAAACGATGATCAGCTACAACCTACACCTCGAGAGCCGAGGCGATAATCCTTTGCGCTGCTCCCAGATTGACGAGGCCTTGGACGATAACAAGCGATACGGTTGGAACACGCCCATTCTGCTTGCCGGAGACTTCAATCTCGATGTATCCCAAACTCCTGCGGCAACTTCCATCAGCCGCGCTCAGTTTCAGGACGCCTTTGCTAACCAACACGTGCCTACGACACCTGGCTCATTTTTGGAGCATGGGCGAATCATCGATTGGATCTTCACGAGGGGTCGCGTTCGCGTGACCCAACCCCAAGTGCACCGTTCGGTTTCCGCTTCCGACCACTATCCGCTCTCTATCAGCTTGGCCATTGATTAGCAGCAGGGCGGAAAGCCAGCTAATCAGTATCTTCCGTGGAAGATAAGCTGATTCGTGTCAGGCCAAAACTCTTTGACGATGTTGAAGACTCCATCCAGGGCGATTTGCGTGACCCACTTTTGGCCGGTCTTCGTCCAGGTTCGCTCTCTATGGGTAATATAAGTCGGATATTCCTGCGCCGGCACCGCTCCCCACAATTTCCGAAATATTAATGGTTCGTCGGCTGGAATCGGTGCGCGCGACAAGCAAACGGGTTACCGCATAGCCTGTGCGCTTGAGAAAACCCCCGTGCCCAAGCGTGTAGTAGCGCGGATCTTCGCGCGTTAGGGCAGGAACGATAGCTTCCGTGAAATAGTTTCCAACGGCTTGGTCGGCCACCGCGTGCCAATAATAGCGGTCGTAACCCTTCGATCCCTGCCCGAACTCAGGGTATGAGTTTTTGGCTTGGCCTATACCGGCAAGCATGCCGGCGGTTACAAAGGACGAATAATCGAAACTGTCCTGAGTTGCCAACCAGAACTTCTTTTTCAAGGACAGCGGTTGCAACTGCGTATCGGCGCTCACTGCCCGGTAGTTGGGAAAGATCCAAAGAATCCGCTTGGACTGCTTAGCTTCGGTCACGCTTCCGAGCGAACCCGCATCAAGGGATGTGCTCACACTATTCGATCCAGACTGTTCGTTCGAATCGCAGTCCGACTGGGGCGAGGACGCTGCGTTGTCCGGGGAGGTCTGTATTGGTGCAACGATCCATGGCGGTGCGTGTGCAGATGAAGATTGTGCGAACGGTGTACCTGGCCAAAACAGGAGGACGAGGGTACACGCAGTCAACACGTCGTCAACCAAGCGGAGGCCTCGACGCGAAAATACAGCTTGCCTGCTGGTACTGAATGAGAGTGTTACGACTGATGTTCTACGGAGCACAGACCGTTGATTCCTATTTCCCAGGTTAGGTATCGAATTCACTCGAACTTCACCTTGTTTCCAAAGAGAGACGGGTTGACGGAAGCTTGCAGGAGGTCAGTGAGAGGCTCATCCAGACACAACGGCCGCGTCCGCTGAGGGGGTTGGGTTTGGGTCGTCGTTGCGTCGTAGTGGACATAGCCTCTCCGCCGCCGGAGTAATGCATTTCTGTCTCCAGTCTTGTCCCGTGTTCAGATTTGCGGACGGGCAAATGGCAACATGCGTATGCCACACCGAGGGAAATACTTAGTTTCACCGAGGAGGCTCCGCAGCGGAACAGCACGAAACCGTTTCCAGCTGTTCTGGCGACAAGGTTTTGACGTTGTCGTCTAGCTACTGTCAGCGCCCGTCATGCTGTACGAAAGCCGCATTGCCACATTTTCTTAAGAGCCATCAAGTGTATTTCCTACAGGCGATTGGCGTAACGCCGATTGTCCTGCCGTGCTCTCCCCAAGTTCCTGTGGTGGCATTGGGGATGCATTGAAGCATTCAGCGGTCAAAGCTTCGAATGACCGCGTGAAGTTCCAGAAAGAGCAGGTTTGAACCGATGGCCGCGGTCACTAGCAATTCCCAAATCCTTCCCGTTCCCGGGTTTCCCCCCGGAGTCGACGTACACTGGGAAACGCAACGTCGCATGGTGTGGAATGTACGTGAGCACACGAGCGAGGAGTGCG
>Ga0182038_10000326_pt1 | contig 23779 bp, 24 predicted proteins | sample sta12Can44000108_FD_125976 | JGI IMG/M metagenome (GOLD analysis project Ga0182038, IMG submission 125976) | Lab enrichment of tropical soil microbial communities from Luquillo Experimental Forest, Puerto Rico - statanox.12C.anox.44.000.108 | ecosystem: Environmental > Terrestrial > Soil >...
GGCGACCGTTTCTCTTTCGCCATGCCGGAGGTCGGCATCGGTTTCTTCCCCGATGTCGGGGCGACGTGGTTCCTGCCGCGCATGCCGGGCGAACTCGGAACCTACTGCGCGTTGACCGGGGAACGCTTCGGAATCGGTGACGGAGTCGCAGGTGGCATTGCGACCCATCGGGTGCAATCGGAGCGGTTCCCTCAACTGCTCGAAGGCCTCGCGGGCACTGTCTCCGTCGATGCGGTCCTGTCCGCTTTCAACGAGCCCGTAACGGAGCGGCCGATCGCGGCGCGGCGGGCGGCGATCGATCGGCTGTTTGCGGGGGACATGGTCGAAAACATTCTCGCCGGCCTCGATCGCGAAGGCGGCTCCGGAAGTGTCGATGCGGAATGGGCGCGGAAAACGGCCACCGTAATACGCTCGAAATCCCCGCTCAGTCTCAAGCTGGCGCTGGCGCAGGTGCGACGCGGCAAGTCATGGGATTTCGAAACGTGCATGAGCATGGAATTCCGCATAGTGTCTCGCGTCATCCATGGGCACGATTTCTATGAGGGTGTGCGGGCGGTGATCGTCGACAAGGACAACAACCCGCGTTGGCAGCCTGCGACATTGCCCGATGTCGGCGAGGCCGAGGTCGAGCGTCATTTTGCCCCGCTCGGTTCAGCCGAACTGGTGATCTCGTGAATCGTCCGACCGCTCCCGAGGATATCCGGACGCTCGAGCCGGTTCGCGAGCATGAGGGTGATCGTTCGGTCGGCCGCTGGACGCAACGGCTTGTTCTGTTCCTGCGGGCGATGGCCGCGATCTCGATGATCAAGGGTCTCTATCACTGGGCGCAGGTGTGCGGCATTGGCTTCGGTGAGGTGGTTCCGTTCGAAACCCGTTCGATCGCCTGGCAGACCGCGACCGTGTTTTTTGCCGTTATCGATCTCGTGGCGGCCGTCGGCCTTTGGCTTGCTGCCGCCTGGGGCGCGGTGATCTGGCTCACGGCGGTCGCCTCGATGCTGGCGGTGGAAATATTTTTTCCGCAGGTGTTCGGTGGCGGCTGGCTGACGGGCGTCCTGGAAGGCAGCTTGCTTGTGGTCTACCTGTGGCTGGCGCTGAAGTCGGCGCAGGAACACCCGCAATAGGATCGGGGAGGGCATCATGGCGCGCATCGGGTTTATCGGCCTCGGCAATATGGGACTGCCGATGGCGCAAAATCTGCTCAAGGCCGGTCACACCGTCGAAGGCGTCGACGTCAGTTCGACGGCCGTGGACAAGCTGAAGGCGTCCGGCGGCACGGGAGTCGAAACCGCAAAGAGCGCGGCCGCGCGTGCCGACGTCGTGATCACGATGTTGCCGTCAGGCAAGGAGGTGCGTGAGGTTTATCTCGGGTCCTCGGGCATCATCGAAAATGCAAATGCCGGCACTTTACTGATCGATTGCTCGACGATCGACGTTGAAACCGCGCGAGCGGTCGCTGCGGCGGCAGAGAAGATAGGCCTGCTGATGCTCGACGCGCCGGTCTCGGGTGGCGTCGGCGGTGCGACCGCCGCGACGCTGACATTCATGGTGGGTGGCAGTGCGCAGGCTTTCACGCGCGCGGAGTCGATCCTGCAAAAGATGGGCAAGACAATTGTGCACGCGGGTGGCGCCGGCAACGGGCAGGCAGCCAAGATCTGCAACAACATGATTTTGGGCGTGTCGATGATTGCTGTGAGCGAGGCTTTCGTGCTCGCGGAGAAACTCGGACTCGATCACCAGAAGCTGTTCGACATCTCGTCAAAATCTTCGGGCCAGTGCTGGTCGATGACGACATATTGTCCGGTGCCTGGGCCGGTCCCGACGTCGCCTGCGAACCGCGACTATCAGGCGGGATTTACCGCCGCGATGATGCTTAAGGATTTGAAACTATCGCAGGACGCCGCAAAGAATTCAGGAACCAAGACCGAACTCGGCGCCAATGCGACCCGCATCTATTCCCAATATGTGGCAAGCGGGGAGGCGTCGCGCGACTTTTCCGGCGTCATTCGCTTCATACGCGGCTGATGCGGATTTCTAGAGTGAACGAAGCCTTGCGCGGCTACGTAAAATTCTACGAGCAAGAGACCGTTCACCTTTGCAAATAAACCTAATGTTTATGGTGTTATTTAAGCCGATTTTAGATTGCCCCTTCTAAGGTGCGGCACATCCGGAGCGGGGAAAACAGGGCCTTGTAACCGGGGACAGAGTTATAAACGCAAGGGGCGTTGAACATGAAAGCCGTCGCTAAGACGGTCGAGCCCGCCGCACGCGAGGCGCAGCTCGATCAAATTCGGCCTCAATATCTTGAGGCCCTGACGTTGGTCGAAAGGCTGCATCGCCGGCTGCTCGACGTTATCAAGGACGAGTTCGACCGGCGTGGTCGCTCCGACATCAATTCGGTGCAGGCTCTGCTGCTCTACAACATTGGGGACAAGGAACTGACGGCCGGTGAGCTGCGCACGCGTGGCTACTATCTCGGCTCGAACGTTTCCTACAACCTCAAGAAGCTCGTCGAAATGGCGTTCCTCGATCACCAGCGTTCGCGCGTCGACCGCCGTTCAGTTCGCATCAAGGTGACCGAGAAGGGCCGCGAGGTGCGCGACATCATCGAGGGCCTCTACCAAAAGCACGTGCGCACTGTTGAGCAGGTCGGCGGGATCAATGCCGAGGAGTTCTCGACGCTCAACAAGTCGCTGCATCGGCTCGAACGTTTCTGGACTGACCAGATTCTGTATCGGCTCTAACCCCACTGCGGGTGGACTGACAAAACCCCGGCCGGCCTGGCCGGGGTTTTGTTTTACCCGGGGGCGGCGCGTTACGGCCCCTAGATATTGCGCCCCGGAACACTCCACAGCCCAATGCTTGGCGGGTGTCGGTCAATATGCTATTGCCGGGCCAATCCCGGACTCTATCCGGGCGCCCGATCTTTTTCCCGAAAACCGGCTTCGTTGTTTCGGGGTCGCGCGCCTGGCCACCGATCGGCGCCGATCGCTCGCGGCGCGAGGAGATGTGAATGTCGGCGAAGTCAAATCAGAAATGTGCAGGCGAAGTTGAGACCCTCTTTTCGGCCGCATTGCGCGATCTGGATCCCGAAATCGACAACGCCATCAAGCTCGAGCTCGGCCGCCAGCGCAATGAAATCGAGCTGATCGCGTCCGAGAATATCGTCTCGCGCGCGGTGCTTGAGGCGCAAGGCTCCGTCCTGACCAACAAATATGCCGAGGGACTTCCCGGCAAACGCTATTACGGCGGATGTCAGTACGTCGATATCGTCGAGCGCGTTGCGATCGAGCGCGTGACGAAATTGTTCGGCTGCAAGTTTGCGAACGTGCAGCCGCACTCGGGTGCTTCGGCAAACGCGGAAGTGTTCTTTGCCCTGTTGCAGCCGGGCGACACTTTCATGGGGCTCAATCTGGCCGCGGGCGGCCATCTCACACACGGCTCGCCGGTCAACATGTCGGGCAAATGGTTCAAGCCCGTGCCCTATGGCGTGCGGCGTGACGACCATCGCATCGACATGGACGAAGTTGCAAAGCTCGCCGATCAATACAAGCCGAAACTGATCATCGCCGGCGGTTCGGCCTATCCGCGCATCATCGATTTCCGCGGCTTCCGCGAAATCTGCGACAGCGTCGGCGCGATGCTGATGGTGGACATGGCGCATTTTGCAGGCCTCGTCGCGGCGGGCGTTCACCCTTCGCCGTTCCCTCATGCGCACGTCGTGACAACGACAACGCACAAGACTCTGCGTGGTCCACGCGGCGGCGTGATTCTGTCCGACAACGAAGACATCGCAAAGAAGCTCAACTCGGCTGTTTTTCCCGGAATGCAGGGCGGACCGCTGATGCATGTGATTGCGGCGAAGGCCGTCGCCTTCGGCGAAGCGCTGAGGCCGAGCTTCCGCACCTATGCGCGCGATGTCCTGGAGAATGCGAAGGCGTTGGCCGAGACGTTGAAATCGCACGGCTTCGACATCGTTTCCGGCGGCACCGACACGCATCTCATGCTGGTCGATCTGCGGCCAAAGCAGGTCACCGGCAAGGTCGCCGAGTTGGCGCTGGGTCGCGCGCACATTACCTGCAACAAGAATGGCATTCCGTTCGATCCGGCGAAGCCGACGATCACCTCGGGTATTCGGCTCGGCACGCCCGCCTGCACGACGCGCGGCTTCGGAATTGCCGAGTTCCGCCAGGTCGGCGAGATGGTCGTTGAGGTTATCGACGTCCTCTCGCAGAAGCGCGCCGAAGAGGATTCGCTGGTCGAAGCCGCGGTGCGCGACAAGGTCAAGTCATTGCTTGCACGATTTCCCATTTATCAGGACTGAGAAATTGGGGGCGTTATGCGTTGCCCGAGTTGCGGAAGTCTCGATACGCAGGTGAAGGATTCGCGGCCGACCGAAGATTCGGCCGTGATCCGTCGCCGCCGTGTCTGTCTGACCTGCAATTTCCGTTTCACGACGTTCGAGCGCGTGCAGCTGCGCGAATTGACCGTCATCAAGCGTGCCGGCCGGCGCGTCCCGTTCGATCGCGACAAGCTGATGCGGTCCGTATCGATTGCGCTGCGCAAGCGTCCGGTCGAGCCGGAACGGATCGAGCAGATGGTTTCGAAGATCGTCCGCGAGCTGGAGAGCCAGGGCGAGAGCGAGATTTCCTCGGAAGCCATCGGCGAGATCGTCATGGAGCATTTGCGCGAACTCGATGACGTTGCCTATGTGAGATTTGCCTCCGTCTACCGCAATTTCCGCGAGGCGAAGGATTTCCGCGCGGCACTCGACGAACTATCGGGCGATGAAGACGGGCGGCCCGCGGCCAGCGCACGCAAATGAGCAAGGAGACAACGCCCGGCCCGGAAGGCGCCTTAGCTGATGAGCGCTATATGCGTCTTGCGCTCGCGCTCGGCCGCCGCAATCTCGGCCGCACCTGGCCCAATCCGGCGGTCGGCGCCGTGATTGTGAAGGACGGCGTCATCATTGGCCGCGGCTGGACCCAGGACGGCGGCCGCCCGCATGCGGAAGTCGAGGCGCTCCGGCGCGCAAGGAAATTGGCGCAGGGCGCCACGATGTATGTGACGCTTGAGCCCTGTGCGCATCACGGCAAAACACCGCCCTGCGCCGATGCCATTATCCGTTCAGGCATCGCGCGCGTCGTCTCGGCGCTGGAAGATCCAAATCCGGAAGTGGCCGGGCAGGGGCACGAGCGCATGCGGGCGAAAGGCATCGCCGTCGAGGTCGGTCCTTGTGCCGAGGAGGCGCGGCGCGATCATGCCGGACACATCACGCGCCTCACGCAGGGCCGGCCGTATGTAACGGTGAAGCTCGCGATTTCCGCCGACGGCAAGGCAGGCCTGCCGGGCCGGAAGCCGGTGCCGATCACCAACAAAACCGCACGCGACCGCGTCTTCCAGATGCGTGCCTGCAGCGATGCCATTATGGTCGGGATAGGCACGGTGCTTGCCGACGATCCCCAGCTAACCTGCCGCCTGCCGGGCATGTTCGAGCGCTCGCCGGTGCGCGTGGTGATCGATGAAAAATTGATCCTGCCGCTCTCGACATCGGTCGTTGCGACCGTGCGCGAAACCCCGACCTGGGTTTTCACATCCCGCAGGCCGTCACAGATTGCCGAGGAGATTCTTCAGGAAAAAGGCTGCAAGGTTTTTCGCGTCGACGAAAGTGGCGACCAGCTTGACCTGCGACAGGTTCTCAAGGTTCTTGCCGAGCAGGGGATCACGCGGCTCATGCTGGAGGGCGGACCGATCCTTGCGGCAAGTTTCGTGGAAAACGATCTTGTCGATGAGGCCGTTCTGTTGCATGGCGTTAAATCGGTCGGCGTTAGTGGGATTGATCCGTTAGAAGGCATGCCGCTCGATACGCTCACCGGGCGACTGAACTCAATTGGAAGCGAGAAACTCGACGTCGATACGATCGAAACGTTCGTGCGCGTCTGAAAAATGTTTACCGGTATCGTCACGAGCATAGGCGAAGTGCGTTCGGTCAAGCCGCACGCCGATAGTCTGCATTGCATTACCATCGCCTGCGACTACCCCCACGCCGACATCGACCAGGGCGCATCGATCGCCTGTTCGGGCGTCTGCCTGACGGTCGTGAATAGCGGCGAGGAGGGTGGCCGCACCTGGTTCGCGGTCGATGCCGCGGCCGAGACCCTGCGCGTCACGACGGTAGGCCGCTGGCGCGCAGGGAGCAGGATCAATCTCGAGCGGGCGTTGAAATTCGGCGACGAACTGGGCGGACATCTGGTTGCCGGCCACGTGGACGGGATAGCCACCGTTGTGGGGCGCGAAGACATGACGGAAATGGCGCGTTTCGTGCTGCGCGCGCCGCGCGAGTTCGCGCGCTTTATCGCGACCAAGGGATCAGTTGTGCTCGATGGTGTCTCGCTCACGGTCAATGCCGTCGAGGGGGATACATTTTCGGTGCTGGTCATTCCCCATACCTTGCGCGTGACGACTTTCGGCGCGTTGCACAAAGGTGAGGATGTCAATCTCGAGGTCGATGCGATGGCCCGTTATGCCGCGCGGCTGGCGGAGATGAAGTAGTGTCTTGTTTGCGCCGTGACCGCTTGCTACCACCGCGATGAACGGGAATTCGAGCATGGCCAAAAAGAAAAGCGGTACGAAAAAGCACGGCGGCCTGCATATGCTGATCGTGGAGTCGCGCTTTTACGACGGCATTTCGGACGAGCTTCTGAACGGCGCCACACGCGTGCTCGACAACGCCGGAGCGCGCTACGACCGCGTGACCGTGCCGGGGACGCTGGAAATTCCGACCGCCATCGGCATTGCGATGGATGCCTCGCGGCGCCGTCGCGCCCCTTATGATGGCGTGGTCGCGCTCGGATGCGTGATCCGCGGCGAAACCCATCATTTCGAGATCGTGGCGAACGAGTCGGCGCGCGCGTTGATGGACCTCTCGGTGCGCGAGCGCCTTCCCGTCGGCAACGGCATCATCACGGTTGAAAACGAGACGCAGGCACACGCGCGGGCGAAAGTCGATGGCGAAGACAAGGGCGGACATGCGGCGCGCGCCGCGCTGGCCATGGTCGCGCTCAAGCAGACGCTGGTGTGGCGCTGATGGGCGCCCCCGCCGCACGCGATGAAAAAGACGCCCGCAAGGCGAACAGGCGCGGCGCGGCTCGCCTCGCGGCGGTGCAGGCGCTCTATCAGATGGATCTCGCCGGGACAGGCCTCAACGATATTCTCGCCGAGTTCGAAAGCCACTGGATCGGCCGCGAGGTCGAGGGCGCGCAATATCTGCCCGCCGAGGCAGCCTTCTTCCGTGACATCGTCTCGGGCGTGGTCCGCGAACAACGCGAACTTGATCCCCTGATCGATGAAGCCCTGTCGAAGGGTTGGCCTTTGAAGCGCATCGAAGCAGTGCTGCGGGCGTCGCTGCGGGCTGGCGCCTATGAGCTGATCCATCGCAGCGATGTGCCTGCGCGCGTGGTCGTCACCGAGTACGCTGACGTCGCTGCCGCCTTCGTGGGTCGCGACGAGACCGGCATGGTCAACGCCGTGCTCGATCAACTTGCGCGGCGTCTACGCGCCGGCGAATTCGACCGCGCCTCCGGGTGAAACGGTGTCCGGGCGCGACGATAGGTCGGCCGAGGATCGCCTGATCGCGCGGTTCTTCGAGCCCATCGCGACCCATCCCGGCGCGCTTGGCCTGTCGGATGACGCCGCGTTCATTAAACCACCACCGGGCTGTGACCTTGTGCTGAAGAGCGATGCCATTGTCGGTGGCGTGCACTTTTTTCCGGAGGATGCCGCGCGGTCGGTCGCCAGCAAGGCCTTTCGCGTGAATCTTTCGGATCTGGCCGCGAAAGGCGCGCGGCCGCTGGGTTTTCTTCTGACACTCGCGCTGCCAAAGGACATTGGCGATGATTGGCTCGAGGGCTTCACGCAAGGACTGCGCGGCGACGCCGTGCTGTTCGCATGTCCCTTGTTCGGCGGGGACACCGATCGAACGCCGGGGCCGATCACGATTTCCATCGCCATGTTCGGCAGCGTGCCGGAAGGAACGATGGTGCGCCGTGCAGGCGCGGGCGTCGGTGACCGCGTGTTCGTGAGCGGCACGGTCGGCGATGCGACGCTCGGCCTGATGCTGCGTAAAGGCAAGGACTGGAAACTGACCGAGCCGCAGCGCCAGCATCTCGCGTCTCGCTATCTGTTGCCACAGCCGCGCAACGCGCTGGCTGAAGCCGTGCGTACACATGCCTCAGCGGCGATGGATATCTCCGACGGACTGGTTGGTGATTTTGCCAAGCTCTGCCGTGTGTCCGCCGTGGCAGCCGATATTCAGGTCCCGCGTATTCCCCTTTCGGATGCCGCCAGGGCCGTGATGGCTGCCGATCCCGTTGCGCTCGAATCCGCTCTGACGGGTGGCGACGACTACGAGATCGTGTGCACCGTGCCGCCGGCGAAGGCCGACGGCTTCCGGGCGGCGGCCAAGGCGGCCAACGTTCCGGTCACGGAGATCGGCGAGATCAAGCCCGGGGAGGGCGCACGATTTCTGGCCGCCGACGGCCGCGCGCTTTCTTTCAAGCGAATGTCCTTCAGCCATTTTTGAGTGGCGACGGACGTGGTGGGCGCAGTTATAATGCGATCAAAGAACGGGACTTCCCCATGCACGATATGACGGCGAAAAAGTCGGCCGTGACACCAGTCGGCCAGCATCCGAATTTTCAAAAGCACCACAAGCATTTTCCGACCAGCGCCTGGTTGCGCCGTCGCGCGCCACACAATGTGCCGCTCTTCGCCTTTGAATATGGTGATACCGGTGGGGGGAACGACGTCGGCATTGCCCATAACTGGGTTGCATTTGACGCGATCAAGATCACGCCGCGTTACGGCGTGATGCCGAGCTTGCCGCCGGTGGACGTCAAACTGTTCGGACGAAGCTATTCGGCGCCGATCGGGGTTGCTCCCATGGGCGGACCGTCACTGGTCTGGCCGGGCGCGGATCTTCTGATGGCAAAGGCGGCGCAGCGCGCGCGCGTTCCCTATACGCTCAGCGTTGCCGGCGGTGCCACCATCGAGCAGGCCGCAGCAGCTGCGCCCGACGTGTTCTGGCTGCAGCTCTACCGGTTCTGGCATGACGACCACAAGATCGGGCTTGATCTTGTCCGCCGTGCGCAAGCGGTCGACGCGAAAGTCCTGACACTCACGCTTGACGTCCCCGTGCGTACGACACGCTCGCGCGAAACCTACGCCGGTCTCGCCCACGAATTCAGGCCCAACCTGCGTATGATCCGCGAGATGATGTTGCGGCCACGCTGGATGCTCGCGCTGTTGCGCCACGGCTATCCGCGTTTTGCCACCATCGCCGATTACGCACCGCCGGGCGCCTGGACCAACGAGATCATCGCATTTGCGCGCGCGCGCATGGGCGGCGCCTTCTCGTGGGAAGAAGTCAAACGTTATCGCGATGCGTGGAAGGGCCCGATGGCGGTAAAGGGCATCCTACATCCGGAGGATGCGGCCAAGGCCGTGTCGCTCGGCATCGACGGCATCTGGGTTTCGAACCATGGCGGACGCCAGATCGAGGCGCTGATGCCATCCATCGATGTGCTGCCCGCCATCGCCGCCGAAGTCGGCAAAAAGGCAACGATCGTGCTCGACAGCGGCATTCGCAGCGGGCAGGACGTGATGCGGGCGCTGGCACTGGGTGCGGATGCCGCCTTCGCCGGAAAGACGTTCCTGTGGGCCGTGGCGGCGCTCGGTGATGACGGGCCGAACTATCTCATCGACCTCTACATCGACGAGTTGCGGGCGTCACTGGGCCAGATCGGGGCCCGGACCATCGCCGAGGCGAGGAAGGCGAGCATTCGCCATCCCGGCGCGGTGACCTTCGAGGACACGTCGCGGGCCGTTCGCGCGCCGCGCAAGCGGTAAGCCGCGCTCAATCCTGCCCTGCACAGGGGGCATTGGCAGTTTCCGGGGATCGCCGCTACAAGGGGCCGCTTCCGGGAGCCCGCCAATGTCGGCGACAGCCGAATCGTTCCAGCACGTCAAGCCCGATGACACGCTCGCGCGCCGCAACGCGTTCGTACTCGCGGTCGCGCAGGCGCTTGCCGGCGGCAACAATACGGTGATCGTTTCCACCGCCAGCATCGTCGGCGCGGTGCTCGCGCCCGACAAGGGGCTTGCGACCTTGCCGGTTACGGCCATGGTTTTCGGCATGTGGCTCGGCACGCTGCCGCTCGGTGTCCTTGCGCGGCATTACGGACGCCGTTTCGCCCTGCAATGCGGCTCGGCTTTCGGCATTTTGTCCGGGTTCATTTCATACTCGGCGGTGATGAACGGCAATTTCTGGGTGCTGCTCATCGGCACGTTCTGCGGCGGGCTCTACGCGGCGGCGCACCAGTCCTACCGCTTCGCCGCGGCCGATACGGCGAGCGATGCGTACCGTCCGAAGGTCGTGTCCTGGGTGCTGGCGGGCGGCGTGTTCGCCGCCGTGCTCGGCCCGCAGCTCGTCATCTTCACCAAGGATCTCCTGTCGCCACATCTCTTTGCGGCCAGTTATCTGGGCCAGTCAGTGTGCGCGATCCTGGCGGCGGCTGTGCTGCAATTCGTCAAGGTGCCGCCGCTCAGCCCGGCCCATTACAATGGCGCGCGGCCGCTCTGGGAGATCGTGCGCCACGCCCGCTTCAGCGTTGCAGTCGCGTGCGGCATTACGAGCTACGCCATGATGAATATGGTCATGACGTCGGCGCCGCTTGCGATGGTCGGCTGCGGTCATTCCATCACCGATGCGGCACTCGGCATTCAATGGCATGTGCTGGCGATGTACGCGCCGAGCTTCGTGACAGGCTCGCTGATTGCGCGTTTCGGCATCGAGCGTATCACGGGCATTGGCCTAGCACTGATTGCCGCAACGGCCGTTGTCGGAATCTCCGGCATCTCGGTGGCGCATTTCTGGACCGCGCTTGTGCTTCTTGGCCTGGGCTGGAACCTATCGTTCATCGGCGCAACCACGATGGTGACGCAATGTCACCGGCCGCATGAACGCAACAAGGTGCAGGCGTTCAACGACTTCCTGATTTTCGGCAGCATGGCGCTGAGCTCGTTTTCTTCCGGCCAGATGCTCGAGAAATTCGGCTGGAGCGCAATCAACGAAGTCATATTCCCGACGATCTTCGTTACGGCCGCGATGCTGTTGTGGCTGTCGCTGCGCCCGCGCGCGTCGACGGTGTAATCGGCGATCCTCATCCGAAGGCATAATGGACCTCGGTCCAATCGACCCGCCGCGCGTGCTCGTATACGAACTGCGCCCGGAGATTGGAGCGGTTGTGAGAAAGATCGATGCCGAGGTACCGGCTTGCATGAGAGCGGTATCGCAACACCGACCGGTCGCTTCAATTTTTCCAGATAACTATCGCGTCGTTGCCGGGGGGCGTACGATTTTCAATAGTTTTTAAAAAGAGGCGGAGGAGTGGACTGAGCGCAGTTCAGCTCCGGAAAAGAAGCGAGCCCCAAAGCGGATTTGTTCGAGCTGAGGGAGTCATTCGATGACAAGCGCACATATTGATTCAAGACCGCCTTTGGCCGGCCCCGTATTGTTGCGGACCATGGCGGACAACTGGTGGCTTGTGTTGCTGCGCGGAATTGCAGCCATAGCCTTCGGCATCCTGGCATTCGTCTGGCCGGTCATCACCTTGCTGACACTCACACTCCTGTGGGGAGCCTACGCAGTCGTCGACGGCCTTTTTGCATTGTGGGGTGCTGTCGCGGGCCCACGCGGGCATACGGGTGCGCGTTTCTGGCTCGTCATCGTCGGTCTTGCCGGTGTCGTCGCAGGGTTGCTTGCTTTTGCCTGGCCCGGCGTCACCGCATTGGTGCTGCTGTTCTTCATCGCCATCTGGGCGATAGTGATCGGCGTCATGCAGATCTGGGGCGCGATCCAGCTGCGCAAGGAAATGGAAGGCGAGTGGCTGCTGATCCTGAGCGGACTGCTATCGGTTGCCTTCGGCATTCTCCTGCTGGCGCGGCCCGGACTGGGGGCGCTTGCGGTGGTCTGGATGATCGGCTGGTTCGCGATCCTCGAAGGCTGCCTGCTTGTCGCGCTCTCGCTTCGGCTGCGGAAGCATAAACACCCGGCGTGATCGAGCGCTTTCGTTTGCACGCGTGTTTGCAAAGCCGCATCTGATATTGATGCGGAAGCCGTCTACGCGGCCCCGAGATCTAAAATTGTGTCCGAACGGCCGCTCCCCGGTTCGTGCTGCACGGTTCATATTGCGGCGGCCACGGCAATCCATCATGTGAAAAAACGCGCCGCATCACATCGGAGCCGTTCAAATTCGAACAGCCAAACTGGTGAGGACAATGGCGGTGCTGCCTTGCTATGATCGGCGGGTAGCGGAGGCTCCAGCATGAAAGCCATTGTCACCATTCTCGGCGTCGTTCTGTTGATCGTTGCTGCAATGTATTTCCTCGTGCCGGCGGACTCGCTGCCGACATTTTTTCCCGGACATGAGACGGGCCTGATGCGTATCCGTGCCAAGCACGGCATGCTCGCCGGCGGTCTTGGCGTCATCCTGCTTGCGGCGAGCTGGTTTCTCGGACGGAGGTAGTCGGGCCAGCGGAGCGCAACGCCCCGGCATGGTACGATGACACTTCCGGCGTAAAAGTCCGTCACGCGCGTGGTGGCTGGCTACCTTTTGCGCGTGGTGTCACAGCGATCAACTGATTTTTGCAGCTCCCGGCAAAGCTGGGGATTGCTGCAATTTGGTCCCTCCCGGCTATGCTTTTTTGGTAATTGTCGGCCACCGGCGTCACCCCGCCGGTGACCTTCTTCGGGGCCGCCGTCGCAAAACGAGCGGCCCCTTTTTTCAGAGCACGCGGGGCGCTCCGAAAAGCCCGTCTTTCGGCCACGAGGTTAGGACCGTCGGCGACAGCCGACTGTGATACGCGTCACAGGTTCGGCGATCTGTCGCAGGCCTGTGGATTATTTTTCCGTCAGAAGCGCCAGGACCGACGCCTAGGGAAGCCGCCGGTGGCGAGCTTGACGATGACCAGCAGCAGCACCGCGCCGATGGTGGCCACGATGATCGCGGACAGCATGCCGCTTGCCAGGTGAATCCCCAGCCGCGGCATCAACCAGCTGCCGATCAAAGCGCCGACGATGCCGACGGCCATGTCGCCAATCAGGCCGAAGCCGCTGCCCTCGACGATCTTGCCGGCGAGCCAGCCGGCAATGACACCGACAATCAGAATGACCAGAAGACCTTCGCCAGTGATGTGCATTGTGCAAACCCTTTCGCTGCCTCGTACGACCGACACATCGAGGGAATTCTCTCGCCTCCGACAATCGACCCGGTAAGCGAAGGTTCCCGACTGGCGTCATTTTGATGTGTATTCGCGGTTGCGAAAGCGCGGGCCCTCAGTCGTACCAGTGGGGCCAGTGGTGACGGGCGCGAATATGCGCGCGCCGTTGATACGCGTAGGCCCGGCGATAGGCATTGGTTTGCAGCGGCCGCGCGCCGCTATAGGGCTTGCCGTAGCTGTCGCCCTGGGCGGGTGCGTTCGGTCCGTAATTGGGAAGACTTTGTGCGAATGAGAGGGTTGTCGCGTTCACAAGTATGGCAATTGCGGCAACGAATGTTTTCACGGGTCGATCTCCATTTTCAGGAGAACCCGTCGAAAACCGGTTCGTTCCTGCGTTCAGGTTCCGCCGGCGTCAGCAAAACCGCAGGCTGATGCCCTCGAGCGCGATGCCCTTCAGTTTCGTGGTCCAGGTCTCGCCCGCCTTCACCGGCAGCGCACGGGTCAATGTGCCGGTGGCAACCAGTTCGCCGGCCGCAAGCGGCGGATTGTCGAGGTCCCTCTCAAGCAGACCGGTCAGGTGACGGATCACCGACAGCGGGCCTTCGAGCACGTTCGAGCCGCAGCCGCGATCCATCAACGTGCCGTCGCAATAAAGCTCGACCTCGAATTCCGATAGAGCGCGCAGCCACTCCGCCGCGCGCGAACCGATGTTGTGACGCGGCCCGATCAACAGCGCGCCGTGCATTGCATTCACGGCGACGCTGTCGGCCGCGGTGAATTTCCAGTCGCGGAAAACCGACTGGACGACCTCGAAACCGTGGGCAATCCACCCAATGCACTCAAGTAGTGCGGCGTCATCCATGGCCGCTGATGGCGCGGCAGCAAACCCGACAATAATTTCGGGCTCGATCTTCGGCTCGGCATAGGGCGCAACCGATAAAGGCGTGGCGAGATCATGTAGCGTGCGGTCGTAGACATAGCCCCAGTTCGGCGCGCGCACGCCGTACTCATCCCAGATACGGCTATTGGTGAATCCGGCCTTGCGGCCGACCGGCCTGTATCCTTTGCCGAGGCGCATTTTGTTTGCGAGTGCGCTCACGCGATAAGCCTCTTCAAGGGCGAAAGACGGATAACGCGCCGAGAACGACGGCAGCGAACATCGGCCCTCGGAGACCACGGAAGCCTCCTGCGCGATGTCATGCAGCGTGTCGGTGGCAGCCAGCGCCATTGATGTTGGTCTCCGAAACCTCCCCGACGATACCACCGGTTCCGCGCATGCGGACAGGGGTCGCGCCGGCTTGCTATGCTGGCGCTGCTTCTTAAGTGCCGCGGGTGAAAGCGTGAGCCAGCAGGAAATCGATGCGGTTCGTGCGTTGCTGACGTCAAAGCCGCGCCCGGTCGGCTGGAGCGAGCGGCGCCAGCGCATCGACGAGATCGGCTCGACCTGGCCCGTTGCCGACGACGTGCGGCTCGAGGAAGTCGAATTCGAGGGCGTCCCGGGCGAATGGTCGATCGTGCCCGGCAGCGATCCATCGCACGTGCTGCTGTTTTTTCACGGCGGCGGCTATTGCTCGGGCTCGATCGTCAGCCATCGCCGGATGGTGACCGAGGCCGGGCGCGCAGCGCGCATGCGCACGCTTGCGGTCAACTACGGCCTTGCGCCCGAGCATCCTTATCCCGCGGCGCACAAGGACGCGATGAAGGCGTGGCGTTTCCTGCGCATGCAGGGGATCGCGGCGCGCAATATCGCGGTTGGCGGCGACAGTGCGGGCGGCAATCTCACGATCACGCTGATCAATCGGCTACGTGCGGCGGGCGAGGAACAGCCGGGCTGTGCCTGGCTTGCTTCACCATGGACCGACTTGACGATGTCGGGGGCCTCACTTGAAGCAAAAGCCACCATCGATCCGCTGATCCACAAAGCCTATCTCGAGGAGCTTGCGGACGCCTATGCGCCCGCGCCGCTCGATCGCAAGGATCCGCGGATCTCGCCGCTGTTCTCCGATCTGCGCGGCTTTTCACCGACCATCATTCAGGTAGGCTCATCCGAAACATTGATCGACGACTCCGTCCGTTTTGCGCGTGCACTGGGTCTCGCCGATGTCGACGTCACGCTGCAGGTCTGGCCGCACATGATCCATGCCTGGGCAATGTGGAACGCGCGCCTTACGGAAGGACGCGAGGCCCTGGAACGGGCTGGGGAGTTCATCCGCCGCCGGGTCCATTCGTAGCCTCAACCTCGCCACATAATGCGTGCTGAAACCGTGCGCGCCGGACGCTGCATCCGAAACATGCGCTCGTGCGGTAACGTGAAAGCCTAAATTGGAGGTTTCGTTATGCGTTTTGTATTGTGCGTCCTTATCGCGGTAGGGCTGCCGGCTTTCGCCTCGGCGGCGACGGGGCCCTTGAGCTTGTCGCAGACGCAGGCTGCCGCGGCACGCGGTGACCAGCAGGCCGCGGCTGCGCTTTCGACCACGACGAACCGCGACGCCTGTCTGAGCGGATGCGCCTCTCGGGGTCATGCGAAGGATCGATGCGTCAGCGCCTGCCGGCCGGGCCTTTGCCACCCGGGCGCCGAGCAGCCTTATTGCGTATCGAAGTAGGGTACACAGCTCGGTACGGCGGTATCCGGACAATTTGAGCCAATTTCGGCACCGGACTGAAACGGCTGTTGTTGCTTTGCCGGAAGCCACGCAAACGGCGGCATGGGCGACATGGCGAAGGCCGTGTGCCTGTTGAGCGAACAGTCGACCAAGACCATCGTCGACAAGGCGTGGGACCGCGTTTCGGTCACCAACCGAGATATGTGCGTCAAGACCGCGGGCGCGTCGTACTTGTATCTCGCGAAGTGCCTGGGGTCCGTGCAGGGGCGGTAATTACTCCGCCGCCTCGATCCGCTTCTTTCGCTTCAGCGCGGCGCGGCCCAGCACCGGCGCGAGAAACTGGCCCGTGTAGCTGCGTTTCGCTTTGGCGATATCCTCAGGCGTGCCCGCGGCGACGATTTCGCCGCCGCCGTCGCCGCCTTCGGGGCCGAGATCGATCACCCAGTCGGCCGTCTTGATGACCTCGAGATTGTGCTCGATCACCACGACGGTATTGCCGCCTTCAACCAGTTCGTGAAGGACCTCAAGCAGTTTCGCAACATCGTGGAAGTGCAGGCCTGTGGTCGGCTCATCCAATATATAAAGAGTGCGGCCGGTCGCGCGCTTTGAGAGCTCCTTGGCGAGCTTGACGCGCTGCGCCTCGCCGCCGGACAGCGTCGTCGCCTGCTGGCCAACGTGGATATAATCGAGACCGACGCGATGCAGCAGCGCCAGCACGTCGCGCACGCGCGGCACGGCCTTGAAGAATTCGAGCGCCTCTTCAACCGTCATATCAAGAACGTCGGCGATCGACTTGCCCTTGAACAGGACCTCCAGCGTCTCGCGGTTGTAGCGCTTGCCCTTGCAGACATCGCAGGTGACATAGACGTCCGGCAGGAAATGCATCTCGATCTTGATTACGCCGTCGCCCTGGCAGGCCTCGCAGCGGCCGCCCTTGACGTTGAATGAGAAGCGGCCGGGCTCGTAGCCACGCGCCTTGCTTTCAGGCAGGCCTGCGAACCACTCGCGGATCGGCGTGAAGGCGCCGGTATAGGTTGCCGGGTTCGAGCGCGGCGTGCGGCCGATCGGGGACTGGTCGATATCGATGATCTTGTCGATATGCTCGAGCCCTTCGATGCGGTCGTGTGGAGCTGGCGCGAGCGAGGCGCCGTTGAGCTTACGCGCAACCGATGCGTAAAGCGTGTCGACCAGCAACGTCGACTTGCCGCCGCCTGAGACGCCGGTGACGCAAGTGAAAAGGCCAAGCGGAATCTCGGCAGTGATGGTCTTGAGATTGTTGCCGCGCGCGTTGACGACCTTGATCGTGCGGCGCGGATTGCGCGGCCGCCGCTCAGGGATCGGCACCGAGAGTTCACCCGAGAGGTATTTCCCGGTCCACGATTTCGGCGCATCGATCAGGTCCTGCACCTGACCTTCGGCGACAATCTCGCCACCGTGGATGCCGGCGCCCGGGCCTATATCAAGGACATGATCGGCGGTGCGGATCGCGTCCTCGTCGTGCTCGACGACAATCACGGTATTGCCGAGATCGCGCAGGCGCTTGAGCGTCTCGAGCAGGCGCGCGTTGTCGCGCTGATGCAGGCCGATCGACGGCTCGTCCAGCACGTAGAGCACGCCGGTCAGGCCCGAGCCGATCTGCGAGGCAAGCCGGATGCGCTGGCTCTCGCCGCCGGACAGCGTGCCGGACGCGCGCGACAGCGTGAGATAATCAAGCCCGACATCGACGAGGAACTTCAGCCGCTCGCGGATTTCCTTGAGCACGCGCACGCCGATTTCATTCTGCTTGGCATTGAGCTGCGCGGGCAGGGCGGTGAACCATTCGCCCGCGCGCTTCACGCTGAGATCGGCCACCTGCGCGATGTTCTGCCCCGCGATCTTGACGCAGAGCGCCTCGGGCTTGAGGCGCGCGCCATGACAGGCCTTGCAGGGCACGTCGGTGAAATATTTCTGCAGGTCCTCGCGCGCCCACTCGCTCTCGGTTTCCTTGAAGCGGCGTTCGAGATTGGTGATCACGCCTTCGAACGGCTTCTTCGTCGTGTAGCCGCGCAGGCCATCATCGTAGACGAACTTGATATCGTCCTCGCCTGATCCGTAGAGGATCGCGTCCTGCGTCTTCTTCGCCAGGTCCTTCCATTTGGTATCGAGCGTGAACTTGTAGTGTTTGGCGAGCGCGTCGAGCGTCTGGATGTAATAGGGCGATGAGGATTTCGCCCAAGGTGCGATGGCGCCCTTGCGCAAGGTCGCGTCGCGATCGGGGATCACCAGATCGGCATCGATGTGCTGTTCGACCCCGAGCCCGCCGCATTCCGGGCAGGCACCGAACGGATTGTTGAACGAGAACAGCCGCGGTTCGATTTCCGAGATTGTGAAGCCGGATTCCGGACAGGCGAATTTTTCCGAGAAGATCAGCCGCTCGGCATTGGCATTGCGGCCGCGATTGGCGGTCGCGCCGGTCGCCTTGGTGTCGGCCAGTTCGACCACGGCGAGCCCATCCGCCAGCTTCAGGCATTGCTCGAGAGAATCCGCAAGCCGCGTACCGATATCGCCGCGCACCACCAGGCGGTCGACCACAACATCGATATCGTGCGTGAACTTCTTGTCGAGCGGCTTCACCTCGCCGATCTCATAGAACGCACCGTCGACTTTCACGCGCTGGTAGCCCTTGCGCAGGAATTCGGCGAGCTCCTTCTTGTATTCGCCCTTGCGGCCACGCACGACGGGCGCCAGCACGTAAATACGCGTGCCTTCCGGCAGCGCCAATACGCGATCGACCATCTGCGACACGGTCTGGCTTTCGATCGGCAGGCCGGTCGCGGGCGAGTAGGGCACCCCGACGCGCGCCCACAACAGTCGCATGTAGTCGTAGATCTCCGTGACGGTGCCGACCGTCGAACGTGGATTTTTCGAGGTGGTCTTCTGTTCGATCGAAATTGCCGGCGACAATCCATCGATCTGGTCGACGTCCGGCTTCTGCATCATCTCGAGGAATTGCCGCGCGTAAGCCGAGAGCGACTCCACGTATCGGCGCTGGCCCTCGGCATAAATGGTGTCGAAGGCGAGCGAGGATTTGCCCGAGCCGGAGAGACCAGTGAACACGACCAGCCGGTCGCGCGGGATCGCGACGTCGATATTCTTGAGATTGTGCTCGCGCGCGCCGCGGATCGTTATCTGGCGGGCGTCGCGGAGAGCGTTGCTGGAGCGTTCGGCCATGGGATCCGCAGCACTGAGGAACGGGACATGTCGGGCAAAGTCACCCCACCGGCCCGGCAAAAAGATGCGGGGCCGCTCGGGCTTGCTGGTTGGAACGTAGTAAGAACGACCACCCTTTGCCAGCCCAGGCCCGGAATCGCAGTTGAAAACCTGTGCGGAAGGGATTAGAACATATCGGGAACGGAACCACAAGGCGCCGTTCGGGGCAGCTCACCGGCGTGTGGCCTAAAGCCCTGTGGATTAGGGGCAACGCGCTTGCCGCCCCCTTTGTGACGCCAATTCGCGAGGTCTAGGGTGGGTTTGTTTTTCATCGGGACGCGTGCGGCACGCGGTCCTCAAACGGCGAGCGCCCAGCGGCTTCGGTTGAAGCGGCACGCGCTGATCGCCACGCGGAGAGCATCATGGCAGGCAGCGTCAACAAGGTCATTCTCGTCGGCAATCTGGGCGCTGATCCGGAAGTCCGTCGCACCCAGGACGGGCGTCCAATCGTCAATCTGAGGGTGGCCACGTCAGAGACCTGGCGCGACAAGAACAGCGGCGAGCGGCGTGAAAAGACCGAATGGCACCGCGTGGTGATCTTCAGCGAAGGGCTCGCCAAGATCGCCGAGCAGTACCTGAAGAAGGGCTCGAAGGTTTACCTCGAAGGTGCTCTGCAGACACGCAAATGGCAGGACAAGGATGGCCAGGATCGCTACTCGACCGAGGTCGTGCTGCAAGGCTTCAACTCGGCGCTGACCATGCTCGACCGTGCAGGCGGTGGCGCCGGCGCCGATAACGGCGATTTCGGCTCGGCCGGCCCGACGGCGTCGCGCGAGCGCAGGCCGGCAATGGCGGGCGCAGGCGGCAAGCAAGACGACATGGACGACGAGATTCCGTTCTGATCTCCCGGTCCCGCGATCTAAGCAAATGGTCGCTTTACACGGTTTTTATTCTCGAGCAGCAACGTACACGAGGATTAGCCGGTCAGTGCGGCGCGCACGCCGTCGACGTATTGCACAACGAGCGCCGCGGGCAGAACTCCGAACAGTCGTGAAGCGACGATATTGGCGGTGACGCCGAGCCGCTTGGCGATTTGCGCCGCGAGTGCAAAGACAACAAAGCAAAGCACTAGAACAATCGTGATAACGGCGAGCAAAATCGCAAGCCGCATGGTGTCGCCTTCGCTGGGGCTCGCCAGCAGGATGGTCGCAGTGACCACGCCAGGTCCGGCCATCAATGGAATGGCGAGCGGAAAGGCGGCGATATTGCGCAGGCGCTCTTCGACCGCCTGCTGCGACTGGCGCCCGGTGCGCACGCCGAACACCATTTCGGATGCGATCGAGAACAACAGTAATCCGCCGGCGATGCGGAAGGCGGGCAAACCGATCGAGCGCGTACGCAACAGCCAGTCGCCGACCAGCACGCCCCCGACAAGGATTGCTGCCGCGATCAGCTCGCGTGCAGCGCCACGCTGCGCCGCGCGTGTTGCGGCAAGCCAGGCGTGATCGGGAGATAGGAGGGGACGAGGCCGATCGGGTCGACCACGACAAGCAAAGGGACGAGCGCGGAGATCAGAAAGTCGAGCGGCATACGTGTCGCTCACGGTACTTGTTTGCGGCGATTCTGGCGCGGCAAAAAGGCACGCGATGGGAACCTTAGCACCGCATATAACATATTGAAATATTGGGTAATATTAGCCTGTATAGGATGGCATTTCGGTTGGCAAAGCTCACCTGAATCAGTTAGAAAACCGCAACTAAAAATTCCACGCAGGACGTTGTCTTGGCCGATACCGAACCTCCGAAATCGGGGGACGCACCGCCTTCAGATGTGCGCCCGGTTTCCATCACCGAGGAGATGAAGCGCAGCTATCTCGATTACGCGATGAGCGTAATCGTCTCGCGTGCGCTGCCCGATGCGCGGGACGGCCTGAAGCCGGTGCATCGGCGCATTCTCCATTCGATGAACGAGCAGGGCCACACGCCCGATAAGAAATACGTCAAATCAGCGCGTGTGGTCGGCGACGTGATGGGCAAATATCACCCGCACGGCGACCAGGCGATCTATGACGCACTGGTCCGCATGGCGCAGGATTTTTCCATGCGCCTGATGCTGATCGACGGGCAAGGCAATTTCGGTTCGGTCGACGGCGATCCTCCGGCGGCGATGCGCTACACCGAATGCCGGCTGGCGCGGCCGGCCATGGCAATGCTCGACGACATCGACAAGGACACCGTCGACTTCCAGGAGAACTACGACGGTTCCGAGAAAGAACCGGTCGTCTTGCCGGCGCGCTTTCCGAATTTGCTCGTCAATGGTGCGGGCGGCATCGCCGTCGGCATGGCGACCAATATTCCGCCGCACAATCTCGGGGAAGTCATCGATGCGGCGATCGCGCTAATCGACAATCCGGCGCTGACCATCGATGACCTGATCAAGATCGTGCCCGGTCCCGATTTCCCGACTGGCGGCATTATCCTCGGCCGTGACGGCATCCGCTCGGCCTACAAGGATGGCCGCGGTTCAATCGTCATGCGCGGCAAGGTCGAGACGGAAACCATCCGCAAAGAACGCGAAGCCTTCATCATTACGGAAATTCCGTATCAGGTGAACAAGGCGGCGATGGTCGAGCGCATCGCGGAGTTGGTCCGCGAGAAGAAAATCGATGGCGTGGCCGACTTGCGCGACGAAAGCGACCGCCAGGGCTACCGCGTCGTGGTCGAACTCAAGCGCGAGGCTGTGCCCGACGTCGTTTTGAACCAGCTCTATCGCTTCACCCCGCTGCAATCCTCATTCAGCGCCAACATCGTGGCGCTCGACGGTGGGCGGCCGCTGGTGATGACGCTGAAGGATTTGCTCACATCCTTCATCGTCTTCCGTGAAGAAGTCGTCTCGCGGCGCACTAAGCATCTGCTCGGCAAGGCGCGCGACCGTGCCCATGTCCTGGTCGGCCTTGCCATCGCCGTCGCGAATATCGATGAGGTGATCAAGCTCATCCGAGCCGCGAAAAATCCGGAGGAGGCGCGCGAAGCCCTGATGAAGCGCGACTGGCCGGCCAAGGACGTCGCGTCGATGGTGACGTTGATCGATGATCCGCGCCACAAGGTGACGCCGAAAGGCACGGCAAAGCTGTCCGCCGAACAGGCCAAGGCCATTCTCGATCTACGCCTGCAACGGCTGACCGCGCTCGGTCGCGACGAGATCAAGCAAGAGCTCGACAAGCTTGCCGCGGAGATCGCCGACTATCTCGAGGTTCTGCGCTCGCGTTCGCGCATCCAGTCGATCATCAAGAAAGAGCTGGCGGACGTTAAGAAGGAATTCGCGACGCCCCGCCGCACGGTGATCGCGGAAGCGGCCGGTCACGTAGAAGAAGAAGACCTGATTACGCGCGAGGAAATGGTCGTCACCGTCTCGCACCAGGGCTACATCAAGCGCGTACCGCTCTCGACCTATCGCGCGCAGCGGCGCGGCGGCAAAGGCCGCGGCGGGATGCAGGTGCGTGAGGAAGATTTCGTTTCACGCCTGTTCGTCGCCTCGACGCACGCGCCGGTTCTGTATTTCTCGTCGCGCGGCAAGGTTTACAAAGAGAAGGTTTGGCGGTTGCCGATTGCCGCGCCACAGGCGCGTGGGAAGGCGTTGATCAATATTCTGCCGCTGCAGCAGGGCGAGACGATCACCACCATCATGCCGCTGCCTGAGGACGAGGCGTCCTGGGCTCAGCTCGACGTGATGTTCGCCACCACCAGCGGCACGGTCCGCCGCAACAAGCTGTCCGATTTCGTCGACGTTCGGCCGTCCGGCATCATCGCCATGAAGCTGGAAAACGGCGAGTCGATCGTCGACGTGCAGATCTGCACCGAGAAGGACGACGTCCTCCTGACCGCCAATGGCGGCCAGTGCATCCGTTTTGCCGTTCCCGAGGTGCGCGTGTTCCAGGGCCGTACGTCACGCGGCGTTCGCGGTATTTCGCTGGCCGAGAAAGATCACGTGATCTCGCTGTCGATCCTGCAGCACATCGTTGTTACCGCCGAGGAGCGCGCGGCCTACCTCAAGCGCGCGAGTGCAATTCGCAGAGGAACCGCGGCCGAGGAGGAGACTGGTACCGACGCCGAAGAGGCGGTTGGAGCCATCGAACTCGGCGAGAAGCGCTATGTCGAACTCTCCGCGGCCGAGCAATTTGTGCTGACGGTGTCCGAACGCGGCTTTGGCAAACGCTCCTCGTCCTACGAATACCGAACGACCGGCCGTGGCGGCAAAGGCATCGTCGCGATGGCACTGACCAAAAAGACCGGCAAGATCGTCGGGTCGTTCCCGGTGGAAGAAGCCGATCAGGTGATGCTGGTGACCGATGGCGGCAAGCTCATTCGCACGCCAGTCGCAGGCATCCGCATCGCCGGACGCTCGACCCAGGGGGTGATCGTGCTCAACACCGCTGAGGATGAGAAGGTCGTGTCGCTCGAGCGCCTGAGCGAAGAAGAGGGCGACAACGGGAGCGACAACGGCGAGTGAGACTTTCGTCATGGGCGGGCTTGTCCCGGCTACCTCGATCCCGAAGGCAATGTCGTGCGAACGTAAGCGGGATCGCCGGGACTAGCCCGGCGATTACAGGCCAGACCCTCTGCCATGAACTACCACCTCTTCTCCGCTTTCCTGCTCATCACATTCATTCTCGTCATCGTCCCGGGCCCGATCGTCACTTTGGTGATCTCGAC